>Ga0316231_1000909_pt1 | contig 37000 bp, 24 predicted proteins | sample TBH18027metaG_FD_206002 | JGI IMG/M metagenome (GOLD analysis project Ga0316231, IMG submission 206002) | Freshwater microbial communities from Trout Bog Lake, Wisconsin, USA - TBH18027 | ecosystem: Environmental > Aquatic > Freshwater > Lake > Hypolimnion/Profundal zone | place: USA: Wisconsin... | reverse complement strand
CCCCGGTTAGGGAATAATCAGCGCGCTGCTGGCATCGGGCTGGCCGATGGTGCCGGCCACCGAATACACGCCGCCAGTGCTCATGCCGCCGCCGCCGGCGATTTTGTACCAGTCGATCAAATAACTTTGCGCCGGCGCTGAAATAATAAGCGGCAAAAGCAGAAAGACGGAGGCGATCATTACCCGGGCGCGAAAATCTGTTTTGGTTTTCGGAATCATGTGATTTTTTGGTTGATGCTTTTGGCAGTGGGACGATGGCTGTCTGGAATTACTTCCGTACTTGCGCGAGTTGCTGCACGAGAGCCTTCAATTCCGCGAGTTCTTGCTTCAATTCTGAATTCTCGGTTTCCAGTTTCTCGTTCAACCCTTGGATGGCCGCCAGCGCCACGCCGGATTCATCCACCACGGAGATGTGTTTGTCATCGCCGCCGTTCAGGCCGAAGGCCGCCTGAAAATCCTGCGCCATGGGGCCGATGTGTTTTTGCGCGGCATCGTCGGTCTTATAATTCCATTCCGTCACCGGCATGGAAGCAACCTTGGCCAGTACGGTCTGGGGATTGAGCGGGGTGAAATTTTCCTTGGCGTTGCGGTCGCTCGTCAGCAGCACGCCGTTGGCGGTGACGGTGCCTTTGATTACTGTGGTGCCGTTCTGATCCACGGACATGAGGGTGGTGTAATTGCCGTTGGTGCTGTAGCGGACCACTTGGAAATAGCGCGAGACGGTGTCACCAATGTTGTTCGTTTCGGGAATGCCCAGGGTCAGCTTGGTTGGTTCCATGAACAAGCCCCAGCGGCCGATGCCCTGTTTGGAGGCAGGCGCGTTGGCGGCAAAAGGGTTCCAATCGCGAGTGATGATGGGTTCGTCGTCGGCATTGAGGTGAATGCCTTTGTCGGTTTGAAGGCGCACGCCATTCTGGGCGCGAATACTGAACTCGCGGTTGGTAGTGCTGTTAAAAGCACTACTGCTGGAGTCGTCCGCCCAGACAAACGTGGCGTCGTGGGTGGCGTTGGCTTGATACCCCATCGCGGTCGAGGAATTGCCGCCGGCGGATGTGTTATATCCCGTCGCCGTCGAGTAATCGCCGTCGGCGGCCGTAAGCGCACCCATGGCGGTGGCACCAGTGCCGTCGGCGACGGTGGCCAAACCCAGCGTGGTGGAAGCATAGCCATCAGCGATCGTGCCCGCGCCCATCGCGGTCGAAGAAATTCCGCTGGCGATCGTGTTGGTGCCCATCGCCGTCGAGACATCGCCGCTGGCGGTCGTGAAATAGCCCATCGCCGTCGAGGCAGTCCCACTGGCGGTTGTGAATGCGCCCATCGCCGTCGAGATAGCCCCGCTGGCGGCTGTGTATGCGCCCATCGCTGTCGCGGCATCGTTGATGGCTGTATTGCCGAGTCCGCCCAAGATCGAAGCGTAAACTCCGGCCGCCTGATTAGGATAACCGGCGGTGCCGCCCCCGCCGATGAAGCATCCGTAAGAGGGATTGCCGAAGATGGATAATACCGCATTGCTTGCATATCCACCGATGATGTTGGGATCCGCGCAACCATAGCCGAGATCATACGCATACTCCAAGCGCAGCGCGCGGTTGGTGTTGACCCAGAATTCCAACGGTTGTTTGTCCTTGGTGCCCAAGAACGCGCCATTTGCCGGGTTGGCACCGGCATTGCCACCGACCCGCCAAAAATTCGTCGCATTCAATCCGTTCAACGTGACCGCGTTCACGTTGGTCACGTTCGCGCCATTGCCGGTGAACGTGCCGGCAATACTTACGTTCGCCGCTCCGTTCGTCACCAGCGCCGCTGGCAGGCTCGTCATGGCCAGCACCCCGACAAGCTGCGCGGCATTGAGATTGGTCAACCCGCTGCCGTTGCCGGAAAACGTGCCGTTCAAAATCACGCCGGCGGCGTTATTGGTCAACAGTGGTTAGCCATTCACATTCACCCCGTTCGCCGTCTGGAATTTCACCCCGCCCTTCGCACGGACATTGAACGTGTCATTGGCCGCGGAGGAAAACGACGCGTTCTGGGAGTCGGCCCACACAAATGCGCCTTGGTGCAGCACCTTGGCATACTGGCCCGCGGCAAAGGAGAAAAAGCCGGCGGCGTTGTTGCCGTTGCCGCCCGGCACCATGGCCATATAGCCGGCCGTGTTGCCGAAACCACCGCCCACCATGCCATAAGTGTTGTTGACCGTGTTGCCCTGACCGCCGGCCACCGTGGCGTAACCCGGCCCGGCGCTGTTGCCGCTGCCGCCACTCACCGTGTTGTAGTTGGGTTGGAAACCCGGCAGCAGATTGGTCGAGATCGTGCCTGTGATTTGCGTGACGGGGATGCTGCCCAGCACATTGCTGGCGCTGCCGGCAAATATGGCATAAGGCGCGGGTGTCAGCGGTTGGCGCGGCGCGAGCGTGGTGAATGCGCCGGTGCCGTTCGTGCGCACGGCAATTTCCAGCCAGCGTGCAGTGCCATCGAAGCTCCCGCCGAAATCAATGGTGGCGGTGAATAGTCCGTTGCTCACGGGGGTCGCCGCGTTGGTGACGGATTCAGCCAGCGCGGTGCCGGTGATGTTGGTGTTGAACAAGGTACACTGCAAATCGTAAAATCCCGCAGCCATGCCGTTGGCGGTGTTTAAGCGGCCTTGGTAGGTGAAGGCGGTGCCTTGGGCCATCGCCTGAAGGCAGAAGAATGAATGTAGAATGATGGAACAGATCGCCGCGAGGACGGATATATTTGATTTATGTTTCATGGGGTCTTGAGGGTTGTTGGTTAAGTGTGTGTTTTAAAAATCCAAAACACCCTGGTTTTCTCGGGATTTGATTGGTCTGGCCAACAAAAAAACGCATGAAATTGAAATAAGTTATTGACAATGCCGTTGGCTTAGTTTGGCTATTTTAAGCGGAAGCCTCCGTTGAGGCGATGAAAAACGCCCTCTACGGATCTAGCCTCACCGACGGCCAATGGGAATATCTCGAACCCATGCTGCCTAAACCCGCCAAACGGGGACGCCCCCGCACCGACCTGCGCCACGTGCTGGACGCCATCTTTTATGTCGTCAAAGGCGGCATCCCTTGGCGCTATCTGCCGGGCGGTTTTCCGCCTTGGCAGACCGTCTATGGGGTCTTCCGGCGTTGGAAGCAAACCCATCAATGGGAAGCGCTGAACGGAGCCCTGCAGCACTTGCTCCGCGAAGACCAGGGCCGCGACGCCCAACCCACCGCCGCCGTGTTGGACAGCCAAAGCGTTAAATCCGCAGGCCATGGCGGGCCGGTCGGCTATGATGCTGGCAAACGCATCAAAGGCCGGAAGCGTCATCTTTTGGTTGATACTTTGGGCTTGGTGCTTGGCGTTACGGTCACCCCGGCCGACACCACCGAGCGGGATGGCGGCAAGGCCGTTTTGAGCGGGGTAGTGAGCTGGCTTACGCAGCTCCGCCGCTTGTGGGTCGATGGTGGTTACACCGGCGAGGCCTTCGCCAACTGGGTCAAGACGCTTCAGGCCAAACTGGAGGTCGAAGTCGTCAAACGCTCGGATGATCTGATGGGCTTTAAGGTACTGCCGCACCGTTGGGTGGTCGAACGCACCTTCGGTTGGTTGATGTACCAACGCCGTCTGGTCCGCGACTACGAGCGCACTCTCTCCAGCGCCGAAGCCTGGATTTATATCGCCATGATCCGCCTCCAACTCCGCCGCTTGGCCTGATTTCTTATCCATGCCGATTTTTAAAACACACTCTAAGCAACAACCTCACCCTGACTGCGGCCTGCACCAATACCATCATCAATGTCGGCAACAATGGCAGCGCCAATACCGGCAACACCATAGCGTTTGGGGGGTTGTACAACGGCGCCACGAACACTGCCCTTGTTAGCACCTTAAACCTCACTGGAACCAACGGCTATCGGATGAGTTTCGGCGTCTTCGGGCTATGCGGCGCCGGCGGGAATACCACCACGCTGAACCCCACCACCGCGGCAATCACCATTTCGAATGTTGTGAATCAGGAAACTTCTTTTACCGGTCACTATGACACGCTCGCACTCGGTGGGACGAACATGGGCAACGTGATCAGCGGGACGATCTCCGACTCCTCCGGCTATGTCAGCGTCGGCAACGGCGACACCCGGATCTTGATGACGGGCGGCGCGTGGACATTCACCGGCGTGAACACCTTCCACGGCGGCATCGGCATCAACACCAACACCCTGACCATTGCTGGCACGGGCCAGTTGGGCGCCGGCAATTATGCGGGGACCATCGGGATCTCGAGCAACGCGGCGTTGAACTATGCCAGCTCGGTCAGCCAGACCAATAGCGGCGTCATCTCCGGCCCCGGTTCGCTGACCAATGCCGCCGGCCAGCTCACGCTCGCGGCCACGAACACCTACACCGGCAGCACGGCGATCGGCCTGAACTCGACGCTGACGATTGGCGGTGCAGGCCTGCTGGGTAACGGTATTTATGCGGGGCCGATCACCAACAACGGCGCGCTGAATTATGCCAGCACGGCCAGCCAGGTCTTGGCCGGCGTCATCTCCGGCCCGGGTTCTCTGACTAATGCCGGACCCGGCCCTCTGATCTTGACCGGCCCGAACACCTATACCGGGAACACCACGGTCAGCAGTGGGACGCTGGTTCTCGCCTCGCCCACGCTGGCCACGAACTCCACTATTACCGTGGCCAACCCCGGCCTGTTGACCTTGAACTTCGCCGGAGTCAACTTGGTGAGCGCCATCGTGCTGAATGGTGTGCCCCAAGGTCCGGGCGTCTATAACAGCGGCAACACGCCCTTGATCAGCGGCACCGGCAGCTTGCAAATTCCCGGCATCGGGACGTTCACCAACCCCACGCGCATCACCGGCTTCAGCCTGAATGGGGCGAATGTGGTCATCACGGGCACGAACGGACAGGCGGGTGACGCCTATTACCTACTGACCAGCACCAACCTGTCCCTACCTCGGAGCCAGTGGCAGCCGGTGGCGACCAACGTGCCGGGCAGTTCGGGAAATTACACGTTCACCGCCACCAATGCGGTGGCCCCCGGTGCCCTGCAACAGTACTACATCTTGAGCAACACCAATAATTAGGGCTGCGCAAAAGAACTTCCGCCAGTCATGGGTCTGGCAGCAAACAGAGAAGCGGTTTGGGTTGGGTTCGGCCCGCGGGTTTTGGGTTTCCCGCAGGCCGGCAACCTATGGTTGACGGCTGATGAAGCTGGTGCAAACTGGACGAATTGCCAGCCGTCGATTAATGTTCTGAAAGACCAATGAACGAATTGTGAAAACGACAACAGAGAAACTTAGCGACGTGTTCCCGCGCCAGCCACGGTTCGCCGGGTTCACCCTGATTGAATTGCTGGTGGTCATCGCCATCATCCTAAAAGTAAATATTCATCCATAAATAAAAAAACAGCTCATGAGTAAGATCACACCAAATCGCGTCAGTCGGCGCCGTTTTCTCACCCGCACTGCCGTGGCACTGGCGCTGCCGGCCATTGTGCCCAGTTCGATTTTCGGCCAGAACCGGCCCTCCAATCGCATCACTCTGGGGGTCATCGGCTGGGGCATGCAGGGGCCGGGCAATACCAGTTCTTTCCTGGCGGAAAACGATTGCCAGGTCGTGGCCGCTTGCGACCTCGACCAGAACCATCTGGCCAGTGCGGTCAAGACCATTAACGATCATTACCATAACCAGGATTGCAAGGCGTATCACGACTACCGTGAACTCTTGGCCCGGAAGGACATTGACGCAGTGATGATTGCCGTGCCGGATCACTGGCATGCCCTCATGGCGACGGAGGCCGCCCGGCAGAAAAAGGACATTTATAGCGAGAAGCCACTGGCCAAAACCCTCGCCGAGCAACAGGCCATCGTTCACGCGGTGCGGGAAAACAACATCATCTGGCAGACCGGTTCCTGGCAGCGATCGCAGGCGATGTTCCGCAAGGCGGCGGAAATCGTCCGCAGCGGTCTGATTGGCAAGCTGACGCGTGTCGAAGTGGGTTTGCCGGCCGGGCATGGTGATTTTGGCGGCGGCGGCAAGGCGCTGGTGACGAGCCTGGGTCAGACCGGTACGGAATATCTCACGACGGTCCTGCCCGGCACACCCGACTGGGACAAAGCCGTGACGACCCCGCCGCCGGAGCTGGATTTCGAGACGTGGATCGGACCTTCCCGAATGGAACCTTACATCAACGCGCGGGTGCACATGGACTGGCGCTGGAATTACAACACCGGCGGCGGCCAATTGATGGACTGGGTCGGCCATCACGTGGACATTGCCCACTGGGGCATGGATTGCGACCGCTCCGGCCCGCTGGAAATCGAAGGGCAGGGCGAGTTCCCCGACCCTAAAGCCCTGTGGAATACCTCCGGCAAATACCGGCTTGAAGCCAAATACCCCAATGACATCACGATGATCATCGCTGGTGGCCACCCGGACATCAAGGGTGGCACCAAATGGATTGGCACGGACGGCTGGGTCTGGGTTGACCGGGGCGGCTTTGAGTGCTCGAATCCAGAGTGGAAAGCAGGCGGCAAGGCGCTGCTGGAAAAATTCCGCAAGGTGACGTTGTATGAATCCCCCGGCCATCAGCGCAACTTGCTGGACTGCATCAAATCGCGCCAGCCCACCATCACGCCGGTGGAAACGGCGCATCATTCCGCCATCCCCGGGCATCTTGGTCTCATTGCCATGCGCACGGGCCGCAAGATCCGCTGGGATAATGCCACCGAAACGATCCTCGGCGACGCCGAAGCCAGCAAACTGCTAACCCGCGATTATCGCGCGCCGTGGCGCTTGGCTTGAGATTCCTGATGATCAGGTTCGCCCGCCGGTTGAATACCTTGGTTTTGGTCGGCCTGCTGTGCGAAGCCTTGCTCTGCCGGGGCTCCGCGCAGGATCTGTCAACGAACGGTTGGCGCATGTGGCCCGACAACACGGCCTCATGGACTACCGACAAGCTCTATTTGCCCAGCGACGTTGTGCTGGCCAATCTCCCGGTCAACCCGCCCACCGGCGGATGGAGTGCTCTCAACACCTCACAGGGTATTTCAGTGACACTGCCCAGCTCGGTCGAGCAGTATTACTGGGCGGCCTTCAGCGGTGGCGTGACCGATGGGAACTACAAGGGCGTTGCCTGGTGGTGGCGCACCTTTACTGCGCCGACACTTCAACCCGGACAGCGGCTCATTATTCAGTTCCGCGCAGCCCGGCTGCGGGCGGAGGTGTACTGCAATCAAAAGCTTTGTGGGTACAATATCATCAACGAGGTGCCCTTTGAAGCGGATGTGACTAGTGCGGTGCAGCCGGGTGCGACCACCAATCAACTCGCCGTGCGCATCACCAGCCCTGGAGGAAATCTCAACTGGGGAGACTGGGGGGATATGTCCTGGGGCACGAATAATGTCCCGCTCTCGCGTGGCATTTGCGGGCTGGATGCGGGTGTTATTTTGCAGGTGCGCGATGCGGTTTCCGTATCAGATTTTGCGGTGCTGAATCGTCCAAATCCATACGAAGTCTGGTTGGTTGGTTCGGTCACGAATACAGGAAGCTCCGCCTATAATGGCCCGCTGAGCTTGGATATCCAGGACCGCAATGCCATCCCGGTCTGGCAAGGCACCAATCCCATGTCGGTGCCTGCTGGTGGTCAAGCCGGTTTTACCAATGTGGTTGTGGTGGCCAACGCCGCCATTTGGGATCTTACCAATCCGGTGCTCTACAAAGCGGACGCGGCCATACCGGGCAATAATTTTAGCGGCATGAGTGCGAACTTTGGCTTTCGCTGGTTCACGCCGGCAGGGATTGGCAGCAACGCGTTGCTGCGTTTAAACGGAAGGAGGATTGTCATGCGCTCGGCCATCTCCTGGGGCTGGTGGGTGCCCGATGGATTGTTTCCGACCGACGCCATGGCGCAAAAAGAGGTGATTGCAGCGCAAACGTTGGGACTAAATTGCATCCAGTTTCACCGAAACCTTGGACATCAGAATGTCTTCGACCAGCAGGATCAATTAGGTTTGTTGCGCTATGAAGAACCAGGCAATGGGGCGGCGATTTTCGGGACCAATTCATCCGGGGCGACCCTGGCGCCCACGGATCTGACGGGCACGGGGGGCGCGCCCGCGACCTTCGATCAGAAATACGAATCAGAAAAGATTCTGCGCATGGTGCGGCGTGACCGCAGCCATCCTTCCCTGGTGGTGCTTTGCATCCAGAACGAGAACCAGCCCTGCCTGACGAATCCCTATATTTTCTATCTCCTTCACCGCATTCAGGAAATTGATCCCAGCCGCACCGTGGTTTTGCATTCAGGCATTGGACCGAACAATGAGGTGCTCATGCTGCCCTATTCGACCAATATCCTGTGTGAGAACGGCTCCGGCTATTCCGGCTGGTGTGATCAGCACACGGTGGGCGGGCCCGGCAATTACCAGGACAGTTTGTATTTGAGTGCAACCAACTTCTCTCATCGTTCCACCAACACCAATGAAATTGCCATGTGGGGTGAGATGTTGGGGGTCGGAATGCCCGACGACCATGAGGCCATAGTGGAGTGGTATCAAACCAACGGCATCACTAGCAACGGCTACGATTTGCAGCTCCATCAACAAGTTTTCGGAGCCTACAATGACTTCCTCGATAAATGGAACTTCCGTGCCGCTTTTCCCACCGCGTCCTCGCTCTATTATGAAATCGGCAAGAAGAGCTATTTTTTCTGGCAAAAGATCATGGAAAACGCGCGTATGTGTGACGTAAACGACTATCTTGTCATCAGCGGCTGGGAATCGACGATTGCCGAAAATCACTCTGGTCTCGTGGATGCCCACCGCAGTTTTCGCAGCGACCCCGCGATCTTGAAACAGGCAATGACCCCCGAAGCGCTGGTCGTCCGGCCCAAGCGCTTCGTCCTCAAGCCGGGCGAGACGGCGAACGTGGATGTTCACCTGATCAACGAGGTCGGACGCTCCGGAGCGCAAAGCCTTACCTTGACGGCGGCCAATCCGGACGGCAGCGTACTATTTGCCCAGCAACGTTCCGTCACCGTCACCGGCGGATGTCTTTGGCCAGTGCTTGGCCACAAACTTCATCTTTGTTCCAACGACGAACGGCACGGTGCGCATTACCGGCCTGCTTCACGCCAATGGCGGAACCGGTGATATGTTGACCAACGAATCAGACATTCTCGTGTTAGATCCCACCATGGGTTCACCGGTGATGTCACGGGTTGCCGTGTGCGAGACGAGCAACCAGATCACCTCGACCTTGTCGAACATCTTCAAGCTCAATGTCTTGAATAGCTCCAATCTGAATGCCTCGCTGGATGCCATTGTGATGACTCCGGCCCCCAACTCAACCTGGCCCTTTTCAACCTATAATACCACCACCACCATATCCAATACTGCGGACTCCGGGTTGTTCCAGAACCAGATGTATGGTCCCACCGGCACCATTGGCAGCTGGTATGGATTTGCCCCCGGCAACGTCACAGTTCAGCTTGATTGCGCCGAGACTTATTTTAGCGCCACGAATTCCCGCGTATTCGACGTGGCCCTCAATGGCACGGTCGTGCTGACCAATTTTGACATTTTCAAACAGGCAGGCGGAAAGAACATTGCCCTGACTGAAACGTTCACCGTTAATACCACCAACGGCGCAATCATCTTGAGCGTCCCCAAAATTGAACAAAACAATTTCCAACTTGCCGCGCTTAAGATCACGGATGCCAGCAACAAAGTGACCGCCGCGGTATTCGCCAACAGCAGTTTCACCGACCATACCGGGCTAACGTGGCAGCCGTACATTAATACGCTCGTTCCCCTGCTGCCCGTCACGAATCCCCAGTGGCAGTCCGCCTTGAACCAGGTTTATTCCAATGGCGTTCGTTTAGTGCTCTGGCCCAATGGCATAAGTGAAGGGCAGGTTTTGGCGGGTGCACTGGCCGCGTCCAATATTGTGTCCGTTCAGAACCTGAGCGGGAATGACGGCTCGGAAAACGGCTTTCTGCCACAAGCTGGCGCCCCCTGGCTGGGCTCCTGGTACTTCTGCCGGCAACATTGGTTGCTGACCAATTTGCCAGTCAATTCGGTGCTTGGCTGGCAGTACCAGGTGCCGCATACCGGCACCGATGTTGGCGCCTTGCTGCTTGACTCCACGCCCTCGTGTCCCATGGACGTGATGATTGGCTACGGTCGTGACCACGAAAATATTGTCGGTATAGGTGGCTGTGTCATTCAATATGGCAAGGGTATGATTGTTTTGCCATCCTTGCCGGGACTGCGTAATGCGCTCACCACCACCAATGCTGAAATCACGCAACCGGTCGCCCAAATGCTGCTAGGCAACGCCCTGCGGGCCGTCCCGGCTGCCCTGCCCTCCGCCCCCACCGATCTGACGGCTATCCCTGGCAGCGCGCAAGTGGCGCTGAGCTGGCATCCTGCGTTTGGCGGTATTAATTACAATGTGCTGCGGGCCACCACCAGTGGCGGCCCGTACACGACCATCGCCACCAATTTGACTTCCTTGAGTTATCAGGATTCGGGGCTAGCCGATGGCACCACCTATTACTACGTGGTAACGGCAGTGAACGCCGTGGGGGTGAGCTCCAATTCGGCGGAGGTTAGCGCCCTGCCCCAGGCGTGGCCAGGCATTGATATCGGAGCGGTCGGGGCAGCTGGCAGCACCACCCAGAGCGGCAACACCATCACCATTAGCGGCGCGGGAGCCGACATCTATAACACGGCCGATGCCTTTCAATTTGCCTCCCAATTGGTCAGCGGCGATTGTGACATTCGGGCGTTGGTGGCGTCAGTTGCCAACATAAATTCCTGGTCCAAGGCGGGGGTGATGATTCGCCAGTCCCTGGACCCCCTCGCCGCCAACTCGGCGAACATCGCCATGATCATCAGCCCGGGCAACGGCGCGGAAATCCAATACCGTTCCACTACTGGAGGCAGCACCAGTGAAATCAGCAGCGGTGGCAAAACCGCGCCATACTGGGTGCGTTTGACCAGGACCGGCAACAACTTTGCCGGGTATATGTCGCCCGACGGGACCAACTGGACCCAACTGGGCGCCACGCAGACGATCGCCATGACGACCAATGTGTATGCTGGTCTGGTTGTGACCAGTCATGACAACGGCGTCCTCTGCACGGCCACTTTCCAAGAGGTTTCCCTGGTTTCGCTGCCCAGTCCGTGGCAAACGGCGGACATTGGCGGCGTGGGGGCGACGGGCAGCGCATTCCAGCCCAACGGAGTGTTCACCGTGTTCGGCTCCGGCGCGGACATCAATGGCACGGCCGATGCCTTTCGTTATGTGTATTTGACCAGCAGCAACGATTGTGATGTCAAGGCGCAGGTTTTAACAGTGGGGAATACCGATCCGTGGGCCAAGGCCGGGGTGATGATTCGGGAAACGCTTGGTCCCAACGCCGTGAATGTCGCCACGGTGGCAACTCCGGGCAATGGCGTCAGTTTTCAAGCTCGAACCAACACCGGCGGGACAACCAGCCTGGCCGGCGGCGGCCAGCCGGCGCCCTGCTGGGTGCGCGCCGTTCGCACCGGCAACACCTTCGCGGGTTATGTGTCGCCAGATGGCAGCAGTTGGACGCAGGTTGGCGCCACACAGACGATTGGGATGGCGACCAATGTTTATTATATCGGCCTGACGGTGACCAGTCATAATGCCAATTACCTTTGTACGGCGACCTTTACCAATGTCCTGGCCGGCGCCAATCTGAACACCGGTGCGGGAACCACCGCCCCGGTGAATCTGACCTTGACCAAAGCACCGGCGGGCAATCTGGTCATCCAGTGGCCCTACCACGGGAATTTGAAGGGCGTGTCCTGGTATTATGCACCGGCTCTCACGCCGCCGGTCGCGTGGACCTTGGTGACGAACAGCCTGCTGCTGGTCAGTAATCAGTGGTCGGCCACTTTCCCGGCCAATGCGAATGCCGGGTTCTACCGTTTATGGATCAACAACTGAAAGTGGCGTGGCCTTGAGCGATGAGGAAAATGGCCAAACCGCCAATCCAATGACAAGTTGACCACAAAGTCCGTGAAACACCCATGAAAATAACCAGACCAGGGCCATCCCCGAAAACGGGGATGTGCAAGGTGAATTTAATGTGGCACCTTTGCTGCATGCTGATTATGACAACCAACCATAGTTCACCGAACGCAGGCCTGCCAAACATGACACGCCGGCGGCTTTCTATCACAAAATCGCTTTGGTCTGCCAGGACCCCACGTGGAATGCGTGGCCCCAGCAATGGGCGCCGGGATTCGTCTGGGGAGGAACTGCGGGGTTTTACTTTAATCGAGCTGCTGGTGGTCATTGCCATCATCGCCATTCTGGCGGCCATGCTCCTGCCCGCGCTGGCGAAGTCCAAGATTCGGGCCCAGGGTATTTCCTGCCTCAGCAACATGAAACAGTTGCAGTTGGCCGCGATACTTTATGCGGGTGATAACAACGATGCTATTCCAGCAAACATAGTGCTTACCCATGGCGGGTTTATCCCGGCGGGCTCTTCAGGTGCAGGCATATTTCCAAGTTGGGTGGGAGGCACCATGGGCTTCACTGATGATGGATCCGGCGACAATCCGGCAGGCTGTTCTACCAATGACTACTTTTTGGGGGTGCATGGGGACAAGGTCCCGCCCACGGCAAGCATGGCCGGCGGAACCTTGATCGGGTCCCTTGGCGCCTACGCCAAAGCGGCCGGAGTCTATAAATGTCCCGCGGACAAAACCATTGATCTCTTTTACAAGGTGCCCCGCGTCCGGTCCTGCTCCGTCAACATGTACGTCGGAGCGTTTCAGCCGGACTATGTCGCAGGAAATTTTGCTTATAATGCTGCTTATCGGCCCTTTTACAAATACACCGATTTTAGAGGCGGATTTTCCGCCTCGCAGTGTTTTGAGTTTCTGGATGAGAATCCCATGTCCATCAACGACGGTTATTTTGAGTTGTTTGCCGACGCCAGCAGATTCGATGACCGCCCCGCGGTCAATCATGGCAATTCCAGTTCCTTCTCGTTTGCCGACGGACATTGCGAACTCCATAGATGGGTGGACGCCTTTCTGCAAATGGGAACTACGTTCAGTCCGACCCAACAAGATCCCAAGTGGTTGGCCAATCATGCGACGTGTCTGGCACACTAATTGGGAACCGGTTCCTTGCTTCACCTAAAGGATCCTGGCATCACCGGCGATTGATTGCCGCGCCAGCGTCGAAAGCGGTTTCGTGGCATGGATTTGCATGCGCAGTCGTCAAAATGGCGGGGTGCCGGAACTGGCGGCCAACAGTCCAATTCCAACCATGGGGCCACAAATGCAAAATATCGCGATTCAAGATCGGAGGCCGACCTTGGTTTCATGGCTTCTGCTGCTCATTTTGTGCGTTGTGACTGCGGCTCCACTTGCACATGCGGATCAGACCAAGGCAAACAACACCAACAACCTGGAACTGGGATCGAGTTGGGTCAGTGGCGTTGCGCCAGCGGGGACGGACAATGCCATTTGGAATGCGACGGTGTCGGTGCAGACCAACTGCACGAACACGCTGGGTGCGGCGGTGACTTGGAACAGCATTGTAATCAGCGACCCGGTTGACGACATCACCCTCAATGGCAATAACGGCACGCTGACGCTGAACAATGGAATAAATATGAGCGGGGCGGCTGTCAATTATAATCTCAATTGCGGGACCACCACCCTTGGTGCAGGGCAGGTTTGGAATGTGGCCTCGAATTACACTTTGACGACGGGCAGTGCGACGACCCGCGGACGGGTGCAGAACAACACCATAACCAAGAATGGCGGGGGCACGTGGACGGCTGGCGGGACGGACGACAATGGGAGTCTCGGCATCATCATCAACGCTGGCATGGTCAACTTGAACAAGACCAGCACGAGCGGCGTGCATTGTGTTGGCGGTGGCGGATTGGTCATTAACCCCAATGGCACCGTCCGGATTACAGGCAGCGGCGGCGACCAAATTTACAATCCAGCCAATGTGACCATCGCGGGGGGCGCGTTTGATTTGAACGGAAACGCGGAAACCATAAGCCATCTCTACTTTAACTCCGGCACCTTGGAAGATGCCTCGGGCAGCGGTTCCTTGACGGCCACCGCCGGCGTTGTTTTGGGCAGCACCAATTGTGTATTTGAGGTGGCGGCGGGCGCCAGCATGACGATTTTGGGCCCGGTTTCGGGCAGCTATTCCGTAAAGAAGATTGACTTGGGGACGCTGGTTTTGTCCGGCACGAACACCTACAGCGGCGCCACCACGATCAGCGCGGGGCAATTTTTGGGGGGCACGGGCGGATCGTGCTCCAACAGCGCCGTGACGGTGAACAGCGGGTCCACCAACGGGATTTTGTTCATGGGTGGCAACAGCCAGTGGACCTGCGGGTCGCTGGTTTATGGCGCCGGCATCACCTATGCGGTTTTCAATTTTGGGGCCAATCTGCCCAGTCTCGGCACCGCTCCTCTTCAGGTTGACGGCAATCTCTCCCTGAACGGCACTTTGAACGTCATCATTCTTGGCAGCGTCATTCCAACTGGGGTTTATCAGCTTGTAAAATATACGGGCACATTGGCCGGCGTTGTCCCAAACACGGTCTATAGCCTGCCTGAGATGATGACGGCTACGATCGTTAATAACACGGCAAACAACTCGATTGATTTGAATGTCGCCACCGGCAATATCGCCGCCCAGATCAACTGGGGGGGCGGGAATGGCATCTGGGATGTCAATACCACATCCAACTGGAATAATCGCATTGGCAGCCCAGTTGTTTATCAGAACGGCAACGGCGTAATTTTTGATGATACGGCCAGCGGGGGTTAGCCGATTGCGATCATCCTGAACACCACGGTCAGTCCCGGCGGTGTGACCGCAAACAACTCGGCCAAGAACTACAGCGTGTCGGGCAGCGGGGCCATCAGCGGCACGAGCCGGCTGGTGGTGGGCGGCAACGGGGTGTTGACGCTGGCCACCGCCAATACTTACACCGGCGGCACGACGCTTTCCTCCGGCCAGTTAAACCTCAACCATGGCGGCAATGGGAGCAGTTCCGCCATTGGCACGGGAACCTTCACCATCAACGGCGGCACGATTGATAATACCAGCGGCGGAAATGTGACTTTGATTTCCAATAACGCGCAGAATTGGAACAGCAATTTTGTGTACGCTGGCGCGAGCAACAGCTTGGATCTGGGCACTGGGACCGTGACCGTGGGCGGCAATCTGACCTTGACGGTCAATGGCAATACGCTGACCACCGGGGGCGCCGTTGATGGTCACACGGTGACCAAGGCGGGCAATGGCGTCTGGACCATCGGCGGTGGCAATTCCGCCGATGATAATAGCCTGGGCATCATTTTAAATGCGGGTACTGTCAACCTGAACAAAACGGCCGGCAACTCGCATTGCGTGGGGGGCGGAGGATTGGTCATCAACGGTGGCACGGCAAGAATCACCGGGACTGGCGGGCAGCAGATTTATACGGGGGCTCCGGTTACGCTGGCGGCGGGAGGCACCTTCGATCTTTATGGCCATAGCGACGCAGGGGTGGCCTATCTCGCCGGCTATGGTGGCATCGTGGACAATACGGCGGCGGGCACGTTGGCAACGCTGACCAACTTAAGCAGCAGCAGCTCCTCTTTTGGTGGAACGATTCAGAACAGCGGAAGCGGCGCGCAACTCGCCCTAGCCCAGGCCGGACCAGGCACACTGACCCTGACCGGCCAGAACACATACAGCAGTGGCACCATGCAACCCGTGCCGACCGCCAACATGCCGGTGTTTGCCTACATCACCGCCTACGATGTCAATGAGCAGACGGTCACCAATGCCGCCGGGGCCGCGGAACCGCCCTTGTATAATCCTTATGACAGTTGCACCACCATCGGCGGCAATGTGGTTGAAACCGCAGGCAATGATGCCTGGTGGGATAATCTGGTGGCCGAGCAACTGCAAGCCAGGCTGCCAGTGGTTTTGTTGAGCACTTGCGGAGCTTACACCACCAATGCGGCGGATTTGAATGGTCCAGGCAACATCAATCCGCGCCGGTTGAAATACTGGTGGAATGCGGTTCAGCGCGCCGGCGCCACCAATCTGTTCCAAACCGGTTGTTTTGCCGAGGCTGCCGCACAAGGCATTTATCAAAATCACTACGGTTTGCCCGCGGGGGCATTGTATGATTTTGCAAACACGGATGCTTGGAATCAGGTATGGTGGCTGCGGATCATCAAACCTTGGTTTGACAATGTTCCGTCCAATACCTGGTATTACCTTAACGGCGGTGTTCCCATTGAGTGCTGGGGATTGAACATTACTTCCATCTATACCAATCAGCAGGGAAATATCAGCGAAATGTTCAACTTTATTGCCACGAACATGCAGGCGACCTACGGCATTGTGCCGCGCTTTATCATGGGCTCGATCAACTGCGACACCACTTTATCAAACTGTCAATGGTTCGTGGGGGACAATGAATGGTTTGGGCCTCCATCCACGCCCTGCACCATGACCGCATACAAGGGATACACCTGGGGAGGGATGGTCGCCGGATATATCAACCCAAGCTACTATGGCAGCCCAACCAACGCCAATTATATGAATTCCAATGCCGTGGTTCCCCGAAATGGAGTGGGGGGCACCGGACAAAACGGCGACTCGTTCAAGGCGGGATTTAATGCCGCAGTCAGCTCAAACGCTATTTTCACGATGATTGAAGGCTACACGGATGTTTCCGAGTCTTGCGGCCCATACCGGAGCCTGTCCACGAACTGGAGTTGGCCGAATCAATACCTTGATATTTTGCGGTCTTACGCGGATTTACGCACGGTGACCTTGAAACTGGAGGCGGAAGGTTGTGATGCCTATGCGAATGCAACCGGTAATCCCGGAGGCGCCTACCGCCGCACGGGCACGCTGGGAATCCGGGCCCTGCCGGGCAGCGGCTGGGCGGTGACCGGCACGGTAGCCGGAGAATGGATTGCGTTTACCAACTTTCAATTTTCACCTGGCAACTACAAGTTCCCGGTGCGCTATTCGGCAACCGCAGCGCATGTCCTGCAGCTATATGTTGATGGCGTGGCCCTGCCGGCGGTTTCCGTGCCACCGACAGGCGACCTGAACACCTTCAATATCATTTATTTGGGAACCAATGTTCTTGCCTTTGGCCAGCACACTTTTCAATTGACGTTGGTGGATGGCGGGGTGGATGTGGACTGGCTTTTCGTCAAGAAATACGATCCGTTAATGAGCTTCAAATCCAGTCTCAATGGCTGTTACCTCACGGCGATATGGGGAGGCAACGCCGCCCTGGCCGCCACGAATAATGTTGCGATCGGAGATTGGGAATTGTTCAGCGTGGACGATCTGGCAGGAGGCGGAACCGTGACGGGAGGCGACACCGTCAATATCCAGGCATACAACGGACTCTATATTACCGCCGTGAGTGGCGGGGGCGGTCAGATTCTGGCCACCCAGCGTGCTCCGGGGAGCAATGAGCGATTGACGATTGTGAAATTGAACGGCAGCGGGGCTTTAGTGTCCGGTGATTCGGTGGCGTTCCGGACTCCGAACGGCAGCTACCTTACCGTTGCATCCAATGGCACCGCGGATGCCTCCGGCGCAGCCATTGGCGCCGCGCAAACCTTTTACCTTGATGCCATTGATAGCCAATGATTTATGACTTTAATCAACCCAATTCCGGCAACGGGCGCGGCGTTAATTCCGGAGGGCCTTAGGACTGGCAAACTCCGGAAGACTATGATCACTTTTCGGAAAAGAAGAATTTTAACAAGTACGAAACCTTCAAGACCGAGGTTGGCGCCATCTCCGTGCCCACCTTGGAGTCCATTCAAGGCATGATGCCCCAGAAGGACTGGAATACCATCAACGATGACTGGGCCGAGCATGATTTCACGGCCGGAAGCGGGCGAAAATACCCGTTGATCATGGCCCAGCGCTATGGAAAGATCGCCAATTTGGCCGACTTCGTGCGCAAATCTCAGATGATGAATTACGAGGGATACCGCGCCATGTACGAAGGCCGGGAAGCTCAGCTCTTCAACCCGGTTCAGGGCATCCTAACCTGGATGAGCCATCCCGCCCAACCCAGCTTCGTTTGGCAAATCTACCATTACGATTTGGAGCCGAACGCCGCCTTCTTCGGGGTGAAGAACGCGTGCGAGCCGGTGCATATTCAACTCAACGACGCAGGTAATGGGACAATCCAAGTGATCAACCATCTGCCCACGGCACTTTCGAGTGCTCGGGCAAAATGCGTCCTCTACAACCTCGACGGATCGTCACCTTACCAGCACGATTATGACGTGACCGCCGCCGCCAGCGCGGCGACAAGCCTGGGAACGGTCGAGTGGCCCACTGGTCTCTCACCTGTCCACTTTGTAAGACTTGAGTTGCGAGACGCGAGCGGGCGCCTCCTTTCAGACAACTTCTACTGGTGCGCGCTTTCCGCTAAGCCGGATGATTTGACCGCCCTGGACACACTGCGGGTGATGACTCTCGATGCGCAGGTAAAGCGGCGCGATGCCTCTGGAAAGGTTTTCCTGGATGTGACCCTGAAAAATCTGGGTCCGCAAGTCGCTCTCATGGCCCGTCTCCAACTGCATCGCGGCACATCCAAGGAGCGCGTGCTGCCGGCTTACTACACGGACAACTACATTTCGCTGGTCCCCCCAGGAAGAAAAGGTGATCACCATCGAGGCGGCGGTGTCCGATTTCAAGGGGGAGAAACCCTTGGTGTGGATGGATGGTTGGAACATTGGACTGACCTCCTTCTCCTCACCAGCCGCCGATGTCGCCATCAATGAAAATGCCTCAGTGGATCATTGGCCGCAAAGCGGGCTGCCCTTCGCTTATGCTAAACTGGAACCGGGGAAGAGGTGCGCGTCAATTGCGGCGGCTTCGCGCGGGACGGATTCCAAGGCGACCCAGGCCAACCGGATGGAAGCCCCGGATATACTACCGACGAGATTGATGCAAATGTGGACATGGCCGCTCCCCAGGCTGTCTATCAGACAGGTTGGTGGGGAGATTCCTCCTATGCGTGCACCCTCAAGACACAACCGGTACAAACCTATACCGTGCGCCTCCACTTCGCTGAACTCGACTCGCACACGGTCACAGGCAAGCGCGTGTTTGACGTCGGCATCAACGGACGACGGGTGTTAACCGATTTTGACGTCTTTAAGGCAGCAGGCGGGTATCACAAAGCGCTCGTCAAGCAATTCACCGGCGTCGCCCCCGACGAAACCGGGAGCATCACAATTCATGTGCAGAAGGGGAAAACCAATTCCCCTCAAATCAGCGGCATCGAAATCCTCAAGGATGCTGGCGCCCACTGAAGTGGGGGAATATCTATTGGAAAATAAACGGTCCGGGCCATCCCCTAAAACGGGGATGTTGAAGGTGAATTTGATTCGCTACCTTCGCTGCATGCTGAAATTGAATCCGCCCTGCCATGGGCGTCACGTTGGTCCACGACTGCCACAATTTGCCCCTCTGGTTATGGCGCTGAGCATGGCCATCAACCTTTCGAGCCGCGCGGCTGAACCCGGTCGCGATTGCGATTGCGACGAGCCAGCTCCGCCGGCTGGATTGCTGGCGGTGAATGATTCCGCAACGGAATCCGGCAAAGTGGCGGCGCCAAAGACGGCCGCCAATTCCAGATCGGCAGACGCTCCGGCATATCTCAATGCGGCCATGCCAATTGAACGGCGGATAGACGACCTTTTGTCGCGCATGACCCTGGAGGAAAAAGTGGTGCAATTGACCGACTCCTGGGGCTCGCCGGCAAATGCTCGTTTGCAGATTCCAGCCATGTTGAGAACCGAGGGATTGCACAGCCAGTCGTATTCCACCGGTGCGACCCTTTTCCCCATGCCGATCGAAATGGCCGGCACCTTCGACCCGGCGCTGATCAATCAAGTGGGCGTCGCCACCGCCGTGGAGGCGCGGGCCGCCAATCTTCGCGTCAGTTGGTCGCCGGTTCTGGACGTGGCGCGCGATGCGCGCTGGGGACGGGTTGAGGAAACATACGGGGAAGACCCCTATCTTGTGAGCCGCATCGGCGTGGCTTGGATTACGGGTTTTCAAAGCCAGGACATGCTGGCGGTTCCGAAACATTTTGCCGGCCACGGCGGACCGCTGGGCGGGCGGGACAGCAACGATGTTGGTCTTTCCGAACGCACGCTGCGCGAGGTGTTCCTGGTGCCTTTTCGCGCGGCGGTGGAGGAAGCGCATGCCGGCGGAGTCATGGCGGCTTATAGCACCTGGGACGGGACGCCGGACAATGCTTCAACGGAGTTGCTCCAGCGGATTCTGCGCCAGGAATGGGGCTTTGACGGCTTCGTGGTTTCCGATTGCGGCGGGCCGGAACATTTTCTGGACAAGCAATCGGTCGTCAGCAATCTGGAACAAGCCAGTCAACTAGCCATCCGCGCCGGTGTGGACATCGAGTGTGGCGGCGCCTATAAGAAAGACCTGGCGGCGGCGGTCCGGGACGGGCTGCTGCGCGCGAGCGAACTGGACGCCAATCTTCGTGACGTGCTGCGGGCAAAACTCCGGCTTGGCCTGTTCGAGAATCCTGGCCCGCAAAAAATGGTCTGGGATAAACTGCCCGCTTATGACACTCCTGAACACTGGGCGTTGGCGCGCGAGGTTGCCGCGGAAGGCATGGCGCTGTTGAAGAACGACAACAAACTGCTGCCCTTGAGCAAAAACCTGAATACCATCGCCGTGATTGGACCCGATGCCGACGATGCTCAATTGGGGGATTATTCACCCAAGCTGTCCACCAACCAGATGATTACCGTATTGCAAGGCATCCAATCCCATGTCGGCCCAAACACCAAGGTGCTGTTTGCGAAGGGAGGTGACGTGCTTTCACCGGACAAGTCCGGCATAGCGTCGGCGGTGGAAACCGCCCGGCAAGCCGATGCGGTCATTCTGGTGGTCGGTGACCACAGCGCACCGAAAGGGGAAAAGACCACCACGGGTGAAAATGTTGACGGCGCCACGCTGGAAATTCCCGGCGTGCAGCGCGAGTTGATCAAGGCGATTGCCGCCGCGGGCAAGCCCGTCGTGCTGGTGCTGGTCAACGGCAAGCCATTCACGCTCGCATGGGAGGCCACCAATATTCCGGCGATTTTGGAAACCTGGTATCCTGGAGAAGAAGGGGGCAATGCCACCGCCGATATCATTTTTGGCGACCGCAATCCGTCGGGCCGCCTGCCCATCACCTTGCCCCGCAATGTTGGGCAGCTTCCGTTGTATTACAACTATTTGCCGTCGGGCCGCAATTATGCTTACTATGACATGCCGTTCACACCGCTTTACCGTTTCGGGCACGGGTTGAGCTACACCACCTTCAAGTATTCCAACCTGACCATCGCTCCCCGCCCAGAGGATCCGGGTTTTATAACCGTGTCGGTGGATATTGAGAATACCGGCGACCGTGATGGGGACGAGGTGGCCCAGCTTTATATTACTGATTTATTGACTTCGGTAATCACCCCGGTAATCGAATTAAACGGCGTTAAACGTGTTTCCCTCAAAAAGGGCGAAAAGAAAACTGCCATTTTTGAGCTGACTCCCTACCAGTTGTCATTTCTGAACGCCGATATGGAGCGCGTTCTCGAACCGGCCAGATTGCGCATTCACGTCGGCGGCGAGAGTCCCGAACCGCCGGTGGGCAACGCGGAGCATAAGTCGAAGATCGGCTTCTCCCACCCGGCGGAAGGGGTTTCCGGCGAATTTGAAATGCCCAAGGCCTATCAGGCGGATTTCAACTTTGATCTGGATGTGCCCGCTCAAATCCAAGCGGGAAAATCATTTTTGGCGACGGTGACGGTCACCAACCAGGGCAATCTGCTGGATGTCGCAAAAATCAGGCTTTACGGCGACACCCTGTTGGATTCACGGCGTTTGGAAATCGCGCCGGGTGCGACGCGTGCTTACAGCTTCCATATCACGCTTTACCCCGGCGGCGCGCAAAATCTCACGGCCATTGTCGGCCAGCGGGTGATCACCCGGACGGTGAAGGTTTCTCATTCGCCAGCCAGGCTGGCGGTGGACAACGTCAAGACGAGCATGGGAGACGACGGGGTGCTGCATTACCGCGCGGAAGCCAGCAATGCGGGGGGTGAAGGCTATGCCGGGAGTTTCAACATTTCCGTGGAGGGCAAGATCGCGGCCAGCCAGAAACTGAACCTCTCTCCGGGCGCGCATCAAATGCTGCAACTGGACTGCGCCTTTCCTCATTCAGGCCAATTCCGAGTCAAGTTCGGGGACGCGGCCGAACAACACATGATCGTACCCGGAGGCGTCAGCCTGGCTTTGTCGGAACCATTGCTGTATTTGAATTTCGATTCGGCCAATCCATCCGGGGTCAGGGACGAGATCAGTGGAGCCATCCTGCCCATTCAAGGGAATCCCCAATTTGTGCCTGGGCGGAAGGGCAAAGCCTTTCAAACGATGGACAAAAGCACGTTTATCAAGACCAGCGGCATTGATCTTTATCGCAAGTCCTTCACGCTGGCTGCCTGGGTCAATATTGCATCGTTGGACCAAGGTCAGGCCATGTTTTTCGGAGGCCAGGCGCCGATGGGAGCTGACGTTGACACTACCGGCACCGGACTCGCCGCAGGTGTCTCGGGCGAAAATCCGCTGCTTTCGTTTTGGGACCGGGACGTTCGCGGCAGTGGCAAGATTTCCACCGGGAATTGGGTTCACGTCGCTTACACCTATGATGCCGACGCCGAACGCGGTTCGGTTTATATCAACGGCAAGCTGGACAAGGCACAATCCCAAAAAGCCAACGCGGGGCCGCTCGAAATGATTGGCGGCTCCTTGCGTTTCAATCACGGCAAATATGCGCTGGCGGACGTTCTGGTTACCCGCAATTGCCTGGAACCGAAAGTGATACGCGAACTGGCCGACAAAGGCGTGGAAGCATTGCGAAGCGGCCAAATTACAACTGAATGGCGGCCATTTTCCCCTCCGCCCACTAAGCTGGAGACCTGGGCGGACATCCCCGCTGGCGGCAGCATCAAGGTGGCGATTGAATCCTCAAACATTCAAGGCAACGGCGTCATTGCAAAAGAGGTTGAACTGAAATCAGGGTCGCAAACGATATCGTTGACTGATTTCAAAGCGGGAGCCCAAGTGCGTTTGCGGGTCAAACTCACTAATAGTAAGTGGGGATCTGTGCCGGCACTCCAAACGGCCATCCTCAGTGGGAATGGGGAGGCGTTGCGCTGGTCCACTACCAAGGAATGGCAGGCCGGAGCAGCTTCCAATGGAATAAACTGAGCTTCCAGCAAATCGGCGACCGGTTTGACCGCTCAGCTCGCCGGGTTGTACAGATTTATCAAGCCGCCCGCCACAAAATCCAATTTCCCTCAACGGCCTGTTTAACCGGTTCGATCATCTTCTGGTCAAAGCCGGCTTTACCGTTGAGAAGCAAGCTATCGCCAGCACCTTGCGCGCCAGCCAACTTCACCCCCATTGTTATCCGCCCACCTACGGCCGCTATGCGCACTGGGATCTTTGCGCTGCTTCGGTTCCAAGATCGCACAAATCAGTTCGCCTGCCTGCCCTGTGGGCTTGGCTCCCGCTGGCAGGCCGGGAATACAGTCACCGGTATTTGCTGGCCTTGAGCGCCGCACGGAACTGGAGCGAGGTGGAAGGCGGTTGCGCATTTGGATTTGTCAAACCAAGGCATTACGAAATTCATACAGCGGCAACTTGCGATTCAGCACGGGCCGGGAAGCGGGATCGTGTTCAACGGTCAATGCAATGAAGAAAATCGCTTCGATTTAATTCATTGGACTCCCTGAAATGCGGATGAATCTGGCCCAGTTGGTTTCAAATGATAAGACCCACATGATTATTGGCCAAATCTCGTTTCTTGCTTGCGGCATTTCCTGAAGTCATTGCAACGATTACCCATGAGGATTGGGGGGCTATTCGTAGCAATGATTACGATGAGGGTGTCGCCGTATCCGGCGTTGACTTCCACTTCCACGGGATAGGCGTAATGCCGTTCACGGCGGCCGAACAGACCTTTGAAAGCATGGCGACAGCTTAACCGGAGTCAGCGGGCGATGGCAAAGACTGATTTCGTGACAGCAATACCAGTTGTTCCATCCCCGGCACTTCGGCGATCGCTGGCGGGTCATCAAACGGTGGCGGCAGTTGGGCCTGGACATCTGCTGGACCGAAAAACTCGGCTGTACAGCCGCGACCACCGCCCCGACTGCAAGCAACTCGGGCTAGCAGTGGATTATGCCAGCGCGCGTGCGCAAACCGGAGCGCTGCGACCGGGGGACCGGTCACGGTTTGAGGTCGGTCGACCGCGCGCCGTCCCGGCGCGCCGCGGAATGCCCGCCGCCCTCAACTCCCGGCGCGGAAGGTCAGACGGAATTTTCCCGAGGTCAGCGGCGGCAACAACTTTACCAGTTTGGTGGCAATGGCGCTTTTAAGCTGCAACAAATCCCGCAATTGCCCAGTCAAGCCGTCCAAGGCCTGAGCGGTCGGCGGTTCGCGGTCGGAAATAAATTGGAGCTCGCATTCGCCCTGTTCGTTTTGCCGCAGTTGATAATGCAGAATGCCCTCGGCCCCGGCGAAACAACGGTCCACCTCCAGCGTCGTCACGCGCTGTCCGTCCCCGCGCCGCAGGGTGTCGCGCTCCCGTCCGTGCACCAGGTAATCCGTCGCGTACGGCCGTTCGCAGCGTTCCGCGAGATCGCCAATCCGATAGCGCACCAGCGGCATGACGTCGTTGGTCAGCGTCGTCACCACCAAGCCCCCCACGCCGCGCGCATCGGCTTCCACCAGCTCATAAAAAACATTGTCCAAGCTGGCCTTCATTTCCCCGCGCTCGTTTTCCATCAATAAATGGCCGGTTTCCGTGGAGCCGTACAGATTGCACACCGGCACGCCGAATACCCGCCGCAAGATTTTGCGATGCGCCACGCTCACGAATTCGTAGCTGCATAAAATGAATCTTACCGAGGGGAACCTGATGGCATGGCGCTCGCAGTAGAGCGCGAACCACGCGCCATGCACCGGGTCCAAATCCAAAAATTGCGGCGACCATTCCAGGATTTCGGCGGCCATGCGGGCCAGCTCCGCCTCCGTCTGGAGGAACGGGATGCGCGCCTGGTTCACGAACCGCGTGGTGTCCACCGTGCGCGCGGCCTTGGACGTGTAATTGGAAAAGCAGACCAGCCCGTTGCAGACCGGCGGCACGAGCGTGGCCCGCCGGGCACGCGGCGACGCATCCAGAGTCTCCGCCACGAAGCGGTTCAGCCGCAACACGCGCGTCTCCTGCTCATTCCACCAGCCGCGACCGAACAATACCGCCGTCCGCTCCTCGGAACTGCCGGAGGTATGTTCCAGCTCCACGGATTTGCCGGCCAGCAGCGCGTCAAGCTCCTGCCCGGCACGGAGGAAATTGCGCGGAAAATTTTCCCGCAACTCGCGCTTGCCGATGAGTGGCCGGCGGAAAAAGTCCGCCGTCTTGGCCGCCTGGTAAAGCGGCACGTCGCGCCAGCGCGGCAGGAGTTCTGCCACGCGCGCCAACTGCGCGGCTTCGCGCATGAGTTCCGGAGTCGCTAACATGCGGCCATAATCTATGCGCCAAATAAGAAATTTTCCAGTTCGGATATTGTGGGGCCAGCGGCCTCCTCCGGCAGCTCACTTTCTTTCGCGCGCCGCCGGGCGCGGAATCGCGCGGCCAAGCGCAAATAAATTTGCCTCGCCCACCGGACACTGCTTTACTCGCGTGGATGTATTATGACGACGAGACGCCGCGCGCCGCCGCGCGAGCCAGACGCGGTCGTGGCTGGTGGCCCGGCTGGCTGCTGTTCATTTGCCTCACCGCGCAGGCCGGCCAACCGGAGGCCACGAATCTCTGGACTTTTGCCTTCAGCCCCTACGGCAGTTCCTCCACCCCGGCCGTGGGGCCGGAGGGAACGATCTACACCGGCGAATTCAACGGCCGACTGTATGCCATTGCCCCCGATGGCAAACCGCGATGGCACTTCCAAACGGGAGATGAAATCAAATCGTCCCCCGCCCTCGGGGATGATGGCACCGTTTATTTTGGCGCCCGCGACCACCGGTTTTACGCGCTCACCCCGGCCGGAAAACTGAAGTGGAAGTTCGCCACCGGCGGCTGGGTGGATTCCTCGCCGGCGATCGCCGCGGACGGTACGATCTATTTTGGCTCGTGGGACAAGAATTTCTACGCGCTGAATCCGGATGGCTCCGTGAAATGGAGATTTGCCGCGGGCGGGATTGTGGATTCCTCGCCGGCCGTTGCGGCGGATGGCACGATTTATTTCGGCGCGCATGACAAGAAATTCTACGCCCTGGACGCGGCCGGCCGGCCGCGCTGGACCTTTTTAACCGGGGCGGAAATCACCTCCTCTCCCGCCTTGGGCGAAGCGGGGGACGTCTATTTCAGTTCAACCGATGGCAATCTATACCGGCTCAAGGCGGATGGCACAGAACGCTGGCATTGTCGCATCGGAGGCGGTTCGGACGGTTCACCGGTGCTGGCGGAAAACGGGAATGTGGTCATCGCGGCTGGCCACAAGACGTTGATCCTGTCTTCCGCGGGCGCCATCATTTGGAGTTGGGATTCCGGGGCTTGGATTGATGAAACACCCCTCGCAACCCAGGATGGGGTTTGTTTTTCGGCCCCTTGGAACCACCTATGGGCGAGACATCTGGATGGGACGGCGGTTTGGGAGGTCCAACTGCGCGACATGCTTTCCTCCTCGCCGGTGCTGGGCAATCATGGAGAGGTTTATTTTTGCTGCTTTCAAGGCATGCAGGCCGTGCAGCCGCCGGTGGCGCTGCGGCCGGCGAAAAGTCCCTGGCCCATGTTTCGCGCCAACGCCCGTCACACTGGCCGGGTGGGCGGCAATTGAAAACTTGGACTTGTGACGGGCCGGAAAAACACTAAAGTTTCAACGCGCAGAAGGCGCACGATGAAAACATTTGCGGAATCCAAATTTCCCGGCCGGCTCATCGCCGTCGAAGGCCTCGACGGTTCGGGCAAATCCACGCAGATTTACCTGCTGAAGCGCTGGCTGGAGGCCGAAGGCATCAAGGTTTATTTCAGCGAGTGGAATTCGTCCGAGCTGGTCAAGTCGGCGACCAGCAAGGGCAAGAAACGGGAGCTGCTCACCCCCACGACGTTCAGCCTGATTCACGCCACGGATTTTGCCGACCGCTACGAGCGGCATCTGGTGCCGCTGCTGCGCGCTGGCTACATCGTGTTGTGCGACCGGTACATTTTCACCGCGTTTGCGCGGGACGTGACACGCGGCTGCCCCCCGGACTGGGTGCGGGGCAATTACAGCTTTGCCTGCGCGCCGGACTTGACGATGTTCTTCAAGGCGGACCTCGAAGTGTCGCTCAACCGCATTTTGGAAGGCCGGCCCAAGTTGAAGTTTTTCGAGGCCGGCATGGATTTGCGCCTCTCAAACGATCCCTACGAAAGCTTCAAGATTTTCCAAGGCCGCATCCTGGACCAATATCTGGCCATGACCAAGGAGTTCAATTTCGTGATCATTGATGCCAACGAGCCGGCCGAGCGCCAGCAAGTGATCGTGCGCAAATTGGTGAGCGACCGGATTGAATTGAGAAAATTCAAGCGCCGCCGCCCGCTGCCGCTGCCGCCTGCGCTGCGCAAACGGCGCGAAGTCGAGAGTAATGACCAGGACAAGGAGGAGGATAAAATCGCATGAGCCAGTCCCATCGTTTTTACGGACATGGCATCCCGCATGTCAACGCCCAGGATCTGGGCGGCAAGCTGATCGTGGTGGAAGGCGCCGATGGCTCGGGCCGTTCCACGCAGATTGCCGATCTGGTGACCTGGCTGGAAACCAGCGGGCACGCGACGGTGCAGGTGGGCCTCAAGCGTTCCACGCTGGTCAGCGAGGAGCTGGAGCGGGCGCAAGAAGGAAATGTGCTCAGCCGGACGACCCTGGCCCTGTTCTACGCCACGGACTTTGCGGATCAGTTGGAGAACATCATTCTGCCGGCCCTGAAATCGGGATTCATCGTGCTGGCCGACCGGTACATCTACACCCTGATGGCGCGCGACATGGTTCGCGGTATGAACGAAGCCTGGCTGAAGAATTTGTATGGCATCGCGCCGGAGCCGGACGCAGTGTTTTATCTTTCCGTGGAACCGCAGGAATTGGTGCAGCGCAATTTGTCCAAAACAGCCACGCTGGATTATTGGGAAAGCGGGATGGATCTCGGCCTCTCGCGCGACATGTTTGACAGTTTTCTGAAATACCAAACAGCCATGGGCGAGGCTTTCCGCCAACTCGAGAAAAGCTACCATTTCGACATTATCGATGCCAACCGTCTGGTGGGTTCAGTAACCAGGGTTCTGCGCAAGAAGATCAGCGCACTGCTGGCCAAAAAATAAGGCCGTGCGGCGTCAGGCACCCTTGCCTGACGTGGGCGGCTTCTTTGCCGCCTGGATAGGGCGCGGCTGGCATTGGGTTGTGCTTGAATCTGAACCCGCTCTGGTCTGCTCGAGATTTTGTCCACCGGCGGGCCCGCCATTGCATCGTACCGGCGCTATGGCGTGCCGAGGAAGCCCGGCTTCGCGGCAGGCATCCTTGACGTGGAGGCCGGCATCCCCCGCTGCCTCGTCCCCCAGCTTGGATTGCTGGATTATTGGATGTTGGATGTTGCATGTTGATGCCCGTGGTTCAATGTTTGCCCTCTTCCGCCTCGTTCTGCTATGCTTCGCGTCACATGAAAGCTGTACCGTTGCCTTCCGCCCTGTTCACTTTGAATCGTGAACGGCTGGTGAAAAAACTGGCGCCGCGCTCGGTCGCGGTGCTTAACGCCAACGACCTCATGCCCACCAATGCCGACGGCACGATGGGTCACCTGCAAAACGCCGACCTGTTTTATCTTACCGGCGTGCATCAGGAAGAAACCATCCTGCTGCTGGCGCCCGGGGCTTTCGACCCCAACCACCGCGAGGTCTTGTTCGTGCGCCAGCCCAGTGAACATTTGGCCATCTGGGAAGGCCACAAGCTCACCAAAGAACAGGCCACGGTCATTTCCGGCATTAAGAACGTGAAATGGCTCACGGAGTTCCCGGTGATCTTCCGCCAAGTCGTCTGCGAAATGAACCACGTCTATCTCGACACCAACGAACATCAGCGCGCCGACGTGACGGTGGAGACGCGCAATGCGCGGTTTGTCCGCGAATGCCGCGAAAAATTCCCGCTGCACCATTATGAACGGCTGGCGCCGCTGATGCACGAGCTCCGCGCCGTCAAGTCGCAGCACGAAATTGACGCCATCAAGGCCGCGTGCGACCTGACCGGCAAGGGCTTCCTGCGCATCTGCCAATTCGTGAAGCCGGGGGTGAACGAAACCGGGGTCGAGGCGGAATTCGCGCACGAGTTCATCCGGCACAAGGGCCAGTTCGCTTATCCGCCCATCATTGCCGCCGGCGCCAACAACAATATTCTGCATTACGGCCAAAACGACCAGGTATGCAAGGCCGGCGATCTGCTGCTGCTCGACGTTGCCGCCGGCCTGGGCAATTACATGAGCGACTTGACCCGGACGATTCCCATCGGCGGCCGGTTCACGCGCCGCCAGAAGCAGGTGTATAACGCGGTGTTGCGCGTGTTTCGCGCGCAGGTGGCCGCCTGTGTGCCGGGCAAGACCACCAAGGATTTGCGCCTCGAATGCGAGGAGCGCACGGCCAAAGAATGCGTGGATTTGGGCGTGCTGAAAATGTCCGAAATCAAGAAGCAGAAGCCCGACGAACCGGCGGTGCGGAAGTTCTTCATGCACGGTGTTTCCCATCCCATCGGCTTGGATGTGCATGATGTGACCTACAACCATTTCAAGCTCGCGCCCGGCTGGGTGCTGACCGTCGAGCCGGCGATCTACCTCCCGGCGGAGGGTTTTGGCGTGCGCATCGAAAATACCGTGGCGGTCACTGCCGATGGCCCGCTGGACCTGATGGCGGACATCCCCCTCGAGGCCGACGAAATCGAACACCTGATGCGCCGGCGCTGACCTGAAGCCCATGAAATTGCAACAAGGCCAGATTTGGAAATGCGGTGGTCAATTCGTCCGCATCGTCCACCTCGAGCGGCTGGAAGTCGGTTACAAATCCGCCACCAACCCGCGCTTTACGGATGGCGAACACCAGCACACCAGCAAAAAGGACTTCTGCCGGCTGCTCAAAGGCGCCACCCTGCTCGAGGCCAAGTCGGCTGACGCGGAGAAGCGGATGGATGATGGAGGATTGCAAAAGGCTCTTTGAAAAAACTCAAAGAGCTGTCACGGCCGTGCTGTGCTTGGGGGCAGTGGTGCCAGATCAGGGATTCTGATTGCCGGCGTGGTGTCGGGACACCCAACAGGCGTCTTTATTACCAGTAACTTTCCCAAGAGAGCCGTTTCCGGCCCCATCTTTAGCGGGGTCCGTGCTGTTCCCAAGAGCCACGGTGCTGCCATCCTCCCACTTATGACTCTCGGCGTGGCCATCGCAAAAATTGAAAACCGCGGACGTGACGTGAAAAGCAGCCGGGCTGTCGGAGAACGAGGCGTCGTTAAAATTGGGTCCAGTGCCCAGATTTAAGTACCATGAGCCGAGATTTTCCCCCCGCATGTCCGCCCCTTCTGCCCAGATAAACCTGTCACTGGGATGAAGGATTTGCGTGCGCTTGGTAAGTGCATTCCCATCCCTTCTCTCACCGTTTAAATACATGCATCCGGTATAACTGTCCCAACTATATCCGCTACCGAAGGGCAGTTGGTAGCGCTTGTCGCCGGGACAATGCACCGAATTTGCATTTCTGTTATACTTGTAAAGCGGCCCGTCCAAGCCGGGCATCGGCATCTGAAAGCCCATTTCGATCTGGAATTGCCGCCCCGCCTGGCTGGCGGCTACCACTCCAGGAGGGAGGGGAGTGGTTACCAAGCTGGTTTGGGTTCGCCACGGAATGCCTTCCAGCGGGCCTTTGTCAACTGTGCTGTCGCCGGTCACGTTGAGATATGTATTCATATTGACCAACCGGTCGAGGCCTTCGTCCGAATACATACCCCACGCCAGCGCAAGCTGTTTAGCATTGTTCAGGCAGGCTGCGGTGGTGGCTTTTTGCTTGGCTTTGCTCAAGGCTGGCAGCAGCATCGCCGCGAGAATCGCGATGATGGCAATGACGACCAGCAGTTCAATCAGGGTGAATCCCGCGCGGCGGGAAGGGGCCTCGAGGCGTCTCAAAATTCTCATAATATGATTGCAATAGGCATCAAATTTTTCCGGAGCGGCTTTGTCAGTAGATAATAGACCTCAAAACGGAGCTTTGTCAACCAGCGGATATCACATAAACATACTATAAAACATGGCATGGCTATTGCTTGAGGATTTAAACGATTTCCACCGGGCAAGGGGGCAGCGCGTCGAGAAAAGCCTGGCCGTACTGCTTGGTGAGAATGCGGTTGTCCAACACCACCACAATGCCGGTGTCCGTTTTGGCGCGAATCAGGCGGCCGACGCCCTGGCGGAATTTCAGGATGGCTTCCGGCAGCGAATACTCGCCGAAGGAATTGCCGCCGCGCGCCTCAATGGCCTCGAGCCGCGCCTCGATGAGCGGATGATCCGGTACGACGAAGGGGAGGCGGGTGATGATGACATTGCTAAGCGCTTCGCCGGGCACATCCACGCCCTGCCAGAAACTGTCCGTGCCGAAGAGCACGGAGTTCACGTCCGCCTTGAATTTTTCCAGCATGGTGGAGCGCGGGATGCCGGCGCCCTGCACGAAGAGCTCCAACTTGAGCCGGTCGAAAAACGGCTGCATCCGCTCCGCCGCCTCCTGCATCAGCTTGTAGCTGGTGAACAACACGAAGGCCTTGCCGTGCGTGAGCTGCACGAAATGCTCAATCCAATGCATCAGCGCGTCGGCGTAGCCCGGCTCACGCGGGTCGGGCATTTTCTTGACGGTGAACAGCTTCATCTGCCGTTCATAATCATACGGGGTGCCCACCTGCAACTGCGTGGCGGCTTCGCAGCCCACGCGCCGGGCAAAGTAGGCCAGGGCGGAGGGCGGAGGACGAAGAGCGGAGGACGGAGAGCGGAGCGCAGTGTGCGGGCGTGGCGACGCTTGCTTGTCCCCGCCTTTCCGCACTTCGTGTTCCGCGCTCCGAATTCCCAAAGTGGCGCTGGTCATGATGACGCTGGTGTCCGTGGCAAAGAGCCGCCGCCGCAGAAAATCCGCCACGTCCACCGGCGCGGCGTTCAAGGTGAGCTGGCGCTGCGACTTGCCGGTGCGCTCCACCCAATACACATGATCGGGGGCGCTTTGGCCCAGGAATTCCGCGACCTCCTCGCGCAGCTCACCCAGCCGCCGGTTGCATTCGATCAGTTCCTGCCCGATTTCCTGGTCATTGCTGGTCTTGACCAGGTCGCTGACGGCCTCGCGCAGGCGCTGGATGGGCAGTGCCACGTTGTCCGCCACCAGTTCCGCGCGGCGGATGCGCAGTTCCGTCCAGGCGCGTTTCCGGTCGCCGCCGCCGAAGGCGTTTTTTTTGATCTCCGCCTGGATGGTTTCGCAGGCGTACTCGACGTTTTCAAAAAATTTGTCCGCCTCGTCCAAAATGTCGGCGACCAGTTTCACGGCGCCGCCCTGGGCCAGCGTGGCGAGGAGGCCTTTCTGGGTTTTGGGGTTCCACAGCCGGTTGAGCGACCAGCGCACCTGTCCGCTCGATACGCTCAGGCCGATATGCCGCGAGGCCACGCTTTCCATGGTGTGCGCCTCGTCGAAAATCACGAAGTCGTTCTTGAAGAGAATGCCGCCCTCCGGTTCCTCCTCCACACCGCCCAGCAGCGTGAAAAACAGGGTGTGATTCAAAATCACCACGTCCGCGGACATGATCCGGTTGCGCACGCGCTGGAAGAAACACAGGTCGTGGTCCTTCGCGAAGTCGGATTGGTGGCCGCACGTTTTGGGCGAGCACAACCCGCGCTCGGAGCAGACCTGCGCCCACACTTTGGGGTCGGGCTCAAACTCAAAATCCGACAGGCTGCCGTCCTTGGTCTCCTTGGACCATTCATAAATGCGCTGCAATTCCTTAGCCTCGGAGGAGGTGAACAGGTTGCCGCTTTGCTGCATGGCTTTTTGCAGCCGGCGCGTGCAAAGGTAATTGGCCCGGCCCTTCAACATGGCATAGCTGAACCGCACCGGCTCGGGCAGCGCGCCCAGGACCCCGGCGAGCATGGGCAGGTCCTTTTCTGTGAGCTGCTCCTGCAGATTGATCGTGTGCGTGGAAATGATGGCCTTTTTCTTGCAGGCCACGGCAAACAGAATCGCCGGCACCAGATACGCCAGGGATTTGCCGACCCCCGTGCCCGCCTCGACTGCGAGATGCTCGCGATTTTGCAAGGCCCGTGCGACCGCCGCGGCCATTTCCTGCTGCTGCGGGCGGAACTCAAAGTTCTTCGAGCGCGACAGAATGCCGGTGGGCGAAAAGATATCTTCGACTTGGGCAACCAAGTCATCGCCGCGAGGCTGGATTTCGGCGAGGGAGATCATAGGGGTTTGATTTGTTCGAGCCGCGCACGCAACTGCGCGAGCGGCAGGGCCTCGACTTTTTCATGCATCGGATATGCCTCTTGGCCAGGATAAATGGTGAAAATGCGATCGAGCTTCAAATCCGCAAGCGCGACATGCATGGACTTGGTCATCGTTGGGGCGTCCGCGTACTTGAATTCAAATCCCCAACGCCGGCCGCGGAAGTGAACGAGCAAATCGAGTTTCGCGCCAGAGTGAGTTGCCCAAAAGTAAGCCTGCTGACCGCCGGTGAGGCGCAAAACCTGTTCGAGCGCGAAACCTTCCCACGACGCACCGAGCTTGGGATGGCCTTCGAGGGCGGGAAAAGATTCCAAACCAAGCAATTGGTGCAGCAGACCGGAGTCACGCACATAAATTTTCGGCGCCTTCACCTGGCGCTTCCCGAGGTTCTCGAACCATGGCGGCAATTGCCGGACGAGGAACATGGAAGTCAGCGTGTCGAGATACCGGCGGGCGGTGGGTTCAGAGGCCCCCAAGGAACGTGCCAACTCGGCGGCGTTCCAGACCTGACCGTGAAAATGGGCGATCATGCTCCAAAACCGGCGCATGGTGCCGGCCGGGGTGGTGATGCCGAGCTGCGGGAGATCCCGTTCCAGTAGTGTGCGAATAAAATCCTCGCGCCACTGGCGGCTGACTTCCTCGGTTTCCGCCAGAAACGCGCGGGGAAATCCGCCGCGCCACCAAAGTGATGGCAGCGCCTGAAGACCAACTTCAGCCAAATCAAAACCGTGGATGTCCACGAAAGAAACCCGGCCCGCGAGCGATTCCGAAACGCCCCGCACCAACCAGGGCGACGCGCTGCCCAGGATCAGAAAGCGCGCCGGGGTGGGCTGGCGATCCGCCAGCACCCGCAGCAGCGCGAATAATTCCGGCTGCCGTTGAATCTCGTCCAGCACCACCAGCCCGTTGAGCGGTTCAAGCGCTGCTGCCGGCTCGGCCAGGCGCTGCAAAGTGGCCGGTCTTTCCAAATCGAAATAATGCGTTGGCTGACTGGCGGCAATCTGCCGGGCGAGCGTGGTTTTGCCTGTCTGCCGCGGTCCCAACAGCGCCACCACCGGATTGGTTTTCAGCCGGGATTCCACTTCGGCGCGGTATCGTGGCCGGTCAATCATGGATGAATGATATCATTGAAAATCGAAAATATAATGTTCGATTTTCAAGGATGTGCCCATCAAATTTGTCGGCTGCTCAAGACCGCGTTCAACACCGCCGTCCCTGACGGTGCCAGCGCAAGCTTGTTTTGTCTTACATTGCCGGATTCCACGCAAACCATGTTTTTATGTTCTGCCGGGTCGAAGTCATCCGGCAATTTCTGGGTGGTCCACGGATTCCAAACCACGGTGGACAGGGAGTGCTGTTTTTCCACCCGAATGACGCGCTGGAGGTTTTCGTCGCGAATTTCCACCGCGGCCGCCGTATCGAGGTAGGTGCGGTTGGTCTCGCGCGGCACGCGCAGCACGGGTTCGGCTTGCACCTTCCGTTCGCCGTTGCCCCCGGCGGCAAAATCAAGAAACGAGGTCTGGTGCAGGCCGGTGATGCCCACCGCTTCAATGTCGCCGACGTGGAAATAAGTGTGCAGGCAGTTCTCGATTTCCAAAGGGTCGCCGCCAGCTTGGTTGGTCGCGGTCAACTCCATGGCCAAGGTCTGGCCCACGGTCACGCTGAACTCCGTACGCAAATTCTTCCACGCCTCGCACCCGGGAACGGGCGGCAGGGCAAAGCGCAGGACCACGGCGCCCTCCGGCGCGGCGGAGCTGTGGACGAGCTGCCACTTGGTGATGCGGGCGAAGCCGTGCGAAGGCTGGCCCTCACGGTTGCCGAACCAGGGAAAACAAATGGGCACGCCACCGCGAATCGGCTGGCCGGGCGCAAACCAGCTCCGGCGGCTCAGGAACAGCAGCGGCGGCTCGCCGGTTTTCTGGAAATGGGTGACGTGTGCGCCTTGCGGATAAACCTCCGCCGTGCTGAAGGGGGTGGTGACGACGATTTTGGCCAGGCCACCTTGGCCGGGCGCCACGGCCACGCGGCCGGCAATTTCGTGCTTTCGCAAGGTTTCAAAGTTCTTTGGCATAGAAGTGAAAAAAGGGTAGCACGGGGGAGAACGGAGCGACACTTTTTTTCACTTTTGGCGTTTTGACCAAGATTCGGCGGAGGGTAAGGATTCCGAATTGAAAGCATGTTTCACTAACCCGAAGCCTGTCCAGAAGCTGCCAAGGCGTCGCGCAGGCTGCGACGGCCCACCCGCGCGTTCCACGATTGCCTATGAAATATCGGGGTTAGATTGGCGCTTGAATTTTTCCAGCAGTACGGCAGCTTGTGGTCATGATTCAAGCGTGGCACATTCCCGGATCCAAGCAGCTGCTCGTGCAGTTCGCCATTTTATCGCTCGCCAGCTTTTGCGGGTCTTCCATCGTTCAGGCATCGGAATCGGCCACGGGTTATTTGCTGGTCGCCAACAAAGGCGATCAAACGCTGGCGATCGTGGATCCGGCTGCGGGCACAATCGTCGCGGCGGTTCCGGAGCATGGCATCACCGGGCATGAAGTGGTGGCATCAGCCGACGGCCGGCGCGCTTTTGTCCCGATCTATGGCAATGCCGGGGTGGGCCGGCCAGGCACGGATGGCAGTCTGATCCGGGTGATTGATCTTGGGCAACGCGAGGTGGTGGGAACGGTGGACCTTGGGAAAGGGCTGCGTCCGCATTGCGCGGTGATGGGGCCAAGGAACGGCCTGCTTTATGTGACCACGGAGCTGGACCAATCCGTCACCGTCATTGATCCGGCTACGCTGCAAATCACGGGTAAAATTCCCACGGGCCAAGCGGAATCCCACATGCTGGCGATCACGCGGGACGGCCAGCGAGGCTATACTGCCAATGTCGGGCCGGGAACGGTTTCGGTGCTCGATTTGGAGGCGAAAAAGCTCGTCGCCGTTATTCCGGTTTCCCAGCAGACCCAGAGGATATCGTTGTCTGTGGACGATCGCTGGGTCTTTACCGCGGATCAGACTGCCCCGCGATTGGCGGTGATTGACACGCAAACGAATGGGGTCCGCACTTGGATTGAACTGCCCAGCACGGGATATGGCACCGCCCCGACGCCCGATGGCCGCTGGTTGCTCGTGGCGTTGAACCGGATCAACCAAGTGGCTGTGATTGACCTCCAGACCTTCAAGCTGGCACGAACCTTGGAGGCGCCCAAAGCGCCCCAGGAAATTTTGATTCAGCCGGATGGGGCTTATGCTTATGTTTCCTGCGACGCGAGCCATCAGGTCGCGGTCGTGGATCTGAAAGCATGGAAGGTGGTGAAAATGATTGCCACTGGACC
>Ga0316231_1000904_pt1 | contig 37091 bp, 22 predicted proteins | sample TBH18027metaG_FD_206002 | JGI IMG/M metagenome (GOLD analysis project Ga0316231, IMG submission 206002) | Freshwater microbial communities from Trout Bog Lake, Wisconsin, USA - TBH18027 | ecosystem: Environmental > Aquatic > Freshwater > Lake > Hypolimnion/Profundal zone | place: USA: Wisconsin... | reverse complement strand
TCATGACTGGCGCCCAGATGGGTTTGGATTATTTTGATCGCCTTCACTTGCACCGCCGCAGTGGCTTGAAAAACCGTCAGGCTGGTTTCCAAGGCATACCGGTACCGTTTGGCCGCCAACCTTAATTTGTGAAACGGCGGCCCCGACCGCTCGTCCCGCCGGCAGTCCTTGAACCGACGCCGCATCTGCCGCCGAAGTTTCGCCAGATACTCGCGGGCATCCGCCAAGACCCGCTGATCATCAAGCGGGCGCGGCTGAAGCACGAGTTTGCGGATGTGGGCCTCGAACTGGCTCGTGGCGAAGGTTTGGAACAGTTCCTGCAGTTCGGCCACGGACTGCTGCCGGTCCGCCAGCAATTCCCCGGTCAGTTTACGCTGGACCGTTGTCGTAGCGGCGGGCAGATATTGGCGGGCTTGCCGCAGCAATTGGAGGTGGACGTCCACGGACCGGATTTTCCCCAGTGACCGGGTCGCCCGCCGCAGGTGCCGTTGAATCTGACGGAGATCTCCCGCTGGAAAGAGTGCCGAAAAATACCGGAGCCCGACCCGCAGCCGGCGCGTGGCCACACGCATCCGGTGCAGCGCGACCGTCTGGCCGCTGGCCGCCCCGCGCGCCGGGCCAAACATTTCCTCCAGCTTGGCTTGTAAATGGGCTTCGAGCCGGGGCAATAAAATGTTTGACTGACTCATGCGACAGAGTCAATTAACGCCGGTTGCGACTCGAGTGCAAGCTCCGGCCGGATTGCGCGTGTGGCCTGGTGTTGCCGCCAGCGGAGCAGTTCCATGCGCCCATCCGGATGTTCCACCAGCGCGGTACTACTCTCCACCCAATCACCGGTATTGTAGTAGACGACCGGGCCGAGCTGTTTGACGGCAGCCGTGTGGATGTGACCGCAGACAATTCCGTCGGCCTGATGCAACCGGGCGTAATGGGCCACGGCGTTCTCAAAATCGCCAATGAAGTTCACCGCGCTTTTGACCCGGCTCTTGGCGTAAGCGCTGAACGACCAGTATTGCAAGCCCAACCGGGTCCGCACCAGGTTCAGGGGTCGATTGGCCCAAAGCAGAAATCCGTAACCGATGTCGCCGAGATGCGCCAGCCATTTGGCGTGGGTCGTCACGGCATCAAACTCATGGCCATGCATCACCAGCAGGCGCCGGCCGTCGGCGGTCTCGTGGACAGTTTGTTGTTGGATGGCCACATTGCCAAAGATCCCCAGGAAATTGCCGAGAAATTCGTCGTGGTTACCGGGGATGAAAATGATGTCGGCACCTTTGCGGGCTTTGCGGAGCAGTTTCTGAACGACATCGTTGTGTGACTGCGGCCAGTAATGTTCCCGGCGCAACCGCCACAAATCCACGATATCGCCCACAAGATACAACCGGTCGAACTCCGTCTCGCGCAAAAACTCCAGCAACCCCGCTGCGTCGCAGCCGCGGGTGCCGAGATGCAAATCTGAAATCCAAACAGTCCGATAACCCATGCGCCCACCTTATCGGGGTTTTGTGCCGGTTGAATGACAGACGTGTGACAGAATCGTAACGTTACTGGGGGCGGTGGTGACCGCTGTCAGTGTCAGCAGGCGCACGGTCAACAGGCAAATCAGCACCCGCAATCTTTCACGCGGAACAGTCGCCGGGGAAGCTCCTCCACTTCATTACTGAATTACGGCCGCTTGATTTTCTTGCCAGCGCGCGGAAAACACGCATAATACCAAAGTCGCTTGTGCGTCCGTAGCTCAATTGGATAGAGCGTTGCCCTCCGAAGGCAAAGGTTGTGGGTTCAACTCCCGCCGGACGCACCAATTTGCTGAGCAAATTGTTAGATTTTGGCGGCAAGCCCCTAGTCAGCCTATCAAGGCATCCGCTTTACCTATCAAGGGTTCGCGGTGAAAGCCACTGCCGCACAAGCGTCTGCCAGAGCATCTGCCGCCAAGACTTTTGAAAAAAAACCTGCCGCCCCAGTCGCAATTTCAGCCCTTGCCGCCGAAGCATCTGCCAAAGCCCCTAAAGCTGGCGGAGTTCCGTTGGGTGTTGGCTGGCAAAAATGTCCCGCCGCCCAATGCGCCCTCTGCGCCGTCGCCGAAGCATCCGCTCGCGGGACTTAACTTTGAGCAATTAGGGGCAAAATGGCTGGTCACGTTGGTGGACGTTGGCGAGAAGACCAAACAACGCAGATGCTACAGCATTCGAGTTGTTGGCAAGGCATTGGAAAATCTAAATCCGTCAGCCAGATTTCATTTCTAGACTGTGAGCGGTTCGCGGCGAGACATGCGATGAAGATGTCGGCAGCGACCTATAACAAAGACATCGAAACCCCAAAATCTGTTCTCCGGTATAGTGGGGATTTTTTCAGTGGGGATGTCATGCCGGGAGTAAAGCGTCACACGAAAACCGTTTGACTCCCAGCGGTGCTTGCACTACCGGTGAACAAAAGGAACAACCAAATGGCAAAAATCCCGAAAGACGTGCAGGAGTTTGTAAAAGGAAAAATGGCGTGGGTCGCGACCGCAACGCTCGACGGCATTCCCAACGCGACCCCCAAAGGATCGGTTCGGGTGCTCGACGACGAACACATGGTGTTCGCCGACTTGTTTTCCTGCAAGACCCGCGAAAACTTGGAAAAGAATCCTCGAATCGCTGTCACCGTTGTCGATGAGAAGACTTACAAGGGATACCAGATCAAGGGAACAGCGGAATTGCTGACCGCTGGTTCGCTCTACAACGAAACGGTGGAACAGTTGAAAAAAGCCCCGATGCAACTGCCCCCGCCCAAGTATGTCGTCAAGATCAAGGTCGATTCGGTCTACGATCAATCGGTTGGCTCAGAAGCAGGGAAGCGGATCGTCTGACGTTGTGGGTGGGGTTGCTGGGGAAAATCGTAATTTTTATTCCTTCTTCGATCCCCCGCCCAACTTGCTGATTTACTGAACACAACGCATGTCATATTGTCGATAGGCAATCCCGAATGCTGATCAGCAACGGGCATTGCCGACAATGAAACGACGACTTGTAGAACAACTGACGCTTTTTGCCAGCGTCCTGAAATGGAGCATCTACGCCTCCGTTGTTGGAGCGGTTGTCGGTCTGAGCACAGCAGCATTCCTGAAATCGCTGACTTGGGCATCTGGACTGGCTCAGCAATATCCAGATTACTTCTGGGCGTTGCCAGTCACATTGCTCGTTAGCAGTGCCCTTGTTTATTGGCTGGCTCCCGAAGCCGAGGGACATGGGACGGAACGGGTCATTGCTGCCCTCCATGAGAAAATGGGGCGGATTCCTCTCATGGTTGTCCCCATCAAGCTAGTCGCAACCGTCATTACGCTTGCCAGCGGCGGTTCGGCGGGAAAAGAAGGACCCTGTGCCCAGATTGGAGCAGGACTGGCATCAGGCATTGCCAGTTTGGCGAGGTTGCCAGATGTTGATCGTCGCAAGTTGGTCATCTGCGGAGTCAGTGCAGGTTTCGCTTCGGTCTTCGGAACGCCTGTGGCTGGGGCGTTGTTCGGCGTTGAGGTTTTGTTCCTTGGACAACTGCTTTACGACGTATTGCTACCGTCCTTCGTGGCAGGGATAACCAGCTATCATGTTTCCCATGCACTTGGGGTTAAGTATTTTTATCACCCCATCGACTCCATCCCGTTGTTCAGCGAAAAAGTATTCGGGGAAGTCATTTTGCTGGGAGTCTGGGTTGGCATTGGGGCGTTGTTGCTCATTGAGGGACTTGCACTTGGGCATCGGTTGTTTAAAAAGTTCCGCTGGTGGAAACCGCTCAATGCTGCCGCTGGGGGACTGGTCGTGGCTGGCGTCGGGGGCTTGATTTCGACTCGCTACTTGGGATTGGGTTTGGACACCATTGAAGAGGGGTTGGCTGGAAAGGTTTTGCCCAAGGCAGCGTTTTTTTGGAAGACGATTACCACTTCGATGACACTGGGCTGCGGAGGGAGCGGAGGGATCGTTACGCCAATCTTTTTTCTCGGGACAGCGGCAGGTAATTTATTTAGCAATCTGTTCGGACTCGGCAACGTTGCGATCTATTCCTCGATTGGCATGGTTGCAATGCTGGCGGGGGCTGCGAATACTCCGATTTCGGCATCCGTCATGGCAATTGAGTTGTTTGGATCCAGCATCGCCCCCTACGCCGCCATTGCTTGCGTTGTCAGTTTTCTGATGTCAGGGCATCGGAGCGTTTATCCGAGTCAGGTCTTGAGCATTCAGAAAAGCGATTCCGTCGAAGTGGAAACAGGCAAACCAATTAGCCAAGTTCAAGGCGTTGGAAACAGCGACGGGATCGACTTACCGAAGAAGATTTGGACGCATTGCTTGTCGCTTTTCCGCCGCCAGTAATCCGCCCGCCCAGTTCCCGAGCAGCACTACTTTCGGAGTTTCCCCAGCCCTGCATACAACGCCGAGGCGAAACACCACTGGGTCAAGCCAGCAATGGTCGCTAAGACGATCATGATGATGGTGGGGACAACAGCGAGCCAATGGTTGCCGACGAAGAAGCCCAGCCCGCCCACCATATACATGGTACCCCCGATGGCGCATCCGAACCGGCGAGGCGCACCATGTGGAGGAACGGGGGCGGTCTGCAACAGATGCCGGAAGGTCGCGTTGTAGAACCGGTCGTAAATGCTCCGGTTGGTCAATCCGCCAGTCAACGTCAGGATGCCCAGAACAACAAAATACCAACCGCTCCCAACGAACAGTCCGATAGTTCCGCAAACGGCGCAAGCCAACGGCGTCCATTTCGCAAGTCGGTCAATGCAGGGGACGCCATCAATGTCTCGCTGGCAGAAGCCCTGCATCAATAGCAGTTGGTTGATTCGCTCGATCAAGGTGCTTTGGCTGTTTTCAGGACGGACAACATCGGCTCGCGTTCGCGGACCGCGTCATTGGCTTCGCCATGAACGCAGGCAGCAAAAATGGATTTCCCCGTCGAAAAAACCACGACATCGGCAGTGCCCGGGTCATAATCATCGGCTTCAACAGCGCGTCCCATGAGATGTTTGGCTGGGGCACCCGCCACAGTAATCGGATTGGTGGTGGTCGCGACGAACTTTACGACTTCATGCGCGATTACATCGGCAACTTGCGCAACGCCTTCGTCGATTGTTTTGGCTGGGGGAATTGCCCAAAGATACAACGTCATGTCCTTGGTCTTAATCTCGGTCTTCTCTTGCTTCATCGTGATCTTGGCGGTCTGCGGAACCGTCAAAACAAGTGCTGGCGAACCGTTGGCAACGATGGTGATGTTTGTATTTTCCGCCAGACAAACGCTGGCGGCGATCAACATGCAAGCAAGGGTCAATTTCATAGTGCGATAATAATAGTCGGGGCATGGCTGTCCAAGCACAAACAAAGCCCACAGCCCCCCGACCATCGCCCAAAAAAAGAACTAAACCAGTCCAGAGGTTGACCACCATGCCCAGACCCATTACTATCCGCTCCCAATCGCTCGGAGAGAATTATTGTGAACTACGAAGTTAAAATTTCGGATGATGAGTCCTTCGTTTGGCAGTTGCCACATGAAAACATGACGATGGCTCTTGCCAATGAAATGAGCCAAAAAGCAACCCAGTTGGCTTCCACCAAAAATATCACCAAGTATCTCTCGGACGTTCGTGGGATTCGCAATATCGACAGCCCGTTGAAGAACTTCGATTTCGTGCATATCGATCTACGTCGGGTTGGATACCGCGACTCCGACAAGATTGCCGTTGTCCATGATCCGAATGATGATTCGCATGACTTTATTGAATTTGTTTCAACCAATGCGGGATACGCAATCAAACCATTCACCGAAGTTCAGAAAGCAATTGATTGGTTGAGCAATTGATCCGCCCTTGAATTTGGGCAGGACTTACGGACTCATCCAGCTAGACCGAGTCTCGTCGATTCCAATCTTACCACCGTAGGCGACGCAACCAAATCGCAGTTGCTACTGCAAGGACAACGAGGAGTAGCCCCAGCAGCAGATACTTCGCTTTGCTTTCGATTGGTTCTTCGTCTCCCATAGACTTGGGGAAAATAATTGAATTTCATCCGCTCGTCAATTAGGAGGGTGCCTATTTTTCGATACCCCCGCCCGTAGTTCTCCATAGGACAGGGCGCCTCGCCTGTCATATTCCGATGACTGACAGGCGGGACGCCAGTTCGACTATTTGCCCGTAATCGAATTTCACGTTTTCAGCAAGGGAGGGACGGCGGTCGTCCGTCCACACTTGGTTTTCAGCAGAAAACCATCAGCGGTGCGCAATAGCCTACGGGCAAGATTGCTCCGACACCCGGATGTAGATACCACGTCCGTCCCGGATGCTTGGGCCGAACGAGCGAGTTTAGACAGGCGTCCCGCCTGTCCGACGATTGCCCTCAGAATTGAAAATCCAGGCGAACCAGCGAGCGCAATTTCCGGCCGATAATGCGGCCGATTGTCGAGGAGCCACACACAATGCGGGCCCGGCCACTCATCCCCGGCCGCAGGAAGTGATCGGGATTTTCAATCTGTAATTCGGCCAGACACAGCGTATCGACCGGCCGCTCGCGACCGGTCAGATCCAGTTCCGTGGGGACTTCCCCGCCGAACCGACCGGCCAGAGCCGGATGCGGCAGATCGCCACTGGTGGCGTGAAAGGTTTTTTTCACTGTCCCATGGAACGCTTGCGACGGGAGGGCATAGATCCGCAAATCAACAGGTTGACCCGGCCGGACCAAACCGGCTTGATCTTCCGTGAGCGCAATCATCACGTTGATCTGGCCCGCGGGCAAAATTTCACAAAACAAACTACCTTCGGGTAAGAACAGCCCCCGGTCGGCAGCCAGATCGGCGGTGAGCACGACGCCCGCCACCGGAGCGGTGAGTTGCAACGCTTCACAGCGCTGCCGAAGGGCGGTCAAGAGACCCGTGACAACGGCGGCTTCCTTGGTATGGAGGTTGACGCCCGCCGAATCATTCAAGGCGCTCGCCGATTGGCGGCGCAGCTCCACGATTTGCAATTGCGATTCTTGATTGGCCAACCGCGTGACCAGGTCATCATTTTCCAAGGTCGCCAAAACCTGGCCGCGCTGGACGACCTGGCCTTCCTTGACCAGAATATTTCGCACGAATCCATCAGACTGAGCGCGCACTCCGCTGCGGTTGGTCCCAGCCAGCACGCAGCTGGTGGTGACTTGCACGGTGCGCGGCCAGACGGCCAGCACCAGGCCGGCCAGAAGAATCCCCCCGATGACTTTGGCGGTGCGCCCGGGCAGGTTGATCCGGAAGCCGGTTTGGCGCAGCGTTGGCAGCAGCCGTTTGAGAAAGAAATAGATGGGAATGCCAATCCCAGCGCCGTAGGTGGACAGCAACGAGAACTTCCCCAGCCAACCCAGGCCATACGGCTCCAGTTTCCGGCCGATTCCGCCGAAAATCCGGATCATGATGAACCACACATACAGATAACTCGCGACCGAATACAGCCCGAAGATCAGACTCCGGGCCGGACTCATTTCGGTCATCCCAGGCGTGGCGCGACCGGTGACCAGGCGGGTCATGAAGCCGGTCACCTGTTTGCTGGCCCGCTCCCGGAGATTGGGAATTTCCAGCAAATCGGCCAACACGTAATAGCCATCGAACTTCATGAGCGGATTCGCGTTGAAGATCACGGTGGAAACACTGCAAACGACCATGGCATTAAACGCCAATTGGTTGATCAGGCCGGGCGGCGTTACCACCCAGACAAACACAGCCAGGGACGCCAAAATTAATTCCACCAGGATCCCGGCCAAATTCACCAGGATCTTGTGCCATTTATTTTGAAACATCCAGGAGTCGGTCGCATCACAAAACAAAAACGGCGTCAAAATGATAAACATCGCACCCAAATCGTGCACCTCTCCGCCATAATGTTTACACATCAATGCATGGCCGAACTCATGAACCACTTTCACCCCGATCAAGGTCACCCAGAGCCAGACGAGATTGTGCAAGGTCAGAAAATCCGGCAATCGGTCGCCGATCCGGCTCCCATTTTGAAAAACGAGCACCAGCGCCAGACTGACCACGACCGCCAGCACGAGGGCGGTGGTTTTACTCCAGAGCCAGCGGATTCGTTTCTCCGCCTTCAGGAGCAGCAGATCCGGATCAAAAAGCGAAAACTTAAAGTAGACCAAGGCCCCGGCCACACCCAAAATCCGTTGGAGCGTCTTTTGTTTTTTCCGACTTTCGGCCATGATCGCAAAGAGCCGGTGCGCTGATTCGCCACTGAGTTGGAGGAAACTCATCTGGGCAAAATGCGTGACAATCCGCAGCACGGTCGCTTGATCCACCGTCCGGTCCCGGAGCTGCTCCTGCAATTGTTCCGTCACTTCGGTCAAAGTGCGCTGGCCATCCAACAGCCCGGCCACCTGCAGTTCGTACGTGCCCAGCCGGTAATACCGCAATCCGATCGGATCCTTGATGACGAAACTGGTCGTGCCCCGGTACTTCTGCGGGCTGATCACCAAATCAGAGCGCAGCCGTGGCAGCGGCGTGTGGGCGCCGAATAGATCACCGGGCTGGGACATCCGCAGGCGACTCCTGAATCACGACGCTGGCGCGGGTGCCAGTCCAAATCTGGCGGGCCGAATTATCGACCAGCACTTTGACGCGAAATTGTCCGGTGGCCGGATCCACGACCGGATCCACCACGTCCACGACGCCGGAAAACGATTTCGTTCCCACCAAGGGGATGGTCACTTCCGCCGTTTGGCCGGGTTTGATGCGCTGAAGATTGGCCGCATCCAAGTACAGCGTCACCACCACCCGGCTCAGATCAGCCACCTCGGCAAACCGTTCGAGACTGTGCAAGGAGGCACCGCGTTGCTTGAACAAACGCAACACCAGCCCGGCAAATGGCGCCCGAATGCTGCGCTCCTGAAAGCGCTGTTTGGCGGCTTGATGCTGGGTTTCCGCCACCTTGGCGTCCAAGCGGCGATCGTCGACCTGGTTTTTGCTGAAGATTTTCTCGTTAAACAACGCTTCGGCGGCCGCCAGATCCGCCTCCCGTTTTTCCATGATGACCTTGGATAAATCGACATCCAAAGCTTCCCGGGCTGATTCCAATTGCGCCAACACCTGGCCCGCCGCGATGGAATCGCCTTCCTTGACCAGGATTTCACGGATCACACCATCACTGTTGGCAGCCAATTCGACCTGTTGATACGGCAGCACCAAACCGGTCGAGCGCACCGGCTCGGCGCCGGCGGTGACCAACAGACTCAGAAACAGGCCAATGATAATTCGCATGGGTTCACTCCTCGCCTTAGAACAGCCAGTGGATTCGGATGTAGCTCAAGAACCGCCGGGTGGCGACATAACCCAGCGGCCGCCAGCCCAGCGCAATTTCGCCTTGCCCGGTGTAGCCGGCTTTGAACGCCGCCTGCAGCTCCGGTGCGGCCGCAACTTCAGCCCGGACCAAAAAAACATTCGCATGCGGGAACTGATAGGAGAGCTGGCTGATGGCCAACACATTGGATACCGTGGCGCTGAGTTTGCGGCCTGGCATTGAGCGCAGCAAGAAATCAGCCGGCAACGGCTGGCCGCGGCGCAGCCGCTGATCCACGACCCCCACATCGCCTTCTTCGAGCCGCACCATTAGCTCCCACTGGCGGCTGTCCCCAACTTCACAAAACCGCCCGGCCATCGGTAATAATTCGCCGACACGGGTCGCCAGGTCCTTGGTCAGCACGATGCCGTCCAACGGGCTGGTAATGGCCGTCTTGGCCAGTCGCCGCTGGTGTTGCTCCAACTGCCGCTGGAGCTGGTCCGCTTGCAGCAATGCCGCCCGGCGGCCGCCATCGTCGCCCAACAATTGCAAGCGATCGGCTTCGGCTTCATACCGGGCCTTTTCATGCTCGGCGATCCGCAGGGACTGTTGGATTTCTGTGTCATCCGTGCGCGCCAGCACCTGGCCATTGGTGACGGCTTGTCCTTCACTGACCAGCACGGCCATGATCCGCCCGCCCACCTCTGTGACCGCCACTGCCCGGCGGTGTGGCATCACGGTGCACTCGCCGCCCACATAAAACTTCCACGGCCAGAGCGCCAAGACCAGGACGACGCCCACCGGAACCACAATCCGAAACAGGAGCCACTTCTGCCGGTCGGCTTGCCAGGCAGTCAGAGTGCGTTGCAAGCGCCGGAGCCAGGGGAGACCGGGAATCGACTGAAGGGTCTGCACGGCTTCCAAAGCCCGGCCAGCTTGGGCGGCAACCGCGACCCCCAATTGATTCATCATCTGGTCAAAAACTTTATCCTTGTGGCTTTCCAGGAGGAGAACCCCATTCTTCTGACCTGTGCGACCCATTAACGGAATCGTCAGCGCTTCATTGGATTGGCTATGAAAAAAGTAATCGCCCAGGTCTCCCTGCGCTTCGGTCTTCGGGGTGCTCTTGCGAAATAAAGTTGGCTGGCCGGCCGCGAGACTTTCTTCGGCCAATTGAAGCTGCGCCTGGACCAGTGAACTTTTGTGGTCCACCACCTCGACACTCGAAACCGCCAAGGCCGCCAGTTTTCCATCGGGCCGCAAGCCAAACAGCGCACAGCGGTCGCAGCCGGTAATTTCACGTCCCCAATTCACCACGGCCGCGCCGAGCGCGGCGAGATCCAGCTGGCCATTGAGTTCTGTTGCCAGCCGCAGCAACAGTTGCAATTTTTCGGCATTCGACGAAAGCAGTTCCGCCCGCCGGGTCCGGAGGAACCCAGCCGCCAGTTGTCCGGCGGCTTGCAAGCAATCCACAATTTCTTTGAATGCCCGCGGATCGAGCTGGGGCGCCAGCCACAGTTGCACCACTGCCAGCACCAGACCTTTGCCGGTCATTTCCTTGACGTGGATGGGGATGTAGAAGAATGGAAACGGGGTATGGTTAACGATCCCGGCGTTGGGATCTTCCGGCGCGGCGTTGGCCGCCCGGCCGGCTACGACAATCGGGCGATAGTTTTGGGCGGCATCGCGCACGGCCTGGCGGATGCTCCGCTGCTGGATCTCGTCGGTGGTAAACAGCGTCTCCGCAAAATTAGCGGAGCAGGCACACTGAAATTCCATCCCCTGCGGCAGCCAAACCGCACCGCCCCGGGCTTGGACAGCCGCGATCGTCAGCTTCAAAAATTGGCTGAGATACTCCTCGAACTTGAGATCGCTCCGGCTCAGGAAGCCGATCTCATCCAGAATCTTCTGGCGGTCGGCATGCGTCCGGAAATTAGTGTCTTGCGTCATAAACCATAACGAGTAAAAAACCGATTGGCGAATCCACCGGCAGCCGGAGAATTCGCCATGATCGGCAAGCTACGAGGCCTTCGTCCGGGGGACGAGACCCTGCTTAAACAGTCTTGAAGCCTTTGAGGCGACGGCGGGGATCCAATTCGATCACGCCAAAGTTTTCCTCGTGACGACGAACGGTCTCCAACAGGACCAACGCGGTCCGCTTGGCAGCTTCATAACCCATGACAATGCGATGATCCACCTTCATCGGCTCATCGACGACGGCGCCAAACGCATTCGGGTTCAAGGCAAAGTCCATGATGACTTCTTCGGGCGTGCCCGTGACCCGGCAAAGGTTCGAGTACGTCGCGTGCGCAGACGCATCATACTGCAATTTGACGCCTTGGGTCTGCTCCGCAGCCTTGGCGACTTCTTCGGTCTTGCTCTCGACTTTATTTTCAGTTTGATCTGCCATGACGATCTCCTTCTTTTTCTTTTTGAAGTTCATTGGATTGAACGTTGTTTGTAGCGTACGCCCCACGGTGGATGCAAGTCTGATTTTAGGGTATTTGCGGGCGAGAAGACGGAGAGGAGTGCAGGTGGAAACGGAAACGAACGGCGCGGTTGGGACACCGCGCCCTACCCCGGAATGGATCAGCCCCCCGATTTGTGCTTGTGCCGTGAAGGCAAACCGGTACACTGTCAGCTAGAAATCACGATCCCATGAATACCAATTCACCATCCGAATCACCCTTGAATCAAATCAAACAGCCCGAACATGTCGCGGCCGGCGTTTTTGCCACGGCCGCCGTGGTCTCGCATACTCGGGAAGAATTTTTTATCGATTTTCTTGCCACCTATTCGACTCCACTCCGGCTGGTGGCGCGCATCATTCTCAACCCCGGCCATGTGAAACGCTTACTGAAGGCGCTCCGGGATAATTTGGACAACTACCGGTCGAAATACGGCCCGTTGCCAGAAGTTCCGGTTCAAAAACCGACCAGCCAGAGTCAGGTTCAGGATATTTACTCCCAAATGGTCATGCCCGACACGCTCATTGCCGGCACTTATGCCAACAATGTGTTAATCCGGCATACCCAGGACGAATTTATCCTGGATTTCCTCGTCGTGACACATCCAACCGCGGTCTTGGCGGCCCGGGTTCTCGTCAGCCCATCGCATGTGCAACGCATTGCCAACGTCGTGGAAGAACGGCTGAAAGGCTATGCGGCGACTGTGGGTCCGGAAGAGGAACCGCTGCCGCCGGATTCGGAACCACCGGAACCACCGACCAAGCCACGGTTTAGTTTGAGTTGAGACGACCGGAGTTGAGGGTGGAGAACCGCAGAGGTCAGCGGTCAGCGGTCAGAAGTCAGCGGTCAGAAGTCAGCGGTCAGCAGTCAGCAGTCAGCGGTCAGCGGACGAAGGGATGGCCAGCAACTCCTGGAGGGCGAGCCTCCCGGCGAGCCGTCTGACGTTGAGAGGGGAGAGTTTGCGGCGGGGCAACGCGAGACCTTCGGTCCAGTCGGAGTGCGAGGTCTGGAGACCTGCGCACAACCGGGGTGGAAGGTGGAAGGTTGAGCGTGGAGGGTTGAGAGTTGGAAGTTCAGCGGTGGGCGTTTTTGTTGTTCGGCGCCGGTCTCCAGACCGAGCCGTTTCGTTGACCGCCAGGTCTTCAAGGGCAGTAAACTTCGCAAGACCTTCGGTCCAGTCGGAGTGCGAGGTCGGGAGACCTGCGCACAACCGGAGTGGAAGGTTGAGAGTGGAGAGTTGAGCGTCTACAAGCTGCCGCGGTTTTCCACAAACCCGCGCACAAACCGGCGGACGGCGCGCCCGGCGGTCACGCCCTACCCCGGACCAGCCGCAACCTCTCAACCCTCAACGCTAAACTCTCAACCGCTCCTCAGCCGATCCCAAGCTTCTGCAGACGGGCGAGACGGTTCTCAGTGAACTGCGTCGCGCGTTCTTTGAGTTCCTGGAGATTCTCTTCGGGTGTCGCCAATTGTTTCCCGTTCTTGAGCATCACCTGATTGCGGGCGCGGAGCGCTTCCCACGCAGAGGTCGGCAAATCCTGATCTTTCTTGAGCGCGCTGAGAAACAGGCGGTCGACAAGATCCACAAAAATCCCTGAGCCGGAGATCGGCGAGGCCAGGAATTGCAATTCATCACTCTGGTTGGCGCGCTCGATGACGACCGCATTAAACCGGTCCGTCGCTTCTTTCCGCTGCTCGGCAAAACCGGCGGGGGCCAACAGAACGTGCCCGCTCGCCAACAGCACCAGGAGCGCTTGCTGGACCCGATCCTGGGGTAGGCCGGGAGCCAGGGCCGTGAACAATTCAGCCAGCGTGCGGGGTCCCTTGTCCAACTCCTCCAGCACGGGATTGTAAACTTCGGGCAACAAATTGATTTCGCCAATCGGGAAGCGTATTTTCAGCGAAACTTCCGCGCGCGGGGTCGTTAAAATGAACTTTTTGGCGGCCAAGATCGCGCGCTGTTCCGCCAGTGGCAGCGCCATGCGGCCGCGCGTAAAAATGTCCTTGCGAAAGACCGCATTGGTCAGGAAATCCTTCACTGTCTCCCGCAGGACGGGCTCCTGAATCTCCGCCAATACCTTCAACGCCGGCTCCGCCAAGTGGAGAAATTCAAAGTGTTCGAGATAGCTAGCCGGGGCGACAAACGCCAACTTGGCCTCCCCCATGTCGCGCACGACATCGGCGTGATAAAATGGTGTCCAGTGCGTATTAAAATACTCATGCGCCAAATACGTCCGGGACGCGGACTGAAGCTGCGCCAGCCGGGCATCCAACAGCGGGCTGGGCGTAAAGAACCCGGCCTTCAGATCCCGGAGTTTGGCCGTGAACGACAACGCCCGATCCACCTGCTGGGGCAGCGTTCCGCCCCCGGCGTGGGCGTAATCGGTCATCAAGCGACGGAGGGGGGCCGTTGCCGACCAACCCGGCAAGCAGTTGTAACTGATGTAGACCAAGCCACCCGGCTTCAATCGGGTCCGGATGAAATCCACAATGGCCTTGCGGTTCTCCGCGCTGATCCAGGCATAGATACCGTGCAAGCAGATAAAATCAAACTGCGGCAACTCCACCGCTGCCAATTCCTGAAAGCTCTTTTCCAAAATCGTGACATTCTCCAGTCCCACCGCACTGGCCAAGGCCTGCGCGCCGGCCACATGGGAGGGATTAAAGTCGTTGCCGTAAAACCGGCCTTGGGGATTACAAGCAGCCAGTAGATTCAAGCTATCGCCCTGGCCGCAGCCCAACTCAAAATAGGTAAAACCTTCGGTTAACGCTGGAGCGCGATTGCCGCGCATCAACGCGGCCATGGCCAATTGTTCCGGTGCCAGCTCCGCGTAAAAACCGTGAATGTATTCGATGTCCGCGATGTACCCTTGATTCCATTCCATAATATTCTGACCTGCCTTTTTGTGTTGAGGTTGTCTTATGCCAAAAGTTGTCAAGTTTGTAAATTAAAACCGCGTCCGGTGTGAACCAAATGACCGCAATGCCGCGGCGCGCCTACCCCGGAATAAGGAATGATGGTTGGTAGGGTCAGACCGCCGGGCTGACCGCATCCGGCCGGGCCGGCATCCAGACGTAGGGCCACTCTGCGGCGTGCGTCACCAGGCCGCGGCGCACCGGATTATTCAGGATGTAATCGGCCTTCTCGCGGAGGCTTTCCTCATGGCGCAACCGGTGATCAAAGAAATCCCGCTGCCAGTGAAGCCCAAGCCGTTTCGCCGTGAATTCCTTCCATTGCGCGATGACATGCGCCATTGTCGCGGATGACGGAAATGAAATCAAGCCGTGGAGGTGATCCGGCATCAACAGCAGCAACTGCACCCACCAATCGCCACGCGTTTGACGGAAACCGACTGACTCGAAAATAGTGGGCGCGACTGCCGGTTGGCACAATTGATTCTGGCCCGGTGACGCACAACAAATGGTGATGAAAAAGACGGCCTCGTCCGCGCGCGCCCACGCTGGTGGGTCATGCGGCAGTAATTTGCGTTGCGGCAGCGACATTGGCGTCAGAGTAGCAGAGGGTGGTGAGCCGTTCCAGCCGGGAAATTTGACAACATAACGACACGGCGCACAGCAACACGCGGCGCGCCCGGCGGTCGCGCCCTACCCCATAAAAGCCAACGCCCCGGTGATCTTTCGACCACCGGGGCATTTGGGTTAAGGTTTAGTTCAGTTGATTAATTTTACACGTGACGGACAACCACGTCATTCCCATCCAGGTTTGAAGCGGTGCCGGAGCCATCTGCGTCGTAACCCCAGTTATATGCGCCGGTGCCGATTGCGCCGCTCACATCAAGGCCCCAGTTGACTGAGCCAATGCTGTGGGCTTCGATACCGTGGCTCCAATTCACCGCGCCGCCCCCGAGTGTCGCAGGTCCCGGAGTCGGCAAGCCAATCACAATCGCCCCGATTGATCCGCCGAGACCCGAGATTGCATCACCGGCGTTGCCACCGACCGTACCACCAACCGCCACAACACCCGAGAGGATGTCAGACGCTGTGAAGAAGCCGGAGACATGGACATCACCGATTGAGACTGCTGCCGTTGCGTTCGGGTTTTGGCCGCCGGTTCCAATGGAGAAACCTGCAACGAAACTGCTACCGGTAACCGTGCCAACTCCGACGATTCCATCACCAGTGGTGATGATGCTGCCTGTAATACTGTTAAACGAGCCGCTCGCAATGTTGGTATACGCCGTGAAACTGCTGCCAATGATGGCGGCGGTTCCCGATGTAGTGGCAGCAATCCGACCGATGCTGCCGGCATCCGCATTGAATGAACTGACCCCGATGGGCCAGGCATTGACACCAGTCCCGCCACTGGACGTGGCAGTGATGGTACCAATACTCGTGGCCGCGTTGACATTCGTGAAGACGATGCCATCAGAAATCGAATTCACGTGAGCATCCGTGGTCGCGTTGGCGGTGATGTTCCCAATCGTGCCGGCCCCGGCGCCTGCGCCGTCGCTATCACCAGATGTGATGTTAGTGAAGATGATGCCATCGGCAGCGTTTAGCCCGCCAGCATCGTTCGACGAGATCACGTTGACCGTGATATTGCCAATCGTGCCCTGGTTGGCTTGCAACCCACCAACCGAGACACCTGCCTTGATGTTACTGGCAATACCAACCGCAAGCGAACTGGTCCCCGTCTGGGTGTCATAGTAATCACCATCGGCAATGGCTTTGACGGTAATATCGCCGATGTTACCAGTGCCGGTGGCAGTGTTCGTCACACCTGCTTCAATCGTCAGACCCTTGTCAATACTGATTGCCTTTGTGGTCGATTTTGTCGCGCCAGTCATCACTGGATCGATGGCGCTTGCCGACACACTGATCGTGCTAACGGCCGCGAAGCCAATATTGCCTGTCCCGCCGGCGGCATTGCTGCCTGCCACGAGACGCGATCCGCCTGTGATGCCATAGGCTTCAGCGATCGCAGCGCCGACCGTACCAGCTCCAGCATTGAATGATTCCACATTAAACGTGTCGCCCAAGCCAACGTTAATTGCACCGATCGTGCCCACTCCCAAGGCGGTGCCATTGGCAGCGTTAATCGTCGTCTCACTGATGCCATAGGCGTATGCTTCGGCTGTGTCAGCGTTGACAACAGTCGTCGCGCCAGTGCTGGCATAAGCGGCCAAGCCGGTTAGCACCGCGTCAACATCCGCTGTTGTCGTGATTGTGCCGTTGCCCGTGACCGTGATCGTTCCGATTGTGCCGATCAGACCTTCAGCGGTGAGATGTGTCCGATAGAGACCGTAGGCATTCGCATCAGCGCCGCCTTTGGTGGTCATCGAGATCGCATGAATCGTCGCTTTGACATCGCCAATGCTGCTGCTGACGCCGCCGTCTCCACCTGCGTGGAAGCTGGTCTCATTTGTGCCCTTGGCCTGGGTGAAGGCGCCTGTGGTGCCTGTCGCGTCTGCCGTGGCCAGTGTAGTGATGTTCCCGATTGTGCCAGAGCCTTTCAGGGCATTGCTATCACCCGCGTCAAATGACGCCTGACGAATTCCGGAGACCCAGACGTTTGCAGTCAAGGCGTTGTCAGGAGTTGTGGTGCTGGTGGTAGTGGCACTGCCGATCGCGGTGCCATTGATATTACCAATGTTTCCAGCGACCTGGTGATGACCCGCTTGGAATGACGAATCTTGAATACCATCGGCATTCACATAAGAATCATTAGCGGCGGATGTGACAGTCGCTGTCGCAGAACCGGTAATGCTCAAACCTGCGCCAAAGGCGATGTTGTTAGTTCCACCGCTATTGGCGTGGAAGTGCGAGTATTCAATACCGTATGCATCCGCGGAAGAAACGCCGACTTTGGTGCCGGTTGCCGTCGAGGTGGCAGTGGACGTGGCCACGCCAGAGAGCGTGCCGATTGTGCCGCTAGCACCCGCTAACGTGCCGCCTGAAACAGTGAAGTTATCCTGATCAAGGCCGTAGCTATCAGCCACTGCATAATCACCAGCCGCAGTTGCGGTGGCGGTTGTGGTCGCGGTGACATTACCAATCGAGCCGATGGAGGCAACCGCACCGCCTAGTGTGCCGGCGTTAATCGTCAACCCGGGCCCGCCAAGATCCCCGGAGATACCATAACCGAGCGCTTTGGCATAGTCACCGAGAGCCGTGCCTGTAGCCGTGGCTGTTGCCGTGGTAACTGCAGAGATATTTCCAACCGAGCCTTTGAGGCCACCATTGGATGCATTGAGCGTCATGTCGTAAGGACCCCAAGCTTCGCTATCGGCGCTACCGCCCGCGCTGGTGGCGTTCGCAGCAATTGGATTCGCTACCGTACCCGCGATGATCGTGCCAATGGTCCCATTGGAGCCAGCTTTTTGGCCACCCGAGACTGAGAAGACGTCCCCGGTAGCACCACCATTATTGCTACCGGCGTACGCGGTGGCGTTATCGCCACCTGTCGCGGTCGCCGTCGCAGTCGCCGTATAGGTGATGTTGCCAATTGAGCCGACAGAAACAACTGCACCCGTTCCTGTGCCGGCGTTGAAGGTATTGAACGTATTTGAATCGTACATCGCTTCCGCATCTGCAGTCGTTGTATTGACGAGTGCTTTGCCACCCGTCGAACCCGCAGTTGCCGAGACCGTAGCGTTGATCACGCCGATGGTGCCATTCAATCCGCCCGCATCAGCATTCACGGTCACGCCGTCAATGCCATAAGCAGTGGCGGTGGAACTGGTCAAGCCGTTCGCGATTGCAAAGGCATTACCAGTGATGCCGGTGGTGTCAGGATTCGTGCCACCCGTCAACGCCGTATTGCCGATGACAGTGCTGCCGCCCACGGCATTACCGACCACGGAGAAGGTCACGCCGGCGCTGTGGTTATAGATGCCTTCCATTGCGCTTGCGGAAGCGACACCGGCGACTGCCGAGGCAACGCCCGTGGCTGAGCCGACAATGTCGCCGATGCTGGCCACGCCCGTGCTGGCCGCGCCGGTATAAACCGCAACTGAGAATGCAGTGGCATTGTTACCATCGTAATCCGAGAGGCCTGTACCGCCGACTGCGGCAGTCCCGGCCACACCAATCCCGCTGCCGCCAGCGGTCGCATCGGCAAAGACTGTGCCGGTAATATTTCCAACCGAACTTGCAGTCGTCGAGGTACTAGCCGCATTTCCAGCCGTCACGGCAACTCCGAACGTTCCACCGACGATCCCACCCACCTGGGCGAAGGCCGAGCCAGCCGAGGCGGTTGCGGAGGCATGGGTGCCACGTGAGCCAACCGTACCTGTGATATTACCAATCACACCATAACCGTTTCCGGATATGTTGCCAGCGGCCAAATTTAGGCCGTCGATACCGCCACCAGCGATATAGGCGTCAGAGCCGGCTCCGTCCGAATTGGTCAACCCGGTATTGTCAATCGCAGCACTGGTCGCTGACAATGTGTCAACCGTTCCTTTGACGTTGCCGATGTTCCCGATGCCATTCGCACCCGAGATTACTGTCGTTGCAACGATACCACCGCCCATGGCCGTTGCCGTATTAACAGCATTGGTGCCAGTCGCAGACGCAACGACGTTCGCGGCTCCCGTGATGTCGCCAACATTGCCAGTCGCGCCAGCAACGGTGCCACTGCCTGCCACGACGAGCATCAAATCAATGCCGCCGCCCATGGCAAATGCAGTTCCATTTGTAGCAGTCGAACCCGTGGCGTTCGCGGTCACCGTCGCGGTCCCGCTGATTGTGCCGACTGTGCCGTTCACACCCGTCAGCGTGTTCGCCGAGAAGATTTTTACAGCGTCAATGCCATAGCCTGTCGATGTCGCCGACGCGCCATTCGCAATACCTGTAAACTGACCAGTGATGCCATTCAACGCGAGATTCGAGATATCGCCATTGGCATTGAAGGTCGTATCGCTAATACCCGAACCATTGGCAGTCGCCAAACCGCCGACCGCGCCATCGGTGGTCGCCGTAGCAGATCCGATACCCGAGATCGTTCCGGCAGTGCCGCCAATCGTGCTCGGGTCGACTTCTGTGTTTTTAATGATAATCGGAGACCCGAGTGCGTTCACAAACGAAGGATCGATACCTGTGCCGGTTGCCGTCGCCGTGGCGCCTGTGCCATTCGTGGAAGCGATGGCGGTGCCTTTACCTGCGATGGAACCCACCGAGTTAACAAAGCCGATCGCGTTGGCTTTGATGGAATGGATACCTGTTGCGGTCGCCACTACTGAGCCAGCGGTCGTGCCGCCTGTGGTCGCCGTTGCCGTACCGGCAGCGGTGCCACTGATATCGCCGATCTTCCCAATGCTAAGCGTGTCCGTCCCGCCACCTGCGGTAACGGCAACCGTATCAAAGCCGTAGGCAATCGCTGAGCCATTGTCCGAGCCCATCAGTGCGGTGGCAGTCGCGTTCGTCGTAATATTCCCAATCACACCGACTGAATTGACCTTGCCAATTGCAGTTCCTGCCAGGAACGTGCTGTCTGTAATCGAAGTCGCCGAGGCCGTCGTATTATTGACGAGCGTCGTCGAGGTTGAGGTTGCCGAAGCGGTTGTCGTGGCGTTGATAGCACCGATGGTGCCATTCAAGCCGAGATCATCCGCTGCGACCGCGACTGTGTCGATACCACGCGAACTCGCGTTGACATCCGACAAGCCGCTCGCCGTTGCACTGCCCGTGGCAGTGATGCCCGTGCCACCGACAGCCGCTGCGATTGTGCCCTGGCCGCCGGTCGCCGTGCCGCCCGCAGTGAAGGTGAATGCATGACCCTTACCAACGTCATTGTAGATTGCACCGACTTCGACGTTAGCCTTGCCGCCAGGCGCTGAGCCGGTCGCGATTGCCGTGCCGGTGATGTCACCGATCGTGCCGATACCCTTGCCAGCACCCGAAACAACATTGACAACTGTGCCACGTGATACGTTCGTGATGCCGCCACCATAAACGACGACATCGTTGCCCGTGCCACCTGCGGTGGCCGTGGTCCAGGATTGACCTTTGATATTGCCAACCGCGCTGGTGCCGTCGCCGCCCGCTTGCCCGGATTGGACCTGCAAGCCGTCGATACCGCCAACGATTGAGCCCGCGTTACCAACGTTATCAGTTGCCGTTGCCTGCGTCGTGAGTGAGCCGACGGTGCCGATGATATTACCAATCTGACCAACGCCAGTCTGAACAAGGTTCCCAGCGTTCAGTGTGACTTCAACAAGGCCGACGCCGCCAACGCCCGCTGCGGCATCTGTGCCGGCCGCGGTCGCGGTGAGAATCGGTACCGAACCGGTGATCCCGAGAATGTTGCCCGTACCGGAGCTGCCCGCATTGACGAGCGCACCAGCGACACCCGAACCGCCTGCAAGCGCGATATCGGTCTTCGAGGTGCCCGTCGCACTGCTGGTCACATTGGCAGTACCCGTGATGAGATTCACAGTGCCGGTCGAACCGACAGCCGTGCCCATTCCAGAATCAACTGTGAGACCGAAGATGCCGAAGCCAACCGCGATGGCGCCTTTGCCACCTGTACCGCCGGCTGTCGCACCGACCGTCGTGCTGCCGCTGATCGCGCCCACAAGGCCGCTGATCCCGGTTGTGTTGTTCGCCGCATCAAATTCAGCCACCCCGCTTACGCTGCCGATCCCGGCGCCGAGGGCAAAGGCTTCAAAGCCGCTGGCGGTGACCGTACCTGTTGCGGTGATGCCGTTCTTGGCAATGGTACCCGTGGTCTGGCCGGCGGTAAACGTTACACTACCGACGCCGCCGATACCTGCACCCAAGGCAGTGGCCGCACCACCCACTGCTAGATTCGTGTTCTTCGCGGTGGCTGTGCCAATGGCAGAAATGGTGCCGTTTGTGACGCCGATCGTGCCGACGCCGTTCGCAACATTGCCTGCCGTGAATGTCGAGCTGGAGATACCGTAGCCGGTTGCACCAGCCGTGGAGCCAGTACCCGAGGTCGTGGCGGCGGCAATGCCAGACCCAGTGATGTCATCAATGCTACCGGTGCCGGCTTGCGCATTGACATCCGCACCAAAGATACCATTCGCAATGGCGGTAACATTATTCACACCAAATGCTGTTGCATTGGCTGTGCCGGTAATTGCGCCGATTGTGCCGGTGCCAGTCGTGCCGTAGCCAGCATATACCACCGTACCGCCCATCAAGCCGCCGGCCCGCGCGGCTGTGTAAGCCACCGCCGTGCCCGTGCCAGTCACCGGACCAATGACACCTGTTTCTGTGCCGGCGCCAACGCCCGCATTGACCACAAATTTCGTCGTGCCATAAGCCTCCGCATCGGCAAACGCGCTGGTCGCATTCGCTGTTGCTTTAATGGAAGCAATGGAACCCTGTGCCTGGTCGCCAATTCCGGCAATGATCTTCGCGTTGTCGATGGCGTGGGCCTTCGCAGTCGTAATATCGGTCGTTGTCGCCTGAGCGGTGACTTTAACCGCGCCAACACTGGCCACGTTCCCAACGTAGCCCAGTCCATAGCTTTCGATATCGGCACCGCCGGTCAGGCCATAGGCGGTCACCTGCGTCTTGACACCGCCCGATCCCGTCGCCGTAGCGTTAATGGTCAGATCGCCAATCGTACTCGCACCCAAGGCGAGGTTTGATCCCGCATAGACTTCTCCGCCGTAGATACCACGGGCATAGGCGCCGTCGATACCGCCGGCTGTGGCAGTCACATTTATCGCGCCGATCTTGGCGCCGGCCGCTGTGCTGATCCCCGTGCTGTTCGGGTAGCCATTGGCGAGGAAGTTTGTTTCGTAAATACCGGTCGCTTTGACGATGGTATTAATTCCACCGGTCGCGAACGCGTTGGCAGTAATCGTGCCAATCGTTCCGACATCGCTGACGTATGAATTTGAGCCAGCTTCAAAGAAGGAGGACCGGATACCGACTTGATTCCCCACAGTCATGTGGGCGAGGTCACCCGCCGTGCCGCTGATGTTGCCAATCGAGGCGCCCAAGCCACCCGGCTCGACCGCTGACGACGTGCTCCCAGCATAGAATTTAGAATTATCAATGCCAGCATTATACTTACCGGCCACGCCCAACCCATTCACAGAACCGGTAACATCACCAATCTTCTGCTGTGCGACCGCATTGACATGAGTGAGACCGAATTGTTCCGTGGTTGCGCTCGCATTTGACGCCGTACCGATAATCGTGCCGATGGTTTGACCCGCAATGAACACGGTGTCCTGGCCGTTGCCAAGGCCCGCGGTCGTACCCGTGACATTGCCAACACTACCAGCCACATTCGTCACATGACCAAGACTACCCAGGCTACCATAGACTGGAGTGCCACTGGTATAAGTGGGGCTAAACGGATCCAAGTTACCCGCCAGTGTGACATTCAAGAGGCCGCTATTACCAGTTTCAGCGAGGACCGTGCCGGTCACTCCACCGGTCGCCGTATATGTCACACCGTTCTCCGAGGCTGACAGGGTGTGGCCATTGACGCCGATACCCGCCGCCGCGTAGAAGCCGGAATTATCGATACCATTTCCTGCGCCGGCGCCATTAGTGATCGCGAACACCGTGCCAATCGCACCCGACGTATTGCTGTCAACGTTCGCATCAAACAGCGAATGCGTAATTCCACTGAAGGCATTCAAGCCATTCACGTTATCCACCGACGCGGTGATGTCGCCGATCCCGGTCTTCGCGAGGAAGTACGAGGTCTCGATGGCGTTCGCATTCACTAGGCCGCTCCCACCATTGGTGCTGGCGGTAACATTGCCGATGCTTGCTCCTGCGGCAAAATATGAACCCGAAATTGCGTCAGCACCGCCAGCGGCAAGCTGACTCACGCTCACATTGCCAATCGTGCCAAGCGCACCTTCGGCTTCGAAGACCGAGTTCACCACCGTCGAAGCGCCGTCGATGTTGGATGCGGCCGTGATGTTGCCCAATCCGCCACGATAGGCGTGCAGATAAAGCGAACTGAGCTGCCCGGCTGTCACCGAGCTGGCGTTCAGAGTATCCGCCGCAACGACAACGTGATCAATGATCCCGCTAACCGTGATCGTGCCGATGCTGCTGCCATTGCTCTTACCATCCACGACATTCAACATGTCGTCGCCGTTGCCAAACGTGTTATCCGTCGTTACCACACTGGCGGTAAATGAGGAATGCGTCAGGCTGCCCTTGCTAACCGTGATGGCGCCGATGGAATTTCCGACAATGTTACCGGCTGCGTCCGGCTGCGCCACAAAGTCCATTCCTGGACCGGAGCTGCCGATGCCGTCGATCCGGAGATCGCTGCCGATGTCATAGCCAGCCATGAACACTGTGCCGGTGATGTTACCCTGCGTCGCGGTAATGCTGGCAATATTGCCACCCGCGCTAAAGATCGTGTCTTTCGCAACCACTGTCGGAACCGTCGCGGTCACCCAATCATTGGTTCCACCGAGCGTAACTTTCGCGGTCGTGTTCGCCGTCGCACTGCCGTTGATGGCGTTCGCACCCGTGATCGCAGTGGAGGCCGTGATCGCGCCGATATTGCCGCCCGCGCGGAAGATATCGCCACCGATGCCGTAGGCCGACTTGTTCTGACTCGTTGTTGAGCCACTGATCGCCGCGATGTTAACGTCCGCACTGAATTTAGAATTAACAATGCCATTTCCACCCGCGCTGGTGCCGCTGATGGCATCAATTGTGCCCGTGGTGAACACCTGGGCATTTTGAATGCCATTCCAACCTGAGCCGTCTTGTGTGCCGGTCTCGACGCCGGAAATTCCAGCGATACCGCCCGAGCCAGCCGTAATCAAGCCACCGTCGATACCATGACCGTGCGCTGTTTGACCAAGAACAACGCCCAACCGGCCGGTGCCGTGGAGGCCCGCGCCAGCTGCGATCGTCACATTATTCAAGCCGTCGCCTGTGGCGCCGCCGGCGGTCCCGTGTGAAATACCCGTGACATTGCCGATGTTGCTGCCGTCGGCCGCAATCTTCGTGTTGTGAATGCCGTCCGTTACATCCGATATACCCGTCACATTGCCAATATTGCCAGCCAGCGTATGAATTTCGCTCGCGTCAATACCGTAGCCTACGTTCGAGGTACCGCTGACATTGCCGATGTTTCCTCCGACGGTTTCAATGGTGGTAAAATAAATCGCCGTATCATTGATGGCTGTCGCGCTGATATTGCCAATATTGCCAGCACCGGTCACATCAAAGGTCGACTGATCGATTGCAACACCGTTGCCATACACATTTGCCGAGACATTACCAATGCCCGTCGCCGCGCGGAATGTGATCTGGTCAATGCCATCGCCATTCACCGTGTTGGCAGTAATATTCCCGATGCTGCCAGCGATTGCCGTGAAGGTCGAATTGTAGATGGCATCACTATCGGTAACTGTCAGATTCGCCGAGAGATTGCCGATGCTGCCGCTGGCAACAATTCTATCGCCGTAGAGTGAGCCATTGGCAGCCGTCAAGTTACCGATGTTACCAGCCGTGGAGTTAACCACGTTGTTACTGATGTCACCCTTCGCCGTCAGATTACCAACAGAAGCGCCGGTGATCAGGTTTGTGGCAATGCTATCCGCGGTCGCAGTAAAATTACCAACCGCGCCAGCCGCGCCGATTACATTATTGGAGATATTGGTACCCGCCGCGACATCGCCCACCGCGCCCGCGCTCGTGATTTGGTTGTAGCTCACAGCACTGTTCTGCGAGCTGATTGCACCAATGCCACCCACTTTGGATACGAGGGTGTTCTCGCTTACATCCCCATTGACTGCCGCAAGGCTGCCAATGCTGGCACCGTTGAACTGATTGCTATAGATTTGACCACCCGCCGCGGTGTTACCAATCGCACCCGTCGCATTGACGATGTTATCATTCACATCACCATTCGCAGCCGTCAGATTGCCAACCGCACCCGCGCTTGCGTTGATGTTGTTGTCATTTACGCCTGTGAAACCAGACAGATTGCCAACCGACGCGCTGAAGATTTGGTTCCCAGAAACGCTATTGAGCGACGAAGTCAAATCACCCACCGTCGTAGCTGACTTGATTGTGTTGCCAGTGATGCTGCCCGTGGCCGCGCTGATCGCACCAATCCCACCAGTAGTGGATTGGATGAGGTTGTCACTGATACTACCATTGCCACCGGTCGACGTGAGTGCGCCAATACTGGCACCCGTCAACGTGTTTTCATAAATTCCACCATTCGTTACCGTCAGCGAACCAATCGCACCGGTCGACACAAGCGTGTTGTCTTCAATATCCTGAACTGAAGCAAAATTGCCGATCGAGCTACCCGTAAAGGAGTTATTGTTGATTCCGCCCTGGCTAACGTTCACAGCGCCAATGGCACCGGTCGCGGTGAAGGTCGAATTCTGGATCGTTCCAGCCGAGTTTACGCCCGCGATGCCACCATTATGAGCAGCGATCGTGGTATGGTTGATCCCGTTGTTTTGGCTGATATCATTGAGACTCGTAATCGTACCGATCGAGGTGCCGGCTTCGATATCCGCATTGTCGAAGCTACCGGCCGTCACATTACCAACGCTGGTACCCGCGATCAAATGACCCTGGAACACGGTGTGGCCTGTCTGCGAGACGAGGACGTTACCAATACTGCCCGAGGCCAGAATATTGCCGGTGAAGCTGGTGCCACCGAGGCTGACATCACCGAGGTTACCGTTGGTCACATTGACTGTTCCGCTCAAGGAACCGACAACGCTGACCGAACCCAGGGAGGTCGCTGCTGTAACAGTGCCAACGAGATTACCACGCAAACCATGATCGCCACCGGCGCTCGTACCTGTCGTCGACACCAAGGAGACGCTACCAATGGTCGCACCCTTGATCTGCGCATACAAGTCCGTCGCCACAACCGAGCCAATCGAGGTGGTCGCGGTGATGTTTGCCTTCACGTCTTGCACTGACACGCTGCCAATTGCGTTTGCGCTGATCGGAGCGAGCACATTGCTGAACTTGGCATTCAAGATGCCGAGAGTTCCACCCACGGTGACCGTGCCGGAGAGGTCATTGGTAAAAGCCTGATTTGACACGCCGTTGAGCGTCAGCACGCCGAGGTTGCCGGTCACTGCCACGTTCCCAAAATGGATTTGGCCGACCTGGGTCGTATCGACGCCGCTGATGAACTTCACATTCCCGATGTCTTCCGCCAAACCGGTCAGGTTGCCGGTGATATTGACATTATCAATAAAACCACCATTGACACTCACGCCACGCAGGTCCGTACCGGTGCCGTACGAAAGAACACTGCCAGACTTCGCACCGGTGTTTGTGTTGGATATCGAGCCGATTTCCGTGATGCCGGTCGTCCAATATTGTGGGTAGATCACCTTGCCGCCATCAACAATCGTGCCACCGGTATAGCGCTGGGACTGAACCAAAACGCTCAACGCTGTGTGGGCATCGCCGTGAATGGCGATCGACTGGACATTCGCATGGTCGAGCGCGCCGCCGTCCAGCGTGATGTCGAACGTTGGGGCCAGGTGGCCCTTAATCGCACCGGCTTCGTTAATCGCAACGGTGACTTTGTCGCCAACGGAATCAAAGAAGACAACTTTCTTCTTGCCGAGGCCCGTGCCGACGCCGCTGAGCAGCATACGGGTTTCCAGAGCTTCAATCTGCAGGATCTCCTGAATCGCACGATCTTCACGCTTCTTCAAGCGGAGGTTTTTGTTCTTCTTGCTGGCGCGCACGTTTTTGGTAGCTTTCATTTCTCTCTTCTCCTGTGTATTCAGTTTCCTGCGTGAGCCAATTCCTGGCTCGGATTCATTTTTGGGGTGGAAGCCTCGCTATAGGCTACAGTGCCTACCAAGCTCACACCTTCATTCGTCAATACCGACTTCCGCCCCGACAAAAACTTAACGGGACCAGTCCCTTTCACATCCACAAATTTATTACTGCCGTTTTTATGTTTTAACATACCGCGCTAAATACCGTTTTTACTGCGTAAAACACCAATCCCGGGCAAAACTTCCCCCAGACGATAGCGATAATTATCATCTGGACGAAAATTGTCAAATGTTTTTTTTGGGGGTCTATCCTGGGTCATTGGCTATAGAAAAATCGAATTGAACGAGGCGATGTTGAATCGCTCGCTGACCACGACCAATAATTTGGTTGTTTCGGTGGTTCCGCATACCGCTAAATTTTTTACGTCCTACCGCACGACTCCTTGAGTCGGGGACATCATTAGCGGTCAGGGGGTTTTTGTCAAACACTTTTTGTCACACTACTGCGTGTTTCCGCGCACCAAACACTCTATCATAGGGATAGACATTGTCGGATAATCGGCGCAGATCCTTTATCATATATATAGGACAAGGCGATTGATGCCTGTCCGACTAGCGGATATCGGCCGGCCAGACGGCGCGCTCGGAGAGCACGCCCTACCCCGGATTTTCTCGGGCGGGCTGTCCCGAGTCCGCCGTTCGCACCGAAAATAAATCTTAGCCGGGGATTCGGCTCCGCGGCTTGCAGTTGACACGGCGTCGCAATCGGGCATTATGGGCGGGAATTTTCAGGGATCACTGCTGCATGCTCAGAACACTCATAATCTATTGCGTAATCGCTGTAACGCTGGCCGCCCCCCATCCGCTGGCGCGCGCTGCCGAACGCGAATTGGCCCAATCCATCACGCTCCAGCAGTGTATCGACCAAGCCCTGACCGGGAGCCTCGATTTAAAAATTGAGCGAACTGGCCCGCGCATTGAAAATTGGTCGATCCTCCGCGAACGGTCGGTTTTCGAGCCGGTTCTCACCGGCCAGGCAGGCTACCAAGATACGCAGAACCCACTCGATCCGACCGCATCAGCCCAGCTATCGAACCGTCCGCCGGTCATTCATCAGAGCACGCTGAGCATGAATCCCTCGCTCAGCGGCAAGCTCCCCACCGGGACAGAATTCAACCTGGCGGCCAATGAAAACCGCTTCCACGGGGATTACGTCTCGAGCAATTTTCTGTTCAACGGCGGCACCGTATTGACGATGTCGCAGCCGTTGCTGAAGAATGCGGGCTTCGGAGCCAACCTGGCGGGGCTGCGCGTGGCGCGGAAGAATAAGGAAATCGCGGTCCTCGGGTTGACCCATAAACTGATCGAAGTGATCAGCGATGTCGGGACGGCCTATTATGAATTGGTCTTTGCGATCGAGAACCACAAGGCCGGTCTGGAGGGGCTGCGCAGCGCCGAGAACCTGCTGCGCGAAAACCGGTCCCTGGTGAAAGCCGGCCTGCTGTCACCGCTGGAAGTGACGCAGGCCGAAGCCGGCCTGGCGGAACGCCAGGAAGCGGTGATCATGGCGGAATATGAAATCAAGGAGCGCACCAACGCGCTGCGCTTATTGATGGGCAGCGACGTGGGACTGGGCGGTGATGGCGAGCTGTTGCCCGTGGACCTGCCAGCGGCGGTGCCCGTGAATCTGGATCAACCCGCCAGCATCCGCACCGCACTGGAATTGCGGCCGGATTATTTACAGGCGAAAAAAATCGTGGAACAGCAGGGGATTCTCGTGAAATACAACCGGCAACAGCTCTGGCCGCAAGTGGATCTCCGGGGCAGTTACGGCTGGAATGGGGTCAGCCATGCGTTCGGGGGCATGGTGGACGATGTCGCCAACCGCGACCACCCGTCCTGGAGCGTCGGTGTCGCCGTCGTCATTCCGTTGGGTAACGGCCGAGCCCGCGCCGATTATCACACCGCCAAGCTCAACGAAGAACGGGCGCTGTGGGGCCTGAAACGGCAGGAACAGATCGTGGTGGTGGAGGTCGCCAATGCGATCGCCCAAACGCGCTCCATTTACAAACGCATCGAAGCGACCCAGGTGGCCCGCCGCTTGGCCGAGGAATCCTTGCAGGCAGAACAAAAGAAACTGCGCGAAGGCTTATCTACAAGTTTTCTGGTGCTGCAGGCGCAAACCCAGCTGACTGCTGCCCATACCTCCGAAATCCGCGCCCGGGTCAGCTACAACCAGGCGCTCATCGCCCTGGCCCGTGCGGAAGGCTCCACCTTGCGCCAGCATGGCATCGTCGTCGACGACAAATAGTCGGAATTTATGTTTCTGCCCGGCCAAAAAGTCGTTTGCGTGAATGCGGTTTTCCCAGAAGGCATCAAGAAGTTTTATTGGAAGCTGCCGGTCCACGGGGTGACCTATACCATTCGGGACCTGCTCCCCGGGATTGATGCCAATGGAGAACCCGGTGAGATGTGCGTCTACCTTGTGGAACTCCTCAACCCATGCAGTGACAAGCCGCCCTATCCCGAACGCGGCTTCAAAGCCGAGCGGTTTCGCCCACTGGAAACCGATACGGAAACGAATTACGAATTTGATGATGTGCCGGAAGAAGTCCCGGAAGAGCTCGTGATTTGACAGCGGGTCCGCGGCGGACGGAACACAGTTTGACTGCGATCTTGGCCAAGACCATTGATTATTTTCGCGATAAAGTGTGACCGGTAATCCTGTTGACCAAGGTGCGAGCGGTGCCCTCCACCCGTTAGTTATTGATTCCGCTGAAAAACCCCTACTCCCCACGACGCAGCCTGAAGGCTGGACGCCCAACGCGCGGAATCTCGAAGAAACCGAGCGTTCGGTGTCCACGCTTTAGCGTGTCCGCGAGGGTTTTTCAGCGGAATCAGTTATTGTCACATTGGTTGAAAGTTTATGGTAAGATTTTGCGCGGATGAACATCTTGCATGAGCTAACCGCACACCTGACGAAAGGTTGCGCACTATCGGCTGCCGAAGTCAGCGCCGCGCTGACAGCATTACTCACACCCGAAATTGCCGATACCGCCAAAGCCGAATTTTTGACTGCGCTCGCCGCCAAAGGCGAAACTGCGGAAGAAATCGCCGCCTTCGCCCGCGAACTTCGATCCCACGCCGTGGATCCCGTTTTTAACGCTGCCAAGCTGCTTGATATTGTCGGGACCGGGGCGGACGGCGCCAACACATTCAACATTTCCTCGTGTACCCTATTCGTCGCCGCGGCTGCCGGGATCGCCGTGGCCAAGCACGGCAATCGGGCCATCACCAGTAAATGCGGCAGCGCGGATGTGTTGGAACAATTGGGAGTCCGGATTGAAATGTCGCCGGCTGTCGCGCGCCAGTGTCTCGCCGAAACGGGGATTGCATTTCTCTTTGCCCCGCTCTACCACCCAGCCTTCAAAATCATCGCACCCGTCCGCCAACAACTCGCCGCGCGCCGCCAACGCACCATTTTTAATATTCTCGGCCCCCTGGTCAACCCGGCGCGGCCGACCCATCAACTCCTCGGCGTTTTTGACCGGTCCCTCGTGCCCAAGTTTGCGGAAGTGCTGCGGTTGCTCGGGTTGCAGCACGCGCTGGTCGTACACGGGGCTGGGCTGGATGAACTGTCGACATTGGGCGTTAATACCGTCGCTGAGTTATGGCACGGAAAACTTGAGCTGACCGAACGGGATTTTCGCGTCCCCGCCACTCTCTGGCGCGCGGGGCCGGTGAAACCCGCCGAGCTGGCTGGCGGCGACCCCGCCACCAATGCTGGCATCGTGCGGGGAATTCTGGCCGGCACGGATCGCAGCGCCCGTCGGGATATCGTGTTGTTGAACGCAGCCGCAGCTCTGGTCGTCGCCGAGGTGGCGGACACTTTCGAACAGGGTTGGCAGCGCGCGGCAGAACTCATTGATTCCGGCGCGGCCCATGATCGATTGAATCGATTCGTGGCAGTCTCCCAACAGGCGTAGAGCGTTAGGTTCCCAATTTTGGGAGTGAGAGCATGTTTTAATAACGAAGGGACGCGCGGAGCTTGGACTGAGCCGCGCTGCATCGCGTCCGTTGGTCTCAGCACTGCGGCCACGATCCCGCCGTCGCGGGATGGCCCTCCGGGCGGCACAGGGTCAAAATTAATTTCAAAACATGCTCTGAGTCGCAAACGTCTTGTGGCTACACCCGACAGTTCACACGCCTCTCTGGTTACCAATTAAAACACGATCCTCCCGAGGTGGGGATGAATCTTTTCTCCTGCGACCGCCGGTAAGAAAGCAAATCAACAAATACTTGTCAAGCAACCGATAGTGAAAAATTGGAAATAGGGGGCGCTTCGCTGCCGACGTTGGCGGTAGTGGGACAGGCGTCCCGCCTGTCAGCTCTTTGATTTTGATCTAGACAGGCAGGATGCCTGTCCCACTACCGGTACGAGACGCCCGTTCCACTATTCACGCGCAAGACGTCGGAGAATGAATTGATAAACACGCTCTTAGTTTCGGGCGGTGCCCCAGCGGCGGTGGAGGAATTTTTCCCAGGGCGAGAAGAGGATCTTATCCGCCAGGAGGCCAATGGCAATAATCACCAGCATCACGCCGATCACCTGGTCCATCGCATTGAGTTCCCGGCCGTAGTGCAGCAAATGGCCGAGGCCGAAACCGGTTAAAATTGTGACGTAAATTTCCGCCGCCATCAGGGACCGCCACGCGAATCCCCAACCTTGCTTCATGCCGCTCACGATAAACGGGAGCGAAGCCGGCAAGATCACTTTGAACCACGTATGCCACTGTTGGGAGCCCATCGTACGAGCCGCGCGGGCATAAATCGGCGGGACTGTGCGAACCCCATTGTCGGTGGCAATGATGATGGACCAGAGCGATCCCATGATCACAACAAACAACATGGCCCCTTCCGTTTGGCCGTACCAGAGCAGCGCGAGGGGAATCCAGCAGACGCTCGGCAAGGTTTGCAGTCCGAGCGCCAACACGCCCAGGGTGTCTTCGGCAAACTTGAAGCGGGCGGTCAACAAACCGAGCGGCACGCCAAAGATGATGCTCAAGCCATAGCCGAGCAGCAATCGTTTGGTCGTGACGAGCGTGGCTTGCCCGAGCGTGCCGTCGCGGACGGCTTGCGAGAGGTACTCGCCAACTGCCAACGGGTCGGGCAACAGCACCGGCGACCAGATTTTTAACCGGCAAACAAGTTCCCACGCGCCGATCATGAGCACGGCAAAACCGCAAACTACCAGGCTGCGCTTCATTCGGCCACCTCTGCCAAATCAGGCCGCAAATAGCGTTTCAATGCGCGGGTGATTTCGGTCGAATACTTGGCCAGCTCCACACTGTTGATGTCGCGCGGCCGCGGCAGGTCCACGGCAAATTGTTCCTGAATCCGCCCGGGGTTTGGCGAGAACAACACCACCCGGTCGCCCAGGCAAACGGCTTCGCGAACGTTGTGGGTCACGAAGATAATGGTTTTGCGCCGCTTCGCCCAAATCTGCTGGAGATCGCCGTACAGTTGCTCCCGGGTCATCGCATCCAGCGCGGCAAACGGCTCATCCATCAGCAAAACGCGCGGGTTCGGCGCCAGCGCGCGGGCGAGCGCAACCCGCTGCTTCATGCCGCCGGACAGCTCGTGAATGTTGGCGTGCAACGATTTTTCGAGACCGACCAGTTTGAGGTAAAATTCCGCCACTTCCCGGCGTTCCTGAGTGGTCAGATTCGGTTTTAGTTTCAAGCCAAACAACACATTGCCCAGCACGTCGAGCCAGGGAAACAGCGCCGACTCTTGGAACATCACCATCCGATCCCGCCCGGGCCCGGTCACCGGCTTGCCATCCGCCAGCACGTCACCGGACTCGGGCATTTCCAAACCGGCAATGATGCTCAGCAAGGTCGACTTGCCACAGCCACTTGGCCCAACCAGACAGACGAACTCGCCTTCCCGGACCTGCAAGGAGACATCGTCCAGCGCCTGCACCGAAGCCCGGCGCGTCCGAAACCATTTCGAGACATGCTCGACAATCAACTTGGCGGGGGCGCCGTTGCTGAGTTCCTGTTCAATCGTCATGGCTGTTCAATCAGCCGACCGAGGTCGGGCGCCCCGCGCATAAAACCGGCGGCCTGGGCATCTTTCACAAATTTATTCAGTGCCGGTGCAGCAATTTTCGTTGTAAATTCCAAGCGCTGCCAGGCTTGGGCGATCAACTCCGCCGGGATCGGCCGCGTAGTTTCGGCCGTTAACTCTTCCCGAAGAATCTTTTGCGCTTCTGCCGGATTTTTTTGGATCCACTCGGTTAATTCAGCATGGGCGGCAGCGAATTTCTTCGCGAGTTCGCGGTGCTCGCGCAGGAACTTCGCGCTCGAGACCAAGACCGTGGTCACCGTCTCGCGCTGGTTGACAAAGACTTTCGCGTTGGCTTCGCGTTCCAACCGCGACACCCACGGCTCGACCGTCCAAACGGCATCAATTTTTTGATCTTTGAATAGATTCAGCTGATCCGGATTGGCCGTCGGTAATACCAGCACATCGCCGCCCAGTTGCGTGATGGTAAATCCCTGCTGGGTCAGCCACGCGCGACACTCCACATCCTGGGTATTGCCCAGTTGGGGTGTGGCCACCTTTTTTCCGCGAAAATCAGCCGGCACTTTGATCCGCCCATCCGGTTGAACCACCAACGCCGCCCCCCCGTTCGCAGCCCCGGCGAGGATCCGGACTTCGTCGCCGCGCGATTTGGAATACGCATTCAAGGCGGGACTGGGCCCGACATAGGTGAGATCAATCGAGTTGGCAAAAATTGCTTCCATCGCGCTCGGCCCGGCATTGTAGACGAACCACTGGATTTTAACGTCCGGCCCGAGGCGCTGCTCAAACCAACCATTCCGGTGCGCGATCACCCCTTGCGCGTGAGTGACATTCGGGAAATGGCCGACCCGCAGCACCACCGGCTCCGCCTGCACGGTCAGCCCGAGTAATACAATCCAGCCAAAAATTAATGATTTCATCCGATTTTATCCAAAAATGGCAACGGGATCTTGTCGCGGCGAATTTTGCGCAAGGTGATTTCCACGACGTCAGCCAGGGAATAGCGGTCGAGAATATTGGCGATGGCGTTGCGGACATCGACCATTAACAATCGTAGCCCGCAATGGGCTTCATCCGGACAGGAACACTTTTTGTAAGCTGTCACACTGGCACAGCGAATCGGCGCGAGCGGTCCGTCAATCAAGCGCACCACATCGCCGATGATGATTTTATTCATCGGCTTCTTCAGGGAGTAGCCGCCACCTTTGCCACGTTTGCTGCTCAGATAGCCCGCCCGGTTCAAGTCGAGCAGAATCGCCTCGAGGAATTTGATCGGGATATTTTCCTTCTGGGCCAGCTCGCTGATTTTGACAATGGGTCGCCCCAATTCACGGGCAATCCCGAGATTGATCAACGACCGCAGAGCATACTCGCCACGCTTAGAGACCCGCATGCCGCTAAGGCTACCAGAATAGTAGACAATTGCAACCGATTTTTGAGAACGTGTTTTGAAAACGGAGGGACGCGCTTCGTCGCGTCCGTTTGTCTCATCACTGCGGCCACGACGAAGCGTGGCCCTCCGAGCGGCATGCCTCGCCCCTTTGGGGGAGAGGCCGGCCCCGCGGCGGTGCGGGGCCGGGTGAGGGGCAGTCGGGATCTCCCAACTGCATGGTTCTGGCTACGCGGGAACCGATTTTTTCCGGTTCGCCATGTAATAAATGACCGGCACGGCCATCCGGCTGAGGAATAAGGACGCAATCTCGCCCGCCATCAGCGCAATGGCTAACCCTTGGAAAATCGGATCAAACAGAATTACGCTGGCGCCGACCACCACCGCCGCGGCCGTTAACATCATCGGCCGGAACCGGACCGCCCCGGCATCAATGACGGCTTCGGCCAGTGGCATGCCTTCGGCCACGCGGAGTTCGATGAAATCCACCAGAATGATCGAATTGCGCACCACGATCCCGGCGCCAGCAATAAAGCCAATCATCGAAGTCGCAGTAAAAAAAGCCCCCATCGCCCAGTGCGCCGGCAGGATCCCGACGAGCGAAAATGGGATGGCCGCCATAATAATGAAGGGCGTCTTGAACGACCGGAACCAGCCCACTACCAATACGTAGATCAGAATCAGGACCACGCCAAACGCAGCACCCATATCCCGGAATACTTCCAACGTGATGTGCCATTCGCCATCCCACTTCATCACCGGTTTTTCAGTCGACACCGGCTGGTGTGTAGTCAGGATTTCCAACCGGTCCTGTTTGTCATCCTGAGCAGAGCGAAGGACCTCTGAATCGCCTGACATCTGGCGTGGATTGGTTGTGAGGCCCTTCGTTGCACTCAGGGTGACAGCCTTTCCTCCGCCAACATGCAGTTCTTGAATACGCTTATTCAACTTGAAGATGGCGTAGACCGGGCTTTCTTCGACGCCGCCCACATCACCGGTCACATAGACGACCGGTTGGAGGTTTTTGTGATAAATGCTGTGGTCCGCAACCGTCTCCTCTATTTTCACTAATTCGCCCAGCGCTACGCCGTGAATGTTCAAGGTCAGCAAGTCGGAAGCAGTGGATCGCGCGCTTTCCGGCAACCGCACCATTATTACCACGTCTTCCTTTTCCTTGGCCGGATGCAGCAATCCGACGCTCCAGCCGCCTTGGGCCGCACTCAAGGTCTGCGAAATCTCCGCAGCGCTGATGCCATGCAGGGCGGCTTTCTCGTGGTCGATGCGGAACACCAACTGGCGTTGCGCGGCCTCCATGTACCAATCTGTATCCACTACGCCCGGCGTTGTCCGGAAAATTTCCCGCACCTGGCCGGCGATCTTAATTTGCTGCTGGTAATCCGGTCCGTAAATCTCGGCAACCAACGTCTGTAACACGGGTGGCCCCGGCGGGACCTCAGCGATCTTCACCCGCGCGGCATATTTGGCTGCAATGGCCTCGACTTTGGGGCGGATCCGCTTGGCGATGGCGTGGCTCTGCGCCGAGCGGTCATGTTTGCCGGCCAAGTTGATTTGGACATCGGCCACATTCGGCCCATGCCGGAGATAGTAATGGCGGACCAGTCCGTTGAAATTAAAGGGTGCCGCCGTGCCGGCATAGATCTGATAATCCGTTACCTCGGGCTCCGCGCGCACCGCCGCAGCGAGTTCGCGCGCCACGCGGGTGGTCTGTTCCAGCGTTGTGCCCTCGTCCATGTCGACAATGAGCTGGAACTCGCTCTTGTTGTCGAACGGCAACATTTTTACCTTTACCGCCTTCGTTCCAAATAAAGCAATCGCGCCCAGCAGCAGCAGCGTGATGCTCACCAAGAAGGCAACCTGCCAGACCGGGTGGTGAATCAGGGGCGCCATCACGCGCCGATACAACCGCGTCGTCCAATCTTCTTTCTCAGGCTCGGGATTGTCACGCTGTTGTGCGCCGGTCTCCTGACCGCGCACTTCGGCGGACCGCAGATCTTCTGGTTCGGCTTGCGACCTTCGGTCGGATTCCGCGGCGGGGGCGGGAGCCCCACGCCGAGCATCCCGGCGTAAAATTCGATACGCCGCCCACGGGGTTACCACGAACGCCACCACCATCGAAAACACCATTGCCGCGCTCGCGCCAATCG
>Ga0316231_1000902_pt1 | contig 37193 bp, 16 predicted proteins | sample TBH18027metaG_FD_206002 | JGI IMG/M metagenome (GOLD analysis project Ga0316231, IMG submission 206002) | Freshwater microbial communities from Trout Bog Lake, Wisconsin, USA - TBH18027 | ecosystem: Environmental > Aquatic > Freshwater > Lake > Hypolimnion/Profundal zone | place: USA: Wisconsin... | reverse complement strand
TTGCGCGCTCGATGCGAATTCGGTGCAGCTCAGTTCCCGGCGGGCGCCCGACCTGATCCACAAATGCCTGATGAAAGCCGCGCACGGACATGGAGGCCGCCCGGGCCAGCGCATCCACGCCGATCGGCTCGTGGCAGTGGTCCCACATGAACCGCAGACTGCGGGCCACCCCGGGGTGGTTGATGGCGATCAAATCGCTGCTCTTGCGGGTGATCAATCCCAACGGCGGGATGCGGACCGGCTCGGCGAACACTTTCTTTCCGCGCATCAGTTGGTCGAGTATCTCCGCCCCGCGATAACCGACGAGCTCGAGATTAGGGTTCACACTGGAAATCGGCGTGTGCATCGCGTCCACCGCGAGCAAGGAGTTGTTCATACCGATGAGGCTGACTTGATCGGGCACGGAAATACCGACGCGCTCACACGACTCCAGCACTTCCAAGGCATGATCATCGGTGGTGGCAAAAACCCCGAGCGGTTTGGGCGCGCGTCTCAACTCGGACGCCAGCCAGTCGCGCTTTTGCTTCCACTGAAACCGGCCGGTATCGTGGGCGGGAGAGCGATGCCAGCGCAGCCAGTTGCAGGCGTGGCCGGCCTCGCTCAAGGCCCGCACAAAGGCAGAGCCATTCTCTTCGAAGGCCCAGTTGTCCCGGTCGCTGTAGAAGACGAAATCCTTCAGTCCGCGAGTGAGAAAATGTTCCGCCACCAGCCGCGCACACGCGGCATGATCCACCAGCACCCGGGGAAACTTGAGTTGCGGCCGGCGGAAACTGAAATCCACCGTCGGTTTTTTGGCTTGGACCACAAAATCCGCCAAATCGTCGCCCGCCCCCAGCCAGGCGAGGATGCCATCGCCCTCCCAACCCCACGGGATGACTTTTTCGCGGGTGACATCCGAACTGAGATGCCAGCCGTGTTCCTGCGCGTATTTTTCAATGCCACCGTGCAGCCGGTAATCATACCAGCCCAGCGCCAGCAGGACGCGCGGGGATTTGGTTCGCATGATTTGAATTTGTGGATTGATTTGGCTCTTGGCAAGCCATTTCAGGGCTGTTCTCCGACCTTCCGCCAAGGCCACCGAGAAGCTTCACAATCAAGATGATGCCGGCGGCCGGACCCGCAATGCTGAATTTGGTTTTCAGGTTCATGCATACTCATCGGTCAAAGTTCCTTCCCGTACCAGAACCCAGCGGCAGGCCATGCTCCTCACGTCGGCTGCCACCGCGTCAACCGTCGCGACGCTGCCGCAGAATTTTCATACATTTTTGCAGAATCCCATGGTGGAAAGAAAAAAATAATGGGTTAAGCTTCTGCGTACTCCATAAATATTGAAATGCAAATAAACCCGATGAAGACATTGTCCTCACGCGCAACCTTGGGTTGCCTTCTGCTGGCCGCCTCGATTTTGCTGCCAAGCCTCAACTTGATAGCCAACACCTACTATTCCGGTGCCGCCACCGGCGATCCCACCCTGCTGACCGCGTGGTGGTCAGGCACAGGCGGCACAGGATCGCATCCGATCGATTTTGCCAGCGGGGACACTTTTATTATTCAAAACGGCCAAAATTATACCATGGCCGCAGGTGAAACCTGGACCGTTTCCGGTGGGGCCACGGTTCAAATCAATTCCGGCGGCACACTCACTTGGAATCTCGCGACCAGCACGTCCCGCCTTAATCTGGGCGGGAATCTGGTGCAGAACGGAACCTTGGCGGGCAGTGGAACCAGCGCCACCGGAGTGCTTGATTTTACCTCCGGCAGTTGGACTTGGACTGGGTCTGGCGATATGTCAGGCGTAAAGCTACAAGTTTATATTGATGCGGGCGCAACCTTGAACGCTTCCGGGCTGAGTTCGGGGTTCAAGTTGAAATCGTCCAACACAGTAGGATTTAACAATCTCAACGGCGTGCTCAACCTCGGCACGCTCACGATCAATGGCAACGCAAACACAACCGCTATTTTTACCTTGGGTGCCAGCGGTACACTCATCACGGCGACCACCAGTACGAGTGGTCTGCCGGGCATCTTCACTGGTTTCAGTTCAGGAAAAATCACCCTGCCGACCACGGCCAACTACACCTTCAACGGCACGGCAGCCCAGGTCACCGGCACGACCGCCAACAATGCCACCATGCCAGCCACCGTGAACAGCCTGACCTTCAGCAACGCAGCGGGTGTGATGCTGAGCCAGGCGACCACGGTCAATGGCACGCTTTCATTCCTCGCCGGCAGGGTGTCCGGCAATGTCACGCTCGGCAGTAGTGGGATCGTTTCCGGCGGTAGCGGCAGCGCGTATTTGAACGGCCAACTGACGGTGTCCTTTGTCACCCCCACTGCGGCCTCTTTTCTGTTTCCCATTGGCACCACCAACGCGTATTCGCCCATCGGGTTGACCAATTTCACCGACACCGGCACCGCCACTTTGACGGCCAGCGCGACCGCCACCCAAGCCCCCAATCAGGGATCTTCCGGCATTGACAACCTGCTATACATCGCCCGTTATTGGACACTTACGGCGGGAAGCGGATTCAATTCACCGAGTTATAATTTTACTGGAACATATGTGGCCGCTGATAATCCGAACGGAGCGAATACCAATAGCCTGATCGTTCAGAAATATGATGGAACCAGTTGGGCCTCGCCGGCATCGTCTGCTTGCGCGGGCTATAGCGTCACGGGGACCGGTTTCACCACCAATTTCGGCCAGTTTGCGGCGGGCCAGGCCCAGACGACCATACCGATTGTCAGCGCCACCACCAAGGCCGCCATTACCAATACCGGCGCCACGCTGGGCGCCACCTTGATTAACAACTACAGCCTGGCGATAACGGATTATGGTATTGTCTGGGGCACTTCGCTCAATCCGACGACGAATAACAGCAAGGTGCAAATCGGAACCACCACGCCAACCGTGGGCAGCCCTTTCACCGCGAGCGTCACGGGCTTGCCGGCGGCGACCACGATTTACTACCGCGGCTATGCCCTTTCTGCTTCTGGCCTGGGCTATTCCACCAATGATTCCTTTCTGACGCTGGCCAATGAACCAACCACCCAAGCCACGGGGGCGGGCGGTTCCAGTTTGCAGAATGGCAATCTGACCTTTTCCTGGACCCGCGGGAACGGCGCCAAATGCATTGCGCTGGTGAACGCCAGCTCGGCCGTGAATTCGGATCCGGTGGACGGCACGACTTACACGGCGAATGCGGCTTTTGGCAGCGGCACGCAAATCGGCACCGGCAATTATGTCGTTTATTTGGGCACCGGCACCAGTGTTACGCTGACGGGGCTTTCATCCAGCACCACCTATTATGTGGCGGTCTATGAATTGAACGGTTCGGGCGGATCAGAGAATTATTTAACGGTGGCGCCGGCAACTGGCAGTCTGACCACCGTGGCAACGCCGGTAAGCACCATAACGTGGACGGGCACGGCAGATACCGATTGGAACAACGCGAATAATTGGGACGCGCTGCTCGTGCCCGGAGTCGGAACAGGCGTGGTCATCCCCAGCAGTCCGGCGAACCAGCCGGTTTATGCCAACCCCATGGCGGCTGCGAGTATTGGGGGTTTGACCAACGCCGGCACGTTGAACATTGGCACAAACGGCTTTAACAGCGGGGCCGTTTTATTGCTCCGCCCGGACGGCAGCGCACAGATGAATGTCACGCCAGGTGCCGTGGTCAACATTTCCGGAAATCTCGGGCTCTGTTCCAATGGCCTGGCCAGCATGGCTGTGGGAAGTTCGGTTACCATCAGTGGCGGGTTGAACATCGGCTCGGATCTCGCCGGCGGCAACTCCGGCACCGCCACGGCCAGCAGTTTTGGCAGTTTCACCAATTGGGGAGGCACGCTTTCGGCGGGTTCGACCTCGCTCAATCCAAGAAATGCGAGCATTGCCACGAGTTGCCGGCTGATCATTGCAGGCGGCACCAACAACTTGGGTGCCGTTACCATTCAGCGCGCACCCGGCGGGAATAGCGCTCCGCCGGCTTTGGGCACCGACGGTCTGGTGATCAGCAACGGAGTGGTCAACATGGCGGGTATTTCCCTGGGCAATAATGCCCATGGCGTTATCTATCTCACCGGCGGTTTCGTCACCAACAAAGGCACCTTTGCCATCCAAAACACCACCGCCACCCGTCCGGCGCGCTTTGTGCAAACCGGCGGAGTGTTTGTGAATACCAACACGGTCACCATGTCCGGGACGGCCGATACAGTTTACGCCGCCATGGGAGGAACCAACAGCGTGGCTGGTTTCGTACTGAGCGGCACCACCATCCTGCTGACGAACAACAACAATATGTATATCGGTAGCGCGGGCATTTCCGGCAGTTCGTCGAGCATCACCGCCGTGCTGAATCCCAATGGCGCCTTGGGTGCCACTGCTGACTGGACTAATGCGGTTCCCCTCCTCCTGAATGGCGGCAGTTTCTCCTGCCAGGACGCCAATGGAACACCCCACAATATTTACAGTTCCGGCATCCTGGCGGGTGGTGGCGCTTTGACCAAGACCGGCAACGGCACGTTGACGCTGAACGCCGCAGAGAACTATTCCGGCAGCACGCTGATTAACGCCGGCACTCTGGTACTCGGCGCCAGCGGTGCTTTGAGCACCAGCGGCAAGCTTTATATCGGCAGCGGCGCTACCTTCGATGTGTCGGCGGTCACGGGCGGCTTTGTGATTGCCAACCAAACGCTCACGGGTATGGGCGTGATCACGGGCGCGGTCACGGTGGCCTCCAGCGCATCCTATGCGATTGACCCCGGCAGCAATGCGCTAACCGGCACCTTGAGTTTCTCCAATTCCGTCACGGAAACCGGCGGGGCCATCAACCACTTCGATCTGGCCGGGGCTCCGAATCCCAACAACGACTTGGTGGTCATCGCCGCTGATTTCAATGTGACTGGCACCAACACCATGGATATCGGCGCTTTGTCGCTGCAGGTTGGCAGCGTCTATCCGCTGGTGAAATATGGCGGCAATTTCAATGGGAGCATCACCAACTTCATCATCACCTCCGCGGTCGGCATATTGAGCAACAGCTCCACGGCCAAAATCATTTCATTCATCCCGCAGGCGACCCTGCGCGGGGCAACGAATGTGGTTTGGATTGGCAATTCCATGAACACCAATTGGGACACGGAAGTGAGCACCAATTGGTTGAATGCCGGCGCACTGGACTATTTCGTACCGAAAGATAACGTCCAATTCACCGATGGCGGCGCCAGCAACTCACCGGTCAACCTCGTGGGCACGGTTACGCCGACCTCAATTGTGGTGAACAGCCATTCCAACTATGTGTTTGCCAGCACGAGCGGAGGCGGGATTGGCGACTCGACCACTCCGGCGAGCCTGACGGTAACCAATACCGGCACGTTGACCATTTTGACCACCAATATTTACACCGGGATCACCACCATTGACGGCGGCGGCGCGCTGGCCGTGGCACAAGTGGCGAATATCAATTCACCTAGTGCGGTGGGGGAAAGCGACGCACTGGTAATCAACAACGGAACTTTCATCTATTCAGGACCGAACGCCAGCGTCAACCGCGGCGCAACTCTGGGGAGCGCGGCTTCGGCCATCAACGTCAGCGCGAACGGCAGTTTAACCTTGAGCGGCCTCTTGGGCGGCGCGGGCGGTTTGACCAAAACCGGCCCGGGCAATCTGATTCTTCCCAGCGGCAATAGCTACAACGGCGGCACCTTCGTGAACGCTGGAACGCTGAGCTTGAACTCGGTTTCAGCGGCCGGGTCCGGCGCCATCACTTTAAATGGCGGCACACTCGCCCTGGGCGCAGTCAAACCCGCAAATACCATCATAGTCGCATCCCGCAGCGTGATCACCGGCGGCAATGCGGGTGGACTTACAGGCATTAAGGCTGTAACCGGGAGCGGGGATCTGCTTCTGGCGGTTACTGCCACCACCGGGGTCTTTGACCTTACCGGCGATATGTCCACTTTCAGTGGCGGCATCACCTTCTCCAACGCTGGCGGCGGAGCCGTTCGATTGAATGGGTCAGTCGGAAGTCCGCTCGCAACTTTTGACTTGGGCACCGGCAGCATGGATTTGAATGTCCGCACCAGTTCCACCTCGAATAATATCGGCGCCTTGGCCGGTGGTTCCAGCACCACGCTTTCCGGTCGCGGCGGATCGGGCAACAGCGGCGCCACCACCTACTACATTGGCGCCAACGGCCGGAGCACGGTGTTTGGTGGCATTATTCAAGATGGCAATGGCGCCAGCGGTACGACCCCCTCCACCAACTCTCCCGCCTCGATCAACAAGCTCGGCTTGGGTATCCTGACGCTAACCGGGGCGAGCACCCACTCTGGCGCCACCACCGTCAGCAGCGGCACGCTGGAGGTTGACGGCTCGCTCGGCTCCAGCAGTTCGGTAACCATCAATGGCGGCACACTCGCTGGCGGCGGCGTCATTGGCGGGCCAACCACCTTGAATGCAGGTGCCATTCTGTCGCCCGGCAGCAACAGCGTCGGAACCTTGACTTTCAGCGGCAACCTCACGCTGAATGCAGCCTCAACCAACAATTTCGCGGTGACCACGACGGGTGGGGTCAGCAATTCGGCAGCGGTGGCTGGAACCTTGTCGCCCAATGGCAGCGTGATCAGCATCACCTCTGGAACCGCGCTCGCGGCCGGCACCTACACCTTGTTTACCTATGGCAGCGGCAACGGAACCGCGTTTACCGCGACTCCGGTGTTTGATGTGGCCCCGGCTGCCGGGGCGTCCATTGTGGATACGGGCAGCGGCCAGATCAACCTGGTGGTCGGCAGCGGTCTCAACGCCGGCTACCTCACCAACAGCATCAGCGGCTCCACCTTGAACCTGACTTGGCCAGCAGGTCAGAACTGGCGGCTCGTGAGTCAGACCAATTCCTTGTCGACCGGTCTTAACCCCAGCAGCGCGGCGTGGAGCACAGTGACCGGCGTGAGCGATGGCAGCGCCACCATCACGATAGACCCAACCCAACCAACCGTCTTCTACGAACTTGTCAATCCGTGATTCATCCAGTGCGGTTTATTCCTTTTTGGTGACGGTTGGGGGGGTGCCGTCAAGGTGTGAGTGGGTGGCGATGCCTTCGGCTTGTCATCGCCACCCCAAAAAACTGTCCACTGAAAATTCACGAATATTAAGGTCATGGTGTATCAGATAAAGCTCGCGGTCGTTGGCGTGGCGATTGGCCTCGCTGCGCTTTCCGGATTTTCCCAAGTGCCCGCCTTCCCGGGTGCGCTGGGTTTCGGCGCCTACGCCACCGGCGGCCGCAATGGGACGGTTTATCACGTCACCAACACCAATGACAGCGGGGCAGGGTCGTTCCGCGATGCCGTCAGTTCCAGCGGGCGGACGATCGTATTTGACGTGGGCGGGGCCGTCAACCTGTTGTCGGCGGTGTCCGCCAAAGGCAATCTCACCATCGCAGGCCAGACGGCTCCGGGTGGCATTGCGATTCAAGGCGGAGAACTTTCCTTCTCCGCGCGCGCGAACATCATCTGCCGGTATCTCCGCATCCGACCCGGCAGCAACACCTCCAGCGCGAACGATGACGCCTTGGCGCTTTATGAGGCCACCAATGTCATCATTGATCACGTTTCGATCGAGTTCGGTCCGTACGACAATATTGATGCGGTGACGGCCAATAACATTTCCGTGCAAAACTGCATTGACGCCAACCCCACCGGCCAGCAGTTCGGCGCACATACGGAAAATGTGGGGGCGTTTTATTCGTGGACCTACAACATTTTCGCCAATTCGCACAATCGCAACCCGCTGGCGAAGATCAATGACACGTTCATCAACAACGTGGACTACAATTGCTCCGCCGGCTACACCACGCATACCAGCACGAAGTTCAAACACGACCTCGTAAACAATTATTTCGTGGCCGGCCCGGCTTATGGCAGCAGCAGCGATTTCCCGTGGTACCAAGTGGACGACAACCAGAGCATTTACTACAGCGGCAATTATTTCGACGCGAACGAAAACGGCACGCTGGACGGCAGCCTCACCACCCCGTATTGGTATCAAGGAGGCACCGGCACCATTTTGACTTCGCCGTGGTCGTCGTGGACCACGGTGATCCCCACGGTGAACGCCGCCCTGGCATGGCGCTACGATGTTTCCAGCGCCGGTGCGTTTCCGCGCGATGAGGTGGATTCACTCCTCATCAGCCAGGTGAAAACCATTGGCAACGGCTCGGCGGGCGCCGGCGCCGGCACGGCCGGACCGTCGAGCGGGCTTTACACCAGCCAGGCCCAAACCGGGTTGGGCAATAATGGTTACGGCACCATCACCGGCGGCGCAGCGCCGGCAAATTTCAGCGGCGATGGCATCGCGGATTATTGGAAACTGGCCATCGGCTTGAACACCAACACCGTTTATCCGCTGACCAACACCCTCACCGGCTACACGCTGCTGGAAAATTATCTGAATTATCTCGCCGCCCCACACGCCGTCACAGAAACCAATGCGCCGGTGGATATCAACTTGAGCCAATTTACCGCCGGCTTCTCCGCCAGCGCGACGTTCAGCCTGACCAACGCCACGAACGGCGCCGTGACGCTGCTCAACAGCACCAACGCGCACTTTGTTCCCACGGCGAATTTCGCCGGCTTGGGCACTTTCAACTTCACCGTCACCGAGGGCACCTACGCCTTGAGCGCCGCCGTCACGGTCTGCGTCACCCCCGTCGCGCCGCCCGCAAGCGCCACGATGTTTAATGGCGCAATGGTCGTCGTGGCGACCAACTCCGCCGCCTACTCGAGCATGCCGCCCGCAAACCTCGCCTGGCACGGCGACGGCTCGGTGAACGCGTGGAACACCACCACCTCGAACTGGCTCAACGGGGCCAGCGCAGCCTTGTTCAAAAACGGCGACGTGGTAACCTTCGACGACACGGGCTCGAACAAGCCGGCCATCACAGTGGCGGGAGCACTTTCGCCCGGCGCAATATTTTTTAACAACAACCAGGATTACACGATCAGCGGCGCTGGATCCTGGAGCGGTTCCGCCGCGCTCTCCAAAACCGGTGCCGGCGGGCTGACCGTGAATACCACCAACAGCGGTTTCAGCGGAGCCATCAGCGTGAATGGCGGAACACTGGTCGTCGGCCCCAGCGCCAGCGTGGGCAGTGGCAGCATTACTTTGAGCGGCGGCGCTACGTTCACAACCTCTTACGGCGGGGCATTGGTCACGATTCCGGGTTCCATCACCGTCGCCGCGAGCGATTCGGCCACGCTGGCATCCGGCGCCGGACAACTAGGCAACGAATACTCCGGCAATATAACTTCCGATGACGCTAATTCCGTTCTGACCCTGAGCAATGGCGTGAGTTTCAACGGCTCCTCGTCCAGCCAGTTCAGCGGTTTTTACGGCACGATCAACATCCCCGCCGGCGCGACGCTGCGTTTTGCCCTGGGCAGCAGCCTGAATACGTTCGGCTCGCTCAATCCAAACTTCATCATCAACGGCACGCTCCAGCCGCGCAATTCGACGAACACTGTCCTGCTGGGCGCGCTGAACGGTTCCGGCCTGCTCACCGGCCCGCAATCCGGCAACACCGGAACTGGCGCCATCGTCTATAATATAGGGGGCAAAAATCAAGATGCCGTTTTTAACGGCGTCATTGCCAGCAACACCGCTGACGCCGGCAGCCTGGTTTGTCTGGTAAAGGTGGGTTCCGGCCGGCAGACGCTTAACGGCAATGACACCTTCACCGGCACCAATGCGGTGATGGCCGGCACGCTGCTGCTCAACGGCACCAACCAACCCAGCCTCATCACGGTTTTCACCAATGCCACCCTGGGCGGCACCGGCACCATCAATGGCACCGTGCGCGTCGCCAGCGGCGGCATTCTCTCACCGGGCGTGAACGGCGCGGGCGTGTTCACCATCAACGGCAATCTCACCAACGCCTCGCCGATCTTGAATTTTGATTTGTCGGGTTCGCCCACCAACCGAAATGACCTCATCAGCATGACAGGCACGCTGGCGCTTTCGGGCACGCAACAGTTTAATTTCAATTTGACGGACGGCACGCTCGGTGCAGGCACTTACAATTTGATTTCCGGCGCGGTTAGCTCCACGGCTGCGGGCGTGACGCTGGCGCACAATCTGCCAGGCACAACCCGGCAGACGTTTTCATTGCAGCGTCCGGCGGCGGGCAGCAATCCGTCTTACATCCAGCTCGTCGTTTCCAACCTGGCCAGCACGCTCGTCTGGAGCGGCACCAACGGGAACATCTGGGATTTGGCGGGGACCACAAACTGGCTGAACGCCGGCAGCGCGGACATGTTCTACAACTTGGATGGCGTGGTTTTCAACGATGCCGCGACCAATGGCGGCGTGAGCCTCAGCGGCAACGTGTCGCCCGCCATGCTGCTCGTGAGCAACAATGCCACCAGCTTCACGTTCAGCAACGGCGTTATCAGCGGGTTTTGCGCGCTGGCGAAGGCGGGCCCGGGAAGCTTGTCGCTGAACGCGAGCAACAGTTTCACCGGCGGGGTCAATCTCAGCGGCGGCACGTTGAACGTGAATAATGCCTACGCGCTCGGCACTGGACTGGTAACTTTAAACAACGGCGCGCTGCATTTCAACACCGTCAGCGCCGGCAACTCGCTCGCCGCGACCGGCACGAATACGTTTGAAATCACTTCGCAAGGTGCCAATTCCTATCTGCCCTTCAACCTGACCGGCAGCGGACGCCTGAACCTCACGATTGACGGCAACAGTGTCTTCACGCCTAGCGGGGACTGGTCGGGCTTCGGCGGCTACATTTATTTCACCGGGAGCAAAAGCCTGCGCGCGTTTTCGCAAACCATCGGCAGCGCAAACGCCGTGTGGGATTTGGGCAGCAGCACCGCCGGCATCTACAACCAAGCCGGCGGCTATACGATTCTTCTCGGCGCGCTTTTCGGCGGCAGCGGCACCTCATTGTCCGGCGCCAGTTCCGCGTCCGTCGGCACCACCACTTACCAAGTCGGTGATTTGAACACCAACTGCACCTTCGACGGCGTCCTCTCCGACAATGCCTCGCCGACCGCGCTGCTAAAATCCGGCAACGCCGTCCTGACCTTGACCGGCGGCAGCACTTTCACCGGCGGCACGACCGTTAACTCCGGCACGTTGTGTGTGAACAGCGGCGGCGGCAGCGGCACCGGCAGCGGCGATATGGAAGTATTCTCCGGCGCCACGCTATCCGGCAATGGCAACATCGGCAGTTCAACCACGATTGACAATGGCGCGACGCTCGCGCCCGGAAGCCCAATCGGCCCGCTGACGTTTACGAACAATCTGACCTTGAATGACAATTCCATCGTGCAGTTTGCGCTCGGCACCAACAGCGACAGCGTGGTGGTGGACGGCGACCTGATTTTGACCGGCCAATTGCGCATTACCGATGCCGGCGGCTTCGGCGTGGCCGCCTACCCCTTGTTCACTTGTGGCGGCGCGCTAACCTTTGGCAATTTCACGCTGGCAGCCGCGCCCGCTGGCTATAATTACAGTTTCAACACCAATACGCCAGGCGTGGTGAGGCTGGTGGTTGCGCCGACTGCGCCGCCAAGCTTCGGAAGCGCCACCTTATACGCAACCAACCTTGTTTTCAGCGGCGGCAACGGCGTGCCGCTGGGAAATTATTATGTGCTGATGACGACCAATCTGGCACTGCCGACAGCGAGCTGGACGCGCCTGGCAACCAACCAGTTTGATGGCAACGGCAATTTCAATTTCACCAATACTCCAAACCCGAATTCCATGCCGGCCTTCTATGTACTGCGACTGCCTTGATACCAATTCCTCATTCAGAGTGAAATGTCTGGCCGCCTTGTTTGGCTTCGCAGAAATTTCACACTTATATGCCGAAACTCGTTAGCGACACATCTGCAAAATATATTACAGTGGGATCAAGCTCAAATAATGAATCGCAAGAATATTTTTGCCTGTGGACGGGGAAACGTCAACTTTATCAAGGGCGGCGGCGGCGACCGCCAAGCTTTGAAACACCGCCCGGCATTCACCTTGATCGAACTGTTGGTCGTCATCGCCATCATCGCCATTTTGGCGGCGATGCTGCTGCCGGCTTTGGCCAAGGCTAAGAACCGGGCGCAGGGAATCTCCTGCTTGAGCAACACCAGGCAACTGCAACTTTCCTGGATCCTCTACACGGGTGACTTTCAGGAACTGGTGCCACTCAACGCGGATGGTGCCGGCATGGCATCAGGAATGTCACAAGGAATGAACGCCGGGGCTTCCAGCAGGCTCGCTTGGGTGGCCGGCAATTTGAGCACGGGCACCACACCTGACAACACCAACACTGACTATCTCATCGGCACGGATGTCCAGCCTTACGGCTCGATTGGGGGCTATGCCAGGAATGCCGGGGTTTATCATTGTCCCGCAGATCAGACGCCGTCGGGCTACGGCACTCTCCGGGTGCGCTCCGTGTCCATGAACGGATATGTTGGACCGTCGCCCCTGGGCGCCGTGAGTAGCGGTGTCGCCTCCGGTTCAAATGAAAAATATTTTAAGACCAGTGATTTCAAAAAATTAAAAACCGCCGCCGCGACTGTCTTTCTGGATGAGTTGTCGTCATCAATAAATGACGGCTGGTTCTGGAGCCCTTATGGCACAGCGGCAGCTCCCGTCGTGCGCGATTTGCCGGCGGTTTTCCATGGCCAGTCCTCGTCCTTTTCGTACGCTGATGGACACTCGGAACTGCACAAGTGGTTTGCACCGCTCACCTCGACTCCGCCTCCCGGCCCCCCCTCCCAGGACGCCATTTGGCTGTATACCCACACGACGGGAGGTCCGTAGCCGATAGCCCGCCACCATTCGCCAGGCTCTTTGCGCACACCATGATTCCCCAAGCTGACGCCCAATAAACTTCATGCTCAACCAACCATCCAACGACCGCCGTTCGGATGGTTAAAGTAGCCAAAACCGCAACCAAGAATAATCAACTAAATCATGAACCTACATCAACACACACAAACCGTAAAGTATTGCCGCCGGGCATTGGCCTGTGCCAGTCTTCTGGCAATCTTCGCCGCAACCAGTTCGCATGCCGCCAGCGGAACGTGGAGCAGCACCGCCAGCGGCAACTGGAGCACCGCCGCAAATTGGTCCGGCGGCACAGTGGCCGATGGCTCGGACGGCTCGGCGAATACCGCCTTCTTCAATACGCTTGACCTCGCTGCGGATGTGACGGTCACTTTGGACACGGCTCGCACCAACGCCAATCTGGTGTTTACGGACGTCAACACCAACACGCCGGCCAACTGGATTCTTTCAGGCAGCAGCAAACTGACGCTGGGCAGCACGACTCCAACCATTACGGTCACGAATATTGCTCCGGGAAAGAGTGTCACCATCAGTTGCGTTTTGGCCGGCACAAACGGATTAACGGTGCTGGGCAACAACGACAACAGCGTGCTAAATTTGACCGGGGCCAACACTTTTACCAACCTTATGATCAACGGCGCCACCGTGAACGAAACCGCCACGACCTCACTTGGCCTCAACGCGAGCAACAACGTCGTCACCCTGACCAATGGCGCCACGTTGACCCGCTCGGCAAGCTTTGCCACGCTGCAAACTCTGAACGTGCAAGGGACAGACACCGTTCAGATCGTCACGGGTGGAGCCGGAAATTTCAACGGCATGTTCACGGGCGGGGGCACCTTGCTCATGAACCTTAACGCCACCCAGATCACCACCGGCGGCTCGCTCACGCCAAACTCCAATACCTGGTCCGGTTTCACCGGCACGGTCATTTTGAGCGGCAGCGGCAACCTGCGATTTGACGTAAACAACGCTTCGACCTTCACGTTCGGCAGCAAGTTCGCCACCTTTAATTTGGGCATCACCAATAACACCTTGAATGAACGTGGCGCGACGGGCGTCGCGGTGCATACAACCTACCTTGGCGCATTGCTGGGCGGCCCCAACACGGCCATGTCAACCAGCGGCACGGCGGGAACCACCAACACCTTTCAAATCGGCGACGCCAATTTGAGCACGACCTTCAATGGCAAGATAAACAACGGCAGCGGCGTGTACACCGCCGTCACCAAGAGCGGCACCGGCACGTTGACATTGGATAACGCGAATGGTTATTCAGGCGTCACTCTGATTCAAAACGGCACCTTGGCGCTCGGCACGAATGGCACCACGACTGGCTCCATCAACAACACTCCCCTCATCACCCTGGCCAGCAATGCAACGTTCGATGTCTCTGCCATAAGCGGGGCTTGGACGCTGACCGGGAGCCAGTCTTTGCTTGGCTATGGCTCGGTAACGGGCAGTGTGACGAATCTGACCGCCGGGATTGTCAGTCCGGGCGCTGGAAACAGCACTTTCAGCACATTGACGTTTGCCAATGGTCTCGGCTTAAACACCGGCGCCGCCAGCGTATTCAAAGCGGGTAATGGAACGAACGATCAGATTTCCGTAACCGGGAATCTGGTTCTAAACGGAAGCTCCGTGGTCAATGTGACACCCGCGAATGGCAGTTCGGTGATTCCCAACGGCACCTATCCCATTTTCAAATGGAGCGGTTCGTTGACCGGAGACACGAACAATCTCACGCTGACCTATTCGGCGCAGCCGGGCACTCTGGTGTTGGTGACCAACCTCACCGCCAAGTCAATCTCCCTGCAGGTGTCTGGCGCCAGCGTCAATAATCTCACCTGGAAAGGCGACGGCGCGAATAATTTCTGGGATCACGAGTCAGACAACTGGCTCAATGGTTCTACCCCAAGCTCGTTCACGGAGCTCGACAATGTGACGTTCAACGATGCCGGCTCCACCAACCCAGCGATCAACTTGGATGAAGTCGTGGATCCGTCGTCCATCGTCTTCAACAATACGAACAAGAACTATACAGTGATTTCCTCCGGCGGCCAGATTTCCGGCTTGACCGGCCTGACCAAAAACGGACCGGGCACGGTCATTTTGGACGAAAACAACAATTACGCCGGCGCGACCACCATCAATGCGGGCACCTTGCAAGTCGGCAACAATGACACCTCCGGGACCTTGGGAACAGGCAGCTTGGTCAACAACGGCACGCTGGTGTTTGACCGGGTGGACACCGTGACGCTGGCCAGTGCGCTCAACGGCAGTGGCACCTTGGTGCAAAACGGGGCGAACGGCATTCTGGTGCTGACCGCTGACAATGTCAACGGCGGCGGCATGCTGGTGAATGCCGGGACCTTGCAATTGGGCGACGGCACCAGCACTCATGGTTCGACCACCAGTCAGGTCACCAATAATGCAAACGGGACCCTGCACTATTATTATAATGCTGACGCGACGATTGCCAACACGCTCAGCGGAAACGGCACCGCGCTTTATGACCTCTCGACAGGCAACCATACCTTCACCATTCCAACCACCACCATTAATTCAAACTTCTTTGGCACCAACATCATTGATGCCGGCGTGCGCCTGCACTGCTCCGACGGGAACCTCGGTCATCCGCTGGGCAACGGCGGAGTGGTGATCGTCAATAATTATGGTCAGGTATGGCTGGACCGCTCTGCCGCCACCTATAATCAAGCCTTTTATATCGCGGGCACCGGATGGCCCGGCACGACCGCCGCCGCCGGCTCCTCGGCAATCAGCATATTCGGCTGCACCGTCAACGGTCCTGGGATTTCTCTGCAAGCAGATTCCCGCATTGGTGGAACCATTGGCGGCGGCACAATTCTTTGCCCGATTTCAGGCAGTTACCAGCTTGAAGTCTGGGGCACTGCGGGATCGTATGTGTTACAACTGGGACCGACGAATGGAGTCAATAACTATGGTTCCACGCTCATTACTTCGGGCTCGATTCTCGCTTTGAACACTAATGCCCTCAGCCCGGGTCCGCTGGCCATGGATTTAGCGGGTGATCTGAGGCTCAACGGACATAACCTGACGGTGTCGAACCTATCCTCGGTGAACAACCAGAGTTTTACGACTACCGGTCCGACGATTCAAAATATTGGCAGTACCAACGCCATCCTCACGGTTGGAGCGGACAATATCAGCATGGAGTTCGACGGTTATTTCCTTAACGGTGGCACTGGTTCGCTCGGCCTGACGAAAGTGGGCACGGGCACTTTAACCCTGACCGGAGTGAGCAGCAACACGGGCCCGGTAACCGTCACGGGTGGCACGCTGGCGCTTTCCGGCTCCGGTTCCTTTGCCGCGGCGACGGAAATTGATGCCGCCAGCGGAGCCATCTTCGACGTGACTGCCACCGGCAACCCGCTAACCTTGAACAGTGGCCAGACTTTGGCCGGCGGCGGCACGGTCAATGGAAGTGTCAGCGCCAGTTCCGGCTCGATCATCAATCCCGGTGACGGCATCGGCGCGCTTACCATCACCGGCAACGCCACCTTGGCGGGCGGATTGGTAATGGAACTCAATCGCACCAACTCCCCGGCGACGAATGACTCGCTGATTGTCAAAGGCACGCTCACGGCGGGCGGCACGTTGACGGTGAAAAATCTTGGTCCAGCCTTGCACGCGGGCGACAAGTTTTATTTGTTCGCCAATGGCGTCAGTGGCTTCTCGGCGACCTATCTACCGACGACGGATGCCAACGGCTACGGCTACGCTTGGATCAATAACATTGGCGTGGACGGTTCCATCCAGGTGGCAACGGCGAGTCCGGCGGTTGCGAACTTTTTGTTCCGAAGTGTGACCAGCGGCAATTGGAGCGATCCCGGCACTTGGCAGCAATCCACCAACGGCGTCAACTGGGTGGCGGCAGTCGGAACGCCCGATTACACCGCTTCCAACATTTTGATCCAGACTGGCACCACGGTCACCAATCTGGTGGCCGTGACCGTGGATCATGTGACGGTCCAAACCAATGCCGCCGTGCTGGTGACCACCGGCAACCTGAATATCACCAACTCGACCGCCACCGTTGACTTTCTGGTGGCCGGCACCGTGAACATCGGCGCGGGCGGCGGCCTGATCAACAATTCCGCTTCGGCGGTATTGATCTTCACCAACGGAGGGACATACGTTTGGAACGACGCGGTCACCCCGACCATCCCGGCGGCCACGTGGCAAAACGGTTCAACTTGCCGGATCAGCGCCATGGCCGCCGGTTATGTCACCGGCCTCAGCGGCCAAAGCTTCTATGACTTCATCTGGGATACCACGCTGGCTGGTCAAGCCAGTCGTGGCCGGTTGAATATCTCCGGCACCAACACCGTCATCCGGCGTGACTTCACCATCACGATTCCCGACACCGCAGGCGCGAGTGTGACCATCAACAGTGCCCCCAACAGCATTTTGACCGTGGGCCGGAACGTGTCGCTCACCGGCGGCTTTAGCGCGACCGGAACGAAGATTCTGTTGAACGACGGGTCGAGCGAAACAAACTTGCTCAAAGTGGCAGGGAACTTCAGTGCCACCGGCTATCTCGACGGGTTTGGTTCCGCTTTGACCACGTTTGATTTCAACGGCACGGGATCACAGTCGTTGACGTTACCTGCCAGTGCCTTTCTCATTACGCCAACGACCATGAACTGGCAAGTGGAAGCCAGCTCGTCCGTGGTTTTGGCCAGCAGTATCCCAGCCTTCAATAATTTCACCAACAACGGCACGCTGACCTTCGGCGCCAATACGATCAGCGGCGGCAGATCGTTGGTGTTGAATTCCAGCGGAACAATCAATGGCGACGGGACCAATCAGCTCGTTTCCGGAATGAGCAACATCGTCAACGGTGGCACGCTTAATTTGACCAACTCGGTCAGCCTGCCCACGTTGGCGGGTGGCACAAGTTTCACTCTCTTCGGCGCGAGTTCCTACAGCGGAACATTTGGATCGCTGCTGCCAAGCACTCCCGGCGGCGGTAATACCTGGGTCACGACGCAGCTTAATACCGCCGGCATTCTGGCGGTGAGCGGGGGCGTAAACACCAATCCGCCGCATCTTCAAGCAACGGTTAGCGGCAGCACGTTGAGCCTCGCCTGGCCAACGAATGCGGGCTGGACACTGTTGACCAACGGCGTGGGCTTGACAGCGACCAATCAATGGTTCCCCTACCCAAATTCGGCCAACTTGACCAATGTGAACATCAGCGTCAATCCAGCGAACAGCAACGTGTTCTTCCGGATGGAATATCCTTATCCGTGAGTTTGAGCGGGTTTGCGCACCAATTTAGTTGCGGCTGCCGAACAGCATAAAAATTTCGCATGAGAATCATCGACCCAGCTTGCCTCCTCGCCGTCGCTCTCGCTTCGGCCATCCTCCTCGCAGCCGCACCGGCCCAAAGCCCGGCGGCCGAAACGAGAATCAAAATCATCCTGGTCGGCGACTCGACCGTGACCGACAACGCAGGCTGGGGCCTCGGTTTCAAACAATTCCTCACGGCGGCCGCCGAGTGCCTCAACACCTCGCAGGGCGGACGCAGTTCGGAAAGTTTCCGCCGCGAGGGGCGCTGGACAAATGCGCTCGCACTGAAAGGGGATTATTATCTGATCCAGTTCGGGCACAACAATGAACCGGGGAAGCCGGGACGTTCGACCGACATGCCGACGTTCGTCAGCAACATGGTCAGTTACGTCGAAGAGGCGCGCGCCGTGGGTGCGAAACCAGTGCTGGTCACGCCCCTCACCCGCCGCCAATGGGACAAAGAACATCCGGGCAAAATCAAGTCCAGCCTCGCGCCGTATGCGGAGGAAGTCCGCAAAATTGCCGCGGAGAAACACGTGCCACTGGTGGATTTGCAGGCGCGCAGCATTGAACTATGTGAATCGCTGGGGCCGGAAAAGTGCCTGGCATTCAGCCCGAATAAAACCAACGCGGACGGCCAGATTGGTTATGACGGCACGCATCTGAACGAGAAGGGCCACGTCTTGTTCGCGCGGCTGGTCGTGGATGAATTGCGCAAGGCCTGCCCGGAACTGGGGCCGGTGTTGCGCGCCGAGCCGGCAAACGCTAATCCCGTAGCGAAGGAAACCCAGTATGACGCCGTGGTTTCCGCAGACGGCTCCGGTACGGCGACAACGGTGCAGGCGGCGATTGCCGCCGCGCCGGACAACGGCACGAACTGGTTCACCATTCTGGTCAAGCCAGGCGTTTATCAGGGACAGTTCCTGATTCCGAGGACGAAACGGTTCATTCGCATCGTCGGCGAAGAACTGGAAAACACCGTTCTGACCTGGCCTTACAATGTCGACGACCGGAAATCCGCCGCGACCTATCAATTTGATCCGGGCATGGTCGTGGCGGCGAACGATTTTTACGCGGAAAACCTGACCATCGAAAACACTTCCGGCGACCATGGCCAGGCGCTCGCATTGCGCGTGGACGGGGACCGCACGGTCTTCAACCATTGCCGCCTCCTCGGCTGGCAGGATACGTTGATGGTGAACAACGGGCGGCAATATTTAACGAATTGTTACCTCGCTGGACGCGTGGACTTTATTTACGGCTCGGGCACGGCGGTGTTCAACCATTGCGAAATTCACAGCCGGAACGGCGGTCATGTGACCGCGGCCAGCACACCAGCGGAGCACCCGTTTGGTTTTGTATTTCTCCATTGCCAGCTCACCGGCGATTCGCAACCCTGGATCAATCCGACGAATCCCATCACCGGGGCGGCGACAAACACCGTGTATGCGGACTTGGGCCGTCCGTGGCGGCCGTATGCGAGTGTCGCCTTCCTCAACTGTGAAATGGGCGGGCACATCCGGCCCGAGGGCTGGAACAACTGGCGCAATCCGACCAACGAGCTGACCGCGCGGTTCGCCGAATACCACAATACCGGTCCCGGCGCGAAACCCGCGGCACGGTGCAAGTGGTCCAAGCAGTTAACCGATGAGGAGGCGAAAGCTTACACGCTTGAAAATATCCTGGGCGGGCCGGATCATTGGAATCCGGAATCCAATTGGCTTGCCGAAGGAAAGAACAAATGAAAATGAAAAATCAACTAACCAGGCTGATTGCCGCGACCGCCATGCTCGCGACCGCGTCCGTGGCAACGGCACAAATTGACGCGCCGGCTGCCAAGCCCAAAATTCGCATCGTGCTCGTGGGCGACTCAACCGTCAATGACGGCGGCGGCTGGGGTTATGGCCTCAAACGGTTTCTGACCGGCGGGGCCGAATGCACCAACACCGCCGCTAACGGGCGCAGCTCCAAAAGCTTTATCACCGAAGGCCGGTGGGAAAAGGCGCTGGCCCTGAAGGGCGATTACTACCTGATTCAATTCGGCCATAACGACGAACCGGGCAAGGGCCCGGATCGCGAGACCGATCCCGCCACGACGTACCCGCAAAATCTCGCGCGCTACGTGGACGGGGCTCGCGCCATCGGAGCCACGCCGGTGCTGATCACGCCGCTCACGCGCCGAAATTTCGACAAGTCCGGCAACGGCAAGCTGTCGCCCAGTCTGGCGCCATACGTCGAGGCCATGAAAAAGCTGGCGGCGGAGAGACACGTGCCGCTGGTGGATTTGCACACACGCAGCGTGGAGTATTGCGAAAAAATCGGCCCGGCGGAAACCGCGAAACTGAATCCCGCTGGCAAGGACGGCAAGCCGGACACGACGCATTTGAATGCACAAGGGCGCATGGTTTTTGCCCGGCTCGTGGTGGAGGAGTTGCGCCAAGCCGTGCCTGAACTTGCGCCGGTTCTGCGGGATGAGCCGGTCAACGCGGAGCCGGCGGCGAAGTGAGCTGAGCATGAACTGCAAGCGTCCAATCCTCTTTGCTGGCGTGGTCCTGGCTGTCTGGCTGAACCCCAATCAGGTTTCGGCGCAAGTGTTGAGTGTGGACATCAACAAGTCCCAGGCGCCGCGGCCCGACGACACCGCGCCGGGATTCGTGGGCTGGTACGACGTGAACACTTCGGCACAAACCACCTCCCACACCTTCACCAATTACGCAGTCGTGCTGGATCCCACTACGGGATTTCCGATCACCACCAACATCACCGCCATCATCGGCTGCACGCTGACGCAAGAACTACCCGTTCCGGGAAACGGCGATTCGACGTTCAACGCTGATTGGGAAGGAAAAAAAGGAAATGCCACCGGACCGGATCCGAACGCCGGCTTCCGCTTGTCGGAAGACGGGGTGTGGGTTAAGAGCACCGCCAGCGGCAATCCGACGAACGGCGGCGCGTTTACCTTATCCATCACCGGTCTGACTGCGGGAACACACACCATCACGACGTATCACAACAGCATCTGGAACACCAACCTCGCGTGGGTCAGCATGGCAAACCCGAACTTGAGCCGCTGCCTCATCAGCGCCAGCAACGTCGTCAATAGCGGACCGGTATTCTTCAACACGCCGTCACTGCTGGTGAGCAATGACTATAAATGCGGGTTTGCGTTTTTCACGGTGAGTTATCCAGACGCCAGCAAGCCGCTCCTGATCAACTTTGCGCCCGACCACAGCGCACCGCAAGACTTTGTCATCCTCAACGGCTTTGAACTTGACCGGCCCAGCGCGCCAGGCACGACTGCAATCCCCAATTCTCCCGCACCCGGCGACGAACACGTCTTTGCCAACAACGACGTGCCGAATCCAGGAACCGCCTCGTCCGGCGGGCTGGCGCTGCAATGGCTGCCCTCCGGCTTTGCGATTTCCAATTACGTTTATTTCGGCACCAGCAGCAACGCAGTGTCCACAGCCACGACCGCTTCGCCCGAGTTTCAAAGCGCATTCGCCGTGGTCACCAACCCCGTTTACCTTGTCACCAACTCCGTCAACGTCACGAACCTCAACAGCGCGCTGACTTATTTCTGGCGCGTGGATCAATTGGACATTGAAAACGGCGTCACCAATTTGGCCAAGGGATACGTCTGGGAATTCCGCACGCGGCACCTGGCGTTTCCCACCGCGGAAGGCTACGGACGCTGGGCGCGGGGCGGCCGCGGCGGCGTGGTCATCGAAGTAGCCAACTTGAACGACAGCGGGCCGGGCAGTTACCGCGCGGCGATTGCGGCCAGCGGACCGCGCACCGTGGTCTTTCGGGTTTCCGGTTTGATTCAATTGCAATCACAGTGCGTCATTGGCAATGGCTATCTGACCATCGCCGGCCAGACTGCGCCGGGCGACGGCATTTGCATCGCCAACTGGCGCGCCGGCATGCAGGGGCCCAATGACGTCATCATGCGTTTCCTGCGTTTCCGGATCGGCGACGCCGCCGAGCAAGCCATGGACGCCATGAGTCCGGGCAGCGCAACGCACACGATGGTGGACCATTGTTCATCGAGCTGGTCGCTCGACGTGACGTGCAATTCGCTGCAAAGCGGCAGCGTCGGCAGTCAATCCGCCATGACCACCTACCAGCACAACATCATTTCCGAGCCGCTGCGCTATTCGTATCACTATAATGACACCGAACGCGCGGCGACCTGTTGCACCAATTGTTACCAGCCGCATGCCTTTGCCGCCTCCATCAGCGGCGAGATCGGCAGCTACCATCACAATCTCATTGCCCACTCCACCGACCGCAACTGGTCGCTGGCCGGCGGTCTCGACCAAAGCAGCCATTACGCCGGCTCGCTGGATATCCGCAACAATGTCGTGTATAACTGGCTTGCCCGCACCACCGACGGCGGGGTGCAGCGTTGCAATTATGAGAGCAATTATTACAAGCCCTATCCGCCGAACAATCCCGTGACCTGGCTGTTGAAACTGGACGCCATCAACACCAATTGGGGGACGGAAGTGTATTACATGGCGGGCAATGTCATGCCAGGCACCAGTTATTACACGAACAACTGGATGACCGGTTCATTCTACAACGGCCTGCCCATGACCGGCATGACCGCCACCAACGCCGAGGTTTTTCCGTCCTATGTCACCACCCAGACCGCCAGCAATGCCTATGAAGTGGTGCTGTCCGACGTGGGTTGCAATATGTCCGCGCCGGATGTGATTGACCGGCGCGTCATCGGAGAGGTGCTCGATGGCACCATTCATTATGAAGGCACCAATGGTCCGAATTACACCCTCAACGGGGTTTTACAGGATGACCGCGGCCCGGATAATCCCGGCTTCATTGATTCGCAAACCGACGTTCACGATTGCTCCCCCGTGCCCGGCGCGGCTAATTATTCCCCCAATTATCCCTGGCCGGCGTATGGCACGTATAACGTGCCAATTGATTCCGACCACGACGGGCTGCCGGACTGGTGGGAGCTGATCATCGGCACAAATCCCAATTCCGCGCCGGGCGATTTTTCTGACAGCAACGCCGACCCCAACGGCGACGGCTATTCGAGCCTTGAAGATTATTTGAACTGGCTGGCCTCGCCCCATGTGGACGGCACACGCAACACCAATACGGACGTGGACTTGACGCAATACACGCGCGGTTTCACCAACAACTCGCCAACCTATGCGGTATTCAACCCCACGAACGGCGCGGTTTATCTGCTCTCGGGCGGCAGAATCGCGCGCTTCACCCCCACGGCCAATTTTTACGGGCTGGGCAGCTTTCAATTCAAAGTGACCGACCGGGCGGGGTTTGCCTACACCAACAGCGTGGGCATCCACATTCGCGCGCTGGCGCAATCGCAACTTGGATTCTCTGTCACGAACAATTCGCCAAAGCTGTCTTTCAGCGGCGAATCGGGCTTCTATTTCCTGCTTCAGTATTCCAGCGATTTGATGAATTGGAACACCTGGACCAATACCACGGCCACGGCGGCGGCCCAAAATTTTGCGCCGCCGGGATTTCCGAATCCCCAGACGCGTTTTTATCGCGCGGTTTCCGTGCAATGACTGAACTATGAACCTGAACACCACCCCTGCCAACTGCCACCCAAAACGGCGCGCCAGGCTGCAAAACAAAAGCGCGGCGATTTTGGCCGGCTTGATACTGCTCAATGCATTGGCCGAAGCACAATCATTCGTCACCCCAAAACTGCCGGAAATTCCGGCCGGAATTTTCAACGTCACCCATTACGGCGCGGTAGGCGACGGCGTGGCGACGGACACGGCGGCCATTCAGGCAGCCATCAATGCCGCCGCCGCGGCCGGCGGGGGAACCGTGGAGATACCGGCGGGGATTTATTTGAGCGGCCCAATACAAATGGCCAGCCGGATCAATTTGCGGGTGCAGGGAACTTTACAGATGCTGCCGCTGGGGAAATATCCCGGCGGCACGACCGACCCGGTGAATTTCATCAGCGGGGCCGGCCTGCATGACCTCGCCATCAGCGGTTCGGGCACGATTGACGGTCAAGGCGCTCCGTGGTGGCCCTACGCCAAGACCAAAGGCGCGAACCGCCCGCGCATGATCGCGCTTTCCGCGTGCGAGCGGCTGTTGATCGAGGATGTCCGGCTGAAGAACTCGCCGATGTTTCACATTGCCATCAGCGGCAAATCCTCCCATGTCACCGTGCGCGGAGTGACCATCCGCGCCCCGGCTTCCACCGACCCCGTTGGTCCCAGCCACAACACCGACGCCTGCGACGTGAAAGGACAACACATTCTGATTGAGAATTGTGATGTCAGCGTGGGCGACGACAACTTCACCTGCGGCGGTGACACCTCGGACGTGCTCATCACCAACTGTGCGTACGGCTATGGCCACGGCGTTTCCATCGGCAGCTACACGCGAGGCGGCGTGTCGAACATCACGGTCATCAACTGCACGTTCAACCACACCGACACCGGCATCCGCATAAAAACCGACCGCGACCGTGGCGGCTTTGTCCATGACTTGTCGTACAAAAATTTGCGCATGACGAAGGTAGGCTGCCCAATCTTGATTTACGCCTCCTACCAAGCCAAGGAACGCGAATATCGCAATTTGACCAAACTCACGGCCGAAATCGCCGCCAGTTATCCCGCGGCGCCGGTCACCAGCCTCACGCCAATTTACCGCGACATCGTCTTCAGCAACCTCACCGCCACGGTGGAGGACGGAGGCCGGGCGGGCTTGATCTGGGGGCTCCCGGAAATGGCGGTCACCAATGTGCTGCTGCAAAACGTCAACATCACCGCCGACAGACCTTTCGGCATCTACGACGCGCAAGGAGTCCGCTTGGTGGATTGCAAAATCACCACGCCGGAGGGCGTGAACCAACTGTCCTGCACCAACACCCATGTTACGATTACCCCTCCATGAACCGAAGGCAGGGGCGCGGGCGGCTCGCCCGCGAGTTGTCTTCCTTGCCACTTGCAATTTTAGGAACTCGCGGGCGAACCGCCCGCGCTCCGCCTCATGGCCCCAAGGCGCATCCAATTTTGGAGGCCACCGCTCTCCATGAATATTCGAAACGCAGGTATTTAATAGATTTATGCCGAAAATCGTAGAAAAATCCGCCCTGGCTGGTGGTATCCTTATTGAATCATGAAGCTGCTCAATCACGTCCGACCCATAATCGCGTTAAGTTTTTTGGCGCTAAACCTCGCCGCGGCCGGCGCCGAAACGCCACCGGGAATTCCCATCGCGGCGATGCCGGTAATTCCCCCAAACGCCGTCCGTCTGCCCGATTTCGGGGGCAAAGGCGACGGGCAGGCGCTGAACACCACCGCGTTTGAACAGGCCTTTGCCGCCCTCGCGGAAAAAGGCGGCGGCAAACTGGTCGTGCCTCCGGGGATCTGGCTGACCGGCCCGATCAAATTGCGCAGCCACACGGAACTCCATCTCGAACGCGGCGCGCTCCTCCAGTTTTCCGGCGACTACAAATTGTATCCACTCACGGTCGTGGATATGAAAGGCGAGCGGGAGGTGGATTCCACGTCGCCGATCTCCGGCGTTAATCTGGAAAACGTGGCCATAACCGGCGCGGGCATCATGGACGGCGGCGGCAACGCATGGCGGCCGGTCAAGCAGGGAAAGCTCAATGAAGGCGAGTGGAAAGCACTCGTCAAATCCGGTGGTGTGCTGGACGAAAAGTCCTCGACGTGGTGGCCGGGAGAAGCCGCGAGGAACGGCGAAAAACTGGTTGCAAAATTGCGCGCCAGCGGTTCGCTCAATCCGGCGGACTACAAGCCAGCGCACCAGTTTCTGCGCCCGAAAATGCTGCGGCTCATCGGCTGCCAGAAGGTTTTACTCGAAGACGTGACGTTTCAGAACCCGCCGAACTGGACGATGAATCCGGCCCTCTCCGTGGATGTTTCGATCCTCAACGTCACGGTGCATAATTCGCCGGCGGCACAAAACAGCGACGCCCTCGACCTCGAGTCCTGCCGTCGAGCCGTCATTCGCGGCTGCACTTTCGACACGGGCGACGACGGCATCTGCATCAAGTCGGGCAAGGACGCCGCCGGACGCCGCATTGGCGTGCCAACCGAGGATGTGTTGGTCGAAGGCTGCACGGTCTACCACGCCCACGGTGGCTTTACGATCGGCAGCGAAATGTCCGGTGGCGTGCGAAACCTGGTGGTCACCAACTGCACCTTCATGGGCACGGAGATCGGCCTGCGATTCAAAAGCCGGCGCGGTCGCGGCGGCGTGGTGGAGAAGATCTTCATTTCCAACCTCCGCATGACCGGGATCGTCCGCGATGCGATCAGTTTCAGCCTGGCCTATGGCGAAAAGTCGCCGCTGGACGAAAGCGGAGCGACTGCGGATGCCAAAGCCCAGCCAGTCACCGAGGAGACGCCGCAGTTCCGCGACATCCATATCGAAAAAGTAATCTGCCGCGGAGCCCAATCCGCGATGGTGCTGGAGGGTTTGCCGGAACTGCCGACCCGCGACATTTTTCTGAAAGACGTTTCCATCACGTCGCAGAAAGGCGTGTTCCTGACGGACGCCGACGGCATCCATTTTGAAAATGTCCGGGTGGAAAACCAATCCGGCCCGCCATTGACGCAAGTCCGGGTGAAGAATTCGTCCCTGCAACTGCTGCCATGAACCGCTACGGAACATTCCGCTGGCTCATCTGCGCGCTGCTATTTTTTGCCTGCACGGTGAACTACATGGACCGGCAGGTGCTGGGCCTGCTCAAGCCGGCGCTGTCTCAAAGGTTCGCATGGACCGAGACGGATTACAGCCGCATGGCGATTTTCTTTCAGGCCGCCTATGCCGTCGGGCAAATCTGCTTCGGCCCGCTCATCAATTGGATCGGCACCAAAACTGCCTATGCCGGGTCGGTGTTATTCTGGAGCTTGGCGGCCATGTCGCACGCATTGTGCCGGTCGGTGCCTGGATTCAGCGCGGCGCGCTTCGCGCTTGGCCTCGGCGAGTCCGGCAATTATCCCGCCGCCATCCGGGTGGTGACGGATTGGTTTCCTCCCCAGGAGCGCTCGGTGGCCACGGGCATTTTCAATACCGGCTCGAACATGGGTGCGATCTTCGCCCCGGTGCTGGTGCCGTTGATCGTGGCCCATTTTGGCGGCTGGCAGGCGGCGTTCCTCACGCTCGGCTGCGCGGATCTGGTCTGGCTGGCGTTCTGGCTCGGATTCTATAATCCGCCGGAAAAATCCCCGCACGTGAGCGCCGCAGAACTCAGCCACATTCGCAGCGGCAACACGCCGGCAACCGAAGGAAAAATCCCATGGCTCAAGCTGCTGCGCTATCGCGAAGCATGGGCTTACTATGGAACATGCGTGCTGGTGGGGCCGGTCTGGTGGTTTTACGGGTTCTGGCTGCCGGACTTTTTCAACAAGCAATTTCATCTCGACCTGAAGCACTTTGGTCCGCCGCTGGTGGTGGTCTACACCGTCACGGCGCTGGGGAGCATTGGCGGCGGCGGCTTGTCAGCCTGGCTGCTGAAACGTGGCTGGCCGCTGAACCGCGCCCGCAAGGCCGCCACGCTGTTGTTTGCGTGCTGCACGCTGCCGGTGATCTTTGCGCCGCGGGTCGGAAGCGTCTGGCTGGCCACGGCATTTTTTGCGCTGGCGGCCGCCGCCCATCAAGGCTGGTCGGCCACGATGTACACCGCCGTGGCTGATATTTTCCCAAAACGCACCGTGGCATCGGTGGTAGGCTTCGGCGGCACGCTGGCGTCGCTGATGTCCATGGGGTTTTTCTATCTCGTCGGCCACGTCCTGCAAGGCGACGGCACTTACAAATTAATCTTGCTGATTTGCGGCAGCGCGTATGTCGTGGCGTGGATTATTTTTCACCTGGGCGTGCCCCAAATCAAGCCCGTCAAAATCACAGAGAGCTTTGTATGAATCATCCCTTAGTGGAAATTCCAGCCGCGCCCGTCAAGCCAGACCGGAGTTCGGCTGGCGACTTCGCTTTCCCGTGGACGCCGGATCAAGGCGACGGCAGGTATCACAATCCCATCATTTATGCCGATTATTCGGACCCGGACGTGGTGCGGGTCGGTGACGATTTTTACCTGGTATCCTCCAGCTTCAATTGTACGCCGGGGCTGCCGCTGTTGCATTCGCGTGACTTGGTGAACTGGACGATCATCGGCCACGCCCTCAAGAACCTGCCGCATGCGCGCTATGCCGAAGTCCAACCTGGCTGCGGTGTTTGGGCTCCGGCCATCCGGTTTTACGCCGGCAAATTCTGGGTCTTTTTTCCCATGCCAGACGAGGGCATTTACGTTGTCACAGCGGAGGATCCTGCCGGAACGTGGTCCGAGCCACGCATCCTCAAGGCTGGCAAGGGCCTGATTGACCCCTGCCCGCTGTGGGACGAGGACGGGCGGGCTTACCTGGTGCACGCCTACGCGGGTTCGCGCGCGGGAATCAAACACCGGCTGCGCGTCTGCCCAATGGCGCCAGACGGTTCGCGTTTGCTGGGCGATGGCAAGATCGTTTTCCACGATCCCGCAAAACATCCCACCCTCGAAGGACCGAAATTCTTGAAGAAGGACGGCTGGTACTACCTCCTGGCGCCCGCCGGCGGCGTGGAAACCGGCTGGCAGGTGGTGTTGCGCTCGAAAAGCATTTTCGGTCCGTACGAGGACAAAATTGTGCTCCGGCAGGGAACCACCGCAATCAACGGTCCGCATCAAGGTGCTTTGGTGGATACTGCGGACGACGGCTGGTGGTTCATCCATTTTCAGGATGCGGGCGTCTATGGCCGCGTCGTTCACCTGCAACCCGTCACCTGGCGGGAGGGTTGGCCGTTAATGGGCCACATTAACCACAGCGGCAACGGCAGCGATTGCGGTGTGCCGGTGTTGCAGCATCGAAAGCCTCGACTGATTCACTGCCCGCTGATTGCAATTCCGCAAACCAGCGATGAGTTTGAGGCCGGCAAACTGGGTCTGCAATGGCAGTGGCATGCCAACCACCAGGAGGACTGGTATTCCTTGAGCGCGCGCAAAGGCTGGCTGCGCCTGTATCCGCAATTCACCGCCCACGAGCATCCAGCGCAATCCCCCAACCTGCTGCTGCAAAAATTCCCGGCGCGCTCCTTTACCGCCGAAACACTGATTGAATTTGCGCCGCTAAAGGCCGGAGAAGAGGCCGGATTGATTGTCACCGGCGAGTCCTTTGCCACCTTGGCGCTCGAAAAGATGGCTGCCGGCAACCAACTGGTCCTGCGCCTAAACGGCGTGCCCAAATTCGTCCAAGAAAACCTGCCCCTGACCGCCAAACTGCGGGTGGCGGTCAAGGATGGCGGGATATGCACGTTCAGTTTTGCCACGAGTCATGATTGGGTGACAATACCGCAGATTTTTCCGGCACGAAAAGGTGTGTGGATCGGCGCCAAGTTCGGGCTGTACAGCGTAAAGCGTCTCAAATCCACGCCAGCCGGCCACGTGGATATTGATTATTTCAGGTTCATGTAGAACTGAAACTTCTCTCGTCCTCGTCCTCGTCCTCGAGTTTTCCGGCTTTCGATTACGAGGAGGGGGACGAGGACGATTTGGTTGCAGCGTCAGCCGCGCGGTGTCCGTCTGTCGTTCTCTTCCGCCTCAAAGCCTGAGTCGGAACCCCACTTTATTAAGTCCGGCAGTCAGGCACAGAAGCAAAACTGCCCAGGCGGCACAACGGAAGACATACCACGCCAGACCGGGAGGAGCCTGGAAATGAATCAGTTCCAGCGGCGACGACAACATTTCGGAAAGCAGATAGGCCAGCAAAACATTCCGGCCGGCCAATCCACAAGGTTGGGCCACGAATTTCACCGGCCGGACATCCGTGAGAAAATAAAACAACAACCACAGCCCGGCGGAGACGACGCAGGACCACAAGCACCACGCGGGAGTTGCGTTGTTCTTGCTGATGCCGTAAAGCCGGGTGAGCAACCACGCGGCCGCCGCAAATCCAGAGACAAACAACAATGCAAACCGGGTTCGCTTCCAGACCGTCTCCGTTTCCGCGGTGATCAGAATGGAAGCCAGCAACGTGCCCGCAACGACAATGGACGCATGGGCGCCGATCTCGCCGATGCCAAAAACATGATTCAACCAGCACTGATCGAAGAGACCTTTCTTGTCCGCCGGAAAAAGGCAGAGCAGCAGCGCCACGCAGCCGAGCAGCGCGGTGCGGTGCTGGCGAAAGGCGAGAAAGACCAGGGCGGCAACCAGATACGACCAGCCGATGATGCCCAGAATTCCATACCAGTCCGTGCTAATCGCCAAGGGCGAGAGCGTAATGATGTGTTTCCCGTTCTCGCCTTGAAACGTGAAGGCACAATAAACCATGCCGGCAAATCCCGCCACCCGCAGGCACAGGCTGAAGATTTTCCAAAACTTTTCCGCGCCGGCGGTGCCGGTGCGCGGCGCAACGGTGCAAAAAGCGAAGATCGCCGAAAGGAACATCGTGTACGCCCACAACTCCGGCGACCACCCCGGTCCCGCTTCCGCCGGCGATTCGCCATTCACCATGAGAATGCCAATGGCCAGCAGCGCCAGGCTGCGCGTGGCGACGTGCCCAATTACTTTCCAAGCTGGCTGGCCGCGATTCAACCGTCCGCCCAAGGCGAAAGGAATGGACATACCGACGAGGAATAAAAACGCCGGGAACACCAAATCCACGAAAGTCATGCCGCTCCCATGTTTGTGGCGGTCGCTGAAATGCGCCATCCAGTCGGGAACCACGGCCCGGGGCGCGCCGGCGAGGTCGTTCACGAAAATCATGGTGAACATCACAAACCCGCGCAATGCGTCAATGGAAGCGATTCGCGGAACGGGCGCCACATTGGGCGGTGAATCGGCTGGCATGGATTGACTTTGCCAGAAACCGCAGCCAGGGCAATCGTACAAATGTACTACTTTTTGCGGCCGCGATATGTTCGCCGAGGTGAACCAGGATCCGGCGCGCAGGTGTAATGTGAAGCTCCGGGTTAAGTTGTGCAAACAACTCAAGTGACCTGAAACCGCCGCGTTGGTGCGGCTTCCCAGCTAATCTTTTTGGATAAACCGCTTGCTGCACTCGGCGAATGTCGGCGCAAAAAATTCCGTTGAATTCTGCTCGTGGTGGTAAAAATACGCCGGCTAAGCGCCGCCTTTCGCACTCACGTCGAAAACAAATGCATCGCCACTGTCCACCGTCGCGAGCATCGCGCCGTCAATTTCCGCGTCGTCGCCTTCGAGTCACCATCGAAGTGGATTTGCCGGACGCGCTCGTCAACGAAGCCCGCGCCAACGGCTTGCTCAATTCCGCGCCGCTGGGCGATTTGCTCGCCACCGAACTGCGCCGCCGCAAGGCAGCTGCCCAGTTGAACGGCATCCTCACCGACATCCGCGCGCAACCGGGCGAACCGCTGTCGGAAGCGGAAATCGCCGCCAAGATCAAAGCGTCACGAACGGAGCGGCGGGCGCGTGAAGCTGGTCGTTGACACCAACACGCTCATTTCCGGTTCGCTCTGTATAGGTCTTTCGCGACTCATGCGCTGTGATCGAATTGCTTCTGAATTTGGACGTGGCTGCGGCTCACAGAGCCGCGCTCCGCCAATGAAGACGTTGCCATTTTGGGGTTGCGCTCTTGGCCCTGGCGTTTCATCTTTTGACCATGAGCGAAATCATTTATCCCCGCAGCCCGCGCGAAATCATGAACGGCTGGCATTACCTGCCGCGTTACATTGACAAGATCCGCCTGCACCTGGCCGGCAAGCTCCATGCCGACTACACCGAGAATCTCGGCAAAGGCTTTGACGGCTTCTGGCTCAAGGCAACCGGCGTGACCCATGAACAATTCGTGGCGGTCGTGAAAGACTCCCTGACCGACGGCGAAGTCTGCGACTGGGTGCGCCAAAACGTGAAACGAACTGACGCTGAAAAGGCCGCGCACTGGAACGAAGTGGTGAGCCGTCCGCCGGCGAACGATGCCACTGCCTGCGCGCGGCTTAAAATGCGCAAGGAACAATCCGGCTTCGGACAGCGCGACGACATCCAGAGCTTCGTGGATTACATTGATGCGGACGAAAAACGACTGTAACCAGATTTACGATTTACGATATACGATTTACGCGTGGTGTGAACTGCAGGGAGGCTCGTAAATCGTGAATCGTATATCGTAAATGAATCACGCCGGCTGTGGCTTCGTCAATGGCCGGTCGGCTGTGGCTTGTTTCCGGTTCAAATCAAGCGCCGCCAAGAATCCGCGCGCCTTGGCTAGGGTTTCCTCGTATTCCGCCTCAGGATTTGAATCCGCCACAATGCCCGCGCCAACATTGAAATGCGCGATGCCCGGCTGGCAGATTGCCGTGCGAATGACGATGCTCAACTGGCTTTCGCGGTTGAAACCAAGGTAACCAATCGCCCCGCAATAAGGCCCGCGTGACACCGGCTCCAATTCATCAATGATCTCCATCGCGCGAAATTTCGGCGTGCCGGTGATGCTGCCCCCCGGAAAACACGACGCCAAGGCGGCAACGTGCGTCATCCCATCTCGCAGGCGGCCTTCCACCGTCGAAACGAGATGCTGCACTTGCGCAAATTTCTCGAGCCGGGCCAGCTCCGGCACCTGCACCGAGCCATAATCGCAAACCTTCCCCAGATCATTTCGCAAGAGGTCGGTGATCATCACCAACTCGGCGAGTTCCTTGGGGCTGGTCTGCAATTCGTAGGCGAGCTGGGCGTCGCGCATTGGGTCAGCCGCGCGCGGGCGCGTGCCTTTAATGGGCCGCGTCACGAGGTGCGCGCCGCTTAAGCGCAAGAATTGCTCCGGCGAGGATGACGCGATTTCAAACCGGCTCCGCCGGCTGCCGCCATCGCAATCCAAATAGGCGGCGAATGGTGCGGGGGAAACGGCCGAGAGTGTTTGAAACAGATCCCAGCCACCCAAATCCCAAGGAGCCGTGAGTCGGTGGGAAAGGTTGGCCTGATAAAGATCGCCCGCGCGGATGTATTGTTGCACGCGCTCCACGGCGGTGATGAACCCGCCGCGGGAAAGGTTTGAACCAAGGTCCGCGTTCGCCACGAACTGCGATGGCCGACAACGTAGAGCAGGCGTCTCGCCTGCCCGCGTCGGCGAAGCCCACGCGTTGCTCGCACTGGCGCGCTCGCGGGGCAGGTGAGACGCCTGCCCTACGTTGAGGTTCATAGGAATGGCTTTCACCAACTGACTTTGCCAGAACTTCAAGCGCTCCCCTGCCCTGGCGTCGCTCCGCGAGCCATCCGCATCCAAGCCGGTAGAAATCACCCAGGCTTTGCCCAGATGATGATCGAAAACCACCAAGCTGTCGTGGAAACCCACGTGACAATCAGGCAATTCCAAGTCGTTCACCGCCCGGCGCGGCAGTTTAGGCTCGATGAAGTGCTTCAGGTCGTAACCCCAGTAACCAAAGGCGCCGCCGAGCGGAAACGGCCAGTCAATTTCCTCCAGCATTTCGAAACGCGACATCAAGGCATCCAATAGGCGCCACGGGTTGCCGAACTGAACGTGGTGCGTGGCAGGTGATGTGTGATGCGTGATGCGTGAGCCGAAGCCCGGCTGGCCAAGGTAATGCGTGACTTCGCAGCGCGAGCCGAAGGAGCGAAAGGTAAGGAATGGGCTGGCCGTGACAAACGAATAGCGCGCCGAAGGCGAATCGAACTGGCCGGTACGCAGCAAAACCACGTTCGAGTTCGGAGTTCGGAATTCGGAATTCGGAGTGAGCAATTGCGCCGCCAATGATTCGGGCGTTTGCTGGGTCGGGATTTCCTCAATTAGCGGTCGCATGGGCGAGCGGATTGGTGGATTATTGGATATTCCCCACTTGCGCGCAAATGTTTCCCCATCAATCCATCAATCCATCAATCCATCAATCCATCAATCCATCAATCCATCAATCCATCAATCCAATTATCCAACAATCCGGGCTTGGAGCCCATCAATCCACAAATCCAAGCATCCATAAATCCAGTCTTAGTCGGTACCAGTCACCTGGGGGGACGGCGGTGGTTTAGGCAAACGCCGTCGGCAATATTCCCGGCGGCCCTACACGGCGCTCGTAATCGCGGATGATTTCGACCACCTCATGCACGTCGTCGGTGGTCTTGACGAGGTCCAGATCGCCGGGGCTGATATGGCCGTCGTGTTCCACGCGGGTTTTCAGCCAGGCCAGCAAACCCTTCCAATGTTCAGTGCCAAACAGGATGAGCGGAAATTGCGGAATCCGCTGCGTCTGCACCAACGTGAGAACCTCGAACAGCTCATCCAGGGTGCCGAAGCCGCCGGGCATGTAAACGAACCCCAGGCTGTATTTCACAAAACAGACTTTGCGCGCAAAAAAATAATGAAAATGGATCGGCACGTTGGCAAATTGGTTCCCGGTCTGCTCGTGCGGCAGCTCGATGTTCAGGCCCACGGATCTTCCGCCGCCCTGGGCCGCGCCTTTGTTGGCCGCCTCCATGATGCCCGGGCCGCCGCCGGTGATGACGGCCAGATTGTGTTTCGCCAGCCCTTTGGCAATCGCCACGGCGGCGCGGTAATACTTGTCCTTTGGCTTCGTTCGCGCCGAGCCGAAAATCGTCACAGCCGGCCCGACTTGGGACATGGTCTGAAACGAGTCCACGAACTCGGACATGATGCGAAAAATACGCCAGGGATCCTCGCGGATGAATGAATTGCCGTCGCTCATGCCCACCAAGTTAAACGGACAGCCGGGTGGGCACAAGCCGCGATCTGAATGGGTGATCCAGTTCGATTCCGACCTCCGCGCCCGGCTCCATCGCCCCTACGTTACCCACGCCGCACTGCGGCGCGGGCAGTTCATCCATCTCACCTCTTATTGGCTGAGCAGGCGGTAGTAGCCGCTCCGCCAGTTCGTGGCGGACTGGAAGTTGTAGCTGGTGCCGGTGAGCGGCCCGGCCACCGTACTCCAGGCGGCGGGATTCAGGCTCGGCGAGGCTTGCAGATATACATTGTTCGTCGGCCCACTCCACTGCAGCTGCCAGTTGGTGCCATTGACGAGCCGGAATAACGTGAAGGTCGCGCGTACCGGCGCGGGGGCCGTGCCGGCCAGCTCGAAGCTCCAGGCGCCGCTCCACGGGCCTGCCTGGCCGTGCGCGTCCTCCGCTTGCACCCGCCAGTAGTTGGTCACGCCGGGTTGGAGGTTTTGCACCCCGGCATAGGCGCCCAGCGGAACCGAGATCGTGACATCCGACAACGGATCCACCGGCCCGCTCATGGAGAGAGCGCCGCTCACCTGCGGCGAGCCAAAGGCCGGATCGGTGTCCACCTGGAAGTTGTAGAGCTGTATATAATCGCCCGAGGGATCCACCCCGGCGAACCAAGAGAAGATCGTGTTTGTATTCGCGATCACTGACGCGTTCCCCGGGGATGCGAGCACCACTTGCAGCGGCGGCAGACCGAGAGAATTCACGTAGAATGTGGCCGTGGGCATCCACGGTCCCGCGTTGGTGCCATTTGAAGCCTGGCAACGCCACCAATATCGCGCATCGTCCGTCAAGTTGACGTCCAACCTCCATGAGGTTTTGCCGCTGCCGGCGGCGACCAGCGGCACTTGATCCACTAGGTTCGTAAGACCCGGATCCGAATAGACTTCAAACCGGTATGTGAGGGGATAATTTTCCGCTTGAACAGCATTCGATACCGTGAGCGTCGGCCGGAGTGCCGTTATCAAACTGGCATTTGCCGGAGATGCCAGGGTCGGCGCACCGGGCATCACACCCCCAACGCCCACCTTGTCCAGTTGAAGCTGGTCGTTATTCATGCTATAGAAAATCAGCCGGATCGGCTGGTTGAGATAGCCCGCCAGCGACACCTGCGCCCGCGTCCAGCCCACCCACCCCCCGCCGCCATTCCACACCGTCGTCACATTCCCGTTGGTCGTCACCACTTGCACGCCAGACCAGCCATCCGAATACCCCGCATACCAGAACACCAACTGGGGATTCACCGCGTTGCTCAGGTTGAGCCACCCCGCCAGCGACAACATCTGATCCTGCCGGTTCACGTTGCCGTCGTCGGTCACATCCGCCGCCACGTTGTTGGTCCCATCGTAGGCGCCGCCGGTCGCTATGTGCCAGTTGGCCGGAATCCAGTTGCCCAGCCCGTTCTCAAAACTGTCGAAAAACGGATAGCGCAACGGCACCGGCACATGCTCGGTGACGCTCACGTCATCAATACCCCAGCCCGCCGCCTGCTCGTTGTTCCACCGCCGCAGCCGAAACTCGATCGGCAGATTCGCCTGTCCCACCCACCACGTCAAATCCACCGCCTCCGGATGCCAGCCCGTCTGTGTCCCGTTCACGTCATAGATCGAATATCCGCCCACCTCCACCGCCGCCCGCGTGTTGGGCGTCAGCGCGTATTGATCCCAGAACGTCAGCACCGGCCACGCCGCCGTCCGCAAGTTCAACGACGTCTGCGCATTGTCATCCCCATTGGCCGTGTAGTTCCCATTGGGCGAAGACGCCAGACAGCTTGACCCGGTGTAGCCCGCATTCGTCGCCAGCCCCCACTGGCCGGACCTGATCCACTGGTTCAAATTCGTGAAATCGTCGCTGAAGGGATAGTTCAGCGGCGTGGTCGTCGCGCCAGCCTCATTGACCGACGCCACGTAAAGGTCGTTGGTGTCCACCGTGTAAACCCGATAGTAATAGGTCGTCGTGGCCGACAGACTGCTGGTGTCGGTAAAGTTGGTTTGCGTCAGGCTGGACAGCGAGGCCAGCCAGCCTTCCCCGCCCGAACTGGTCCCCCGCCACACTTCATACCGCTGAAACACGCTGCTCGAAACCGTCGGCGTCCAGCTCAACTGCACCGACTTGAAGCCGGCGGTCGCCGCCGTGATCGTCACCGGTTGCGGCAGTTCCGCCACCGCGATTCGGTCCAGTTGAAGCTGGTCGTTATTCATGCTATAGAAGATCAGTCGGATCGGCTGGTTGAGATAGCCC
>Ga0316231_1000899_pt1 | contig 37249 bp, 32 predicted proteins | sample TBH18027metaG_FD_206002 | JGI IMG/M metagenome (GOLD analysis project Ga0316231, IMG submission 206002) | Freshwater microbial communities from Trout Bog Lake, Wisconsin, USA - TBH18027 | ecosystem: Environmental > Aquatic > Freshwater > Lake > Hypolimnion/Profundal zone | place: USA: Wisconsin... | reverse complement strand
CCAGCAGAACAAGTTCTTTCAGAAGTGCCTGCTCGGTGTTCGCGCCTCGGTCGAAGGTGGCGCAACCCTTGCCAATGCCATGCGCGCTTATCCAAAAATATTCGACGATCTTACCACCAACATGATCGAGGCTGGCGAAACCGGCGGTATCCTTGACACCATTCTGCAGCGAATTTCGCAGTACGTCGAAAAGGCCGTCAAACTCAAGGCGGCCATCAAGTCCGCCCTGGTCTATCCAATTTCCGTCATCGTCATCGCCCTGCTTGTGGTTGGTGCGCTGCTCAAGTTCGTCGTGCCAATCTTCGCGAATCTTTTCGTTGGTCTCGGTGTAACGTTACCCGCATCCACCGCCTTTGTGATCGCACTCTCCCACTTCGTGAGTACCTTCTGGTGGCTGATCTTTCTCGTTCTCGCCGTCATCGTCATTGCAATCAAATTTATCCGTACTACGCCCAACGGTTTGTACTATACAGACAAGATTATGTTGAACCTGCCGATCTTTGGTCCGGTTCTGCGCAAGATCGCTGTCGCTCGCTTTACCCGCACCCTGGGGACCCTGATCTCTTCGGGCGTGCCCATACTTGACGGACTTTCCATCACAGCCCGCACGGCTGGAAACGAGGTTCTTCATCGCGCTCTCATGGGAGTCCGGAAATCGATCGAAGAGGGCAGAACCATCGTCGATCCTCTCCGCGAATGCGGAGTATTTCCGAACATGGTTACCCAGATGATCGGCGTAGGCGAAGCTACAGGCGCTATGGACAACATGCTGCAGAAGATTGCGGATTTTTACGAGGATGAGGTCGACGCCGCCACCAAGGACATGCTCGCGCTCATGGAGCCCTTGCTCATCAGCTTCCTTGGCGTAGCGGTTGGCGGTATCGTCATTTCGCTCTACATGCCTTTGTTCTCCATGATCTCCAAGCTTTCGGGCTAGCGAGGAAAGTCGGCATGGCTGCAGGAATTAACGAGCGGATCTGGCTCGAGTGGCTTGTCAAGGTCCGCGTCATCATCATTACGATCCTGCTCGCAATCGAGCTTGCAATCGTCACCCTTACCACCACCAATGTTGACCGGCGTCTTTTCGTCTGGGTCATCACGGCGTGGTATGCGGTCGCCGTGCTGCAAGTGTTTCTGGTTATCTACCACAAGCGCGACGGGCGAATGCAGTCCAAGGTCCAGGTGCTCACCGATTTGGTTTTCGCCACTGCGGTGATCTACACAACCGGCGGCATAGATACCTCCTTTAATTTCCTCTATCCACTCATCATCATTGTCGCCAGTACGATGCTGTCGGAAGCCTGGGCCTACCTCACAGCCGGTATTTCGTTTGTATTGCTTGGCGGAACCCTTGAGCTCTCGTTTTTCGATCTGATCCATTCCTACTCCACTACCCGTCCTGACCTGAAGTCGTTACAGGCCGTCATCTTCATCAACCTCTTCGCATACGCCTCCGTCGCATATCTCGCCAATAAACTTGCAAACCGCATGCGGTTGGCCGACGTTGCGTTGACCAATAAAAGTTTCGAGTTGGAGAATCTTCAGGTTCTGCATGAGATCATCGTGCACTCCATCTCGGGCGGCCTCATTACAACCGACCTGGACGGCACCATCAAGCTGGTCAATCCTGCGGCAAGAAGTTTGCTGGGGCGTGGCGAGGAGGATCTCGCCCGTCTCAACGTACAGCAGCTCTTCTTCGATCATCTGCCAGCTGCCAATACCCCGCGTTGCGAAGTACGGGCGCGCACTCCCGGCGGCGCCGAAAAGATGTTTGGTGTCGGTTGCAGTGCCCTCCAGGGAACAGGCGGGGATACTATCGGGCACATTTATACATTCACCGATCTCACCGAGATCCGCCGTCTCGAACGCGAACTTCGTCTGCGCGACCGCCTCGCCGCCGTCGGACGCCTCGCCGCTGGCATCGCGCATGAGATTCGCAATCCGCTTTCCTCTATTGCAGGCTCGGTCAAAATGCTTTCCGGCATTGCCGCGCTCACGGATGATCAGCGCGCCCTGGTCGGCATCGTCAACCGCGAATCCGAACGCCTCAATGCCATCATCTCTGACTTTCTAACCTATTCGCGAGATCGCTCGTTTCAAGCGACAAGTGTCGATCTCTGCCAACTTCTTTCAGACACCCTGACGCTACTGGAGACCCGTCCTTCCGGCATTCAGATCGAGCGGAATTTTTCCTATGACTCAGCTCCTGCCCAGGGTGATGGAGACAAACTCAAACAGGTCTTCTGGAATCTCTCCAGCAATGCCATTCGCGCCATGCCAAATGGCGGTGTTCTCACCGTCTCCCTTGATAAATCTCAGGGCGATTGGCGTATCCGTTTTCAAGATAGCGGCGAGGGCATACCTCCTCAGATCCTGGAAAAAATCTTTGAGCCTTTTCAGTCTGGATTTGAGGGCGGAACAGGACTCGGCCTTGCCATTGTCTATCGCATCATCCAAGACCACGATGCTCGAATCTTCGTCCGCTCCGAGCCGGGCAAAGGAACTGAATTCACCTTGCTCTTTCCAAAGCCCACACCCGAGCGCAAAGCAGAACTTTCCGCAGCGTCGCCGTCACAAACGTCCGGTGTTCGCCAACTCAGTCGCAAGAATGAAAGCAGGTAATCATGGGATATATCCTGGTCTGCGATGATGAACGCTCCATCTGCCAGATGTTGCAGATCGCGTTCCAGAACCAGGGACACCGTGTGGAGACGGTGACCTCCGGCGAGCAGGCTTGCCGCAAAATTGACTCCACTCTCTACGACATTGTCGTAACCGATGTGCGCATGCCGCACGTCACTGGCATGGAAGTTCTGATGCACTCGCGACGCGTCTCACCAGACACGCTGGTGATCGTCATTACCGCCGTCGATGACACAGATGTTCCCATCGAAGCCCTCAATGCCGGAGCTTTCTACTACATTCGAAAAGGCCCCAAGCTTCTGGAAGATGTTTTGAGCGCCGCAGCTCTGGCCATGGATCGCTCCCACCTGCGGCAGCAGAACGCCGCTCTGCTGCGCGACGCCTCGCAGCGAAACTCGCTGGATAACATCATTGGCGAGAGCGAGGCCGTCCGCAAACTCAAGCAAACCATTCGGACCATCGCTACGACCAACAGCACCGTCATTGTCAGTGGCGAGAGCGGGACCGGTAAGGAACTCGTGGCGCGCGCCATCCACACCTGCTCTCCGCGTTCCGGCGACCCCTTCGTCAGCGTCAACTGCGGAGCCTTTCCGGAGACACTGCTCGAGAGCGAACTCTTCGGCTACGTGAAAGGTGCGTTTACAGGAGCTACCTCCAACAAGCGCGGTCTCTTCGAACTGTCCAGCGGCGGCACCATCTTTCTCGACGAGATCAGCGAGACCACACTCTCCATGCAGGTCAAACTTCTCCGCGTCCTGCAGGAGCGCTGCATCCGTCCCGTCGGTGGTGGTCAGGAAACCCCAATCGATGTTCGCGTCATCGCCGCCACCAACAAGAGTCTTCCTCAACTTGTTCAGGACGGCCAGTTTCGTGAAGACCTCTACTACCGTTTAAGCGTGATCCCCGTTGAAGTTCCCCCGCTTCGCGATCGCGGTGAAGACATAGTCCTGCTCGCCAACCACTTTCTTAAGAAGTTTGCTGTGCAGATGAGCAAGAACGTCGTACGTCTCTCCCCCGAGAGCCTCAAAACAATGCGGGGTTACGATTGGCCCGGCAATGTCCGCGTCCTTGAAAACACCATTGAGCGCGCTGTCGCCATGTCTACGGAAGAAGAACTGCACGTCGAACTTCCCAATTCCGTTAGCAGCGTAATACCCACCACTTCGCCCAATACGGGTGCGCTCGGCATAGTACTCCCGAACGACGGTCTCGACCTTGAACGCTACATTGCTGATGTTGAGAAAAGCCTGCTGCAGTCGGCTCTTCGTCGTTCCAATGGAGTTCAAACCCGTGCCGCTGAAATTCTCAAACTCAGTTACCGTAGCTTCCGCCACATGATGAAGAAATACGACCTCTCGTAAAGGGGGATACAGAGTACCCCATCCGAAACCGACGTTCCTGCGGATAGGATGGGGTAGTTGACCTTGAAGTGTTCATGCTCTCGTATTTATTTGTTCTGAGAGTCATCCTGAGCGCCAGCGAAGGACCCCTGCGGCGCTCAAATTTCGACACGGATCCAAGCTTCCCAACCAGCAATCGATTTTCCGCACTGCCAACGTATACTACTCCCATGTGGTACATCATCCGATTTCTCTGGAACGCGACTCGTGGCCATCGCCTAGCTCCTTGGCGCAGTCCCTACATTAAATGGCGTCTGGAGACTTACACCGGTCTCAAGATGGAGAAAATCGGCTTCCTTCAAATCTGCGGATTGATGTGGCGTGAGTATCGCCAGATGTGGCACTTCCTGCTGTGGACTGCCCGGATGGACAATTACGCCCGCGTCAAGCCCCGCAACCCCTCCACTCAGGATTGGGGCTAGTTTTCCGCGTTTGAAGATGTCCTAGAACTCCACCAGCACTTCCGCTCCGCGCCCTGCCTTTGCGGCCTGGGCCGCTGGCCCGCGATTGCATGCAATTTCAAGGAAGCCCATGCTGTTCAGCACCCCGAACAGTTCCCCAGGCTTTCCCTGTGCGTAGGAGGTATGTATGCCTGAGAGCGTGCCCTGTCCCACCGTGATCTTCACCTTCGCATCCGCCGAGAATACCGCGGGCGCGTTGTCTGGAGTCAGATTTGTGATCAGGTTGCCGAACTTGTCTACCTTTAGCACCGCGCCCTTCAAGGTATGTTCAGAGGTCGCCTTCGGCTTCGGCAAAGCAAAGCGCATGTAGTCAGTAATCTCGTCGCCAAGTTTCTCCGGTTCCACTCCCTTGCTAAGCCATCCCGCACACGGTGCAAACACGTCACGTCCATGGAAGGTATTGCTCAACGGCTCCAGAAAATAGTGTTTTGCCGTGATCTCCCGCACCGAGACACGCTCCTCGCGGTCCATCACTAACGAGAGCACGCCATTGTCTGGGGCCACAAAGTAGTGTCTTGAAGTGGTCACCAGCAGCGGCCTTCGCGCTGAACCAACCCCCGGGTCCACCACCACCAGGTGAACCGTCTCTGCCGGGAAGTAGCTGTAAGCTTGTGCAATTGTCAGCGCTCCGTCGAGCACATCAAACGAACTCACGGAATTGCACAGATCGACCACCTGCGCAGCCGGATTCACGCCAAGAATCACTCCACGCATCGTGCCTACAAAGTGATCTCCGCCGCCGAAATCCGTCGTCAGTGTGACAATGCGCGTCGCCAAGTCAGCCTCCTCGGTTGTCTCCTCTTTACCAAGAGTGACTTCCATTCGCCTGATTCTTTCACGAATGAAAGGCGCCCGCCATGACTAGTCGCAGGCACCATGAATCGAGAGTGAGTGTACTGGGGCAAAAGCTACCCCAGTCCGGCCATCGGTTCGGCCTATCCCACATTCGCCAACGGCGGGCGGATGTGGGCCACCTGTTCGTTTTCCTGCTTGTCGAAGCCCTTGCTCTTAACTTTGAAACCTTGGAAACTTTGAAACCTGCCCTACTGCAATATCACCTGCTGTCCTTCGCTCAGCCCGCTCAGAATTTCCGTCTTCGCACCATTGGAGATTCCTGCCTTAATTGCGATCTTTCTCTTCCCATCCTTGGCCTTCGGGTCTGGAACTTCCACTGAAGCCGACTTGTTCTGGTCGTAGATCAGCGAACTCTCAGCCACGTTCAGCACATTCTTGTGCTCTTCCAGAATCATCTCGGCATTGGCCGTCATCATGGCTTTCAACTCGCCGCCGGGGTTGTTGATCGATACCCGCACCTCGAACGTCGTGACGTTATCTTTCTCCACGCCCATCGGAGAAATCCTCGTCACCTTGCCCTCAAAGGTCTTGTCCTTGAACGATTCCACGCGAATCCGAGCCGGTTGCCCCAAATAGACTTTGCCGATATCGCTCTCATCCACCTTACCCTTCACATACACTTCGCGCGTATCGCCAAGCGTCATCACCAGCGTCGCCGACGAACCCAGCACCAGGATCGAGCTGACCGCGTCGCCCATCTCCACATCGCGTGACAGCACAATGCCATCGATCGGCGCGACAATCGTCGTGTAGCTCAACTGCTCGCGTAGCTGCGACAGCGTTGCCTCAGCCTTCCTCACGTCGGCCCGCGCCTGCACTACCTTGGCAGCGTTTACATGCACCTGTGCCTGGGCCACGTGCTGCTTGTTGGTCGCCAACTCAAAGTTCTTCTCAGCGTCGTCCAGTGCCGACTGTGAAACCACGCCCTGCTTCGCCATGGAACGCGCGCGCTCGTACGCACGCTTCGTCATCGGAACGTCCACGCCCTCGGCATCCACCTTCGAGCGCGCCAGGTCAGCTTCCGACGAATTCAACGTAGCCTCGGAGGATTGCAGTTGCGCCTCCGATTGCCGCACCTGCGCCAGCATCTCGACCCGGTCCAGATCAGCCAGTACCTGTCCGGCTTTTACGTGATCGCCCGCCTCGATGTACAACTTTTTCACAATCCCGCTGGCTTTGCTCTTGATCTCAACCTTCGTGATTGGTTCCACCTTGCCGGTCGCCACCACGCTCTTCACCAGGTCGCCGCGCTCCACCTTTGCCAGTTTTGTCGGATCGATCTTGGTCCCGCTGTTGCGTGCTGCCATTACTCCGCCCGCCGCCAGCAAACACACCACCAGTATGATTACCGAAATCCAAATGATTTTCCGTCGCCGCTTCCCATTTCCGTTCGCCACTCTAGCCTCCCTGCACTTCAGCAGCTTCGATTCTAAACACTTCGGCTGCGCACAGTGTCATGTACGCGTTCCATGACCCTCCGGTTCCGCAGAAATCATTCCCTCTCCCAGCGTTGCTATAGCTCCTGCCTTTAAGGTGTCATCTTGAACGAAGTGAAAGACCCCAGCTCCGTTCAGGGCTCGGTGCGGACCACAAACTTTTCAACCAGAACCGATTCTTGCTGTTTGGGTATGGCCTTCTGTCCAATACCCCCTTTCCCTGCGGTGCTAAAATCCAATACCACTGGCTCCAGTCTTTAACAGGAGAGCTTTTGTTCACCTTCGTCCTCATGCGGATCATCGCCGTGATCCTGCTCGTAGCGGGCAACGCCTTCTTTGCCGCTGGCGAATACGCCCTCGTGAGCATCCGAGACACGCGCCTTCAGCAACTCATCGACGAGGGACGCATCGGTGCGCGCACCATCCGCAAGCTCCACAACAAACTCGACGAAGTCCTCAACGGAATCCAGATTGGTGTCACCATGGCCAGCCTCGCTCTCGGCTGGATCGGAGAGGATTCCATGGCCCGCGTCATTGAGGTTCCGTTAGGACGTCTGCCGCACGCCCATTTCTTCGCGCACGCGCTTGCTACCTTCCTCGCCTTCACCACCATCACCTACCTGCACGTGATACTCGGCGAGGTTGTCCCCAAGTCCATCGCCCTCCAGAAGACCGAGCAGGTAGCTCTTGCCGTGGCCGGGCCCCTCGATGTTTTCATCACCGTATTCAGTCCCATTACTCGCACCATGGCTGCCTCATCGCGGTGGGTACTTCGCTCTTTCGGATGGAAGCGCATCAGCGAAGGCGGCGTGCACACGCCAGAAGAGCTCAAGCTCAGCGTCACTGCCTCGCATCGCTACGGACTCATCTCCACCGTGCAGCAGGACCTCCTCCACCGTGCCCTCGATCTCGAAACCATCGACGTACGTGAGATCATGGTTCCGCGGCCCGATATTTTTTCTCTTCCCGGAGACATGCCGCTGGAGGAAGCCATCGCCAAAGTTGTTGAGGAGCAGCACTCGCGCATTCCGGTTTACGACGCCGCGCGAGGTCCCGAAGCCATCATTGGCGTGCTCTACTCCAAGGACCTGATGCGCTGGATGCAGTTCCGCATGCACCGTTCGCAGTCTGCCTCCGGGCCCGCGCCTGCGCAGCCTACGCTGGCGGTTCGCCACATCATGCGCGACGTGCTCGTCGTTCCTGAAACCAAGCCGCTCCCCGACCTGCTGGCCGAATTCAAACACCGCCGACGCCACCTTGCAGTCGTTGTCGATGAGTACGGTTCCACCGCCGGGGTGGTTACCGTGGAAGACGTTCTAGAGCAGTTGGTCGGCGAGATTGAAGACGAATTCGACATCGTCCCCCGCGCCAATCACGGCGACCCGGCCTCGCTAGTTCTCGACGCCGCGCTGAATATCCGCGATCTGGAATCGCAGCACAATCTGCACCTGCCCCGCGATGAAGGTTTTGAGACTCTCGCCGGTTTCGTCGTCGCGAAGTTGCAGCGTATTCCCAAGGTCGGCGACTCGTTCCTCTGCCAGCAGCGCCGCTTTACCGTGCTTGAGATGGAAGGCCTCCGCGTCGGAGCTGTCAACGTCGACCGCGTCGCTGATTTCGACGACAGCCAAAACGCGCTCAATTCCAGCGGAAAGCGCGAAGCATGATCCGCTACCTCTTTGTCCGCCTCAGCTACATGTTGCCCGTGGTCTGGCTAGTGGTCTCCGTAGTCTTTCTGCTGATCCACCTTGTCCCCGGAGACCCCATTCAGGCCATGCTCGGCGAAGGTGCCGCTGGAGCCGATATCCAAGCAGCGCGCCACGCCTACGGACTCGACGTTCCGCTTCCCACCCAATACGTCCGCTATTGGATGGGTGTTCTCCACGGCGATCTCGGCCAATCCCTGCGCCTAAATAAACCCGTCAAGGATCTCGTTGCCCAGGCCTATCCCGCCACGCTTTCGCTCACGCTCTCCGCGCTGTTCGTCGCCATCGTGCTCTCGATTCCCGCCGGGGTACGCTCGGCCACCCGTCGCAATCGGTGGGATGACCGCGCCCTCAGCTTCTTCAGTTTGCTCGGCCTCTCGTTCCCCAACTTCGCGCTCGGACCCGTCCTCATTCTCATCTTCGCCATTCAGTTCGATTGGCTGCCCGTCTCTGGCGCTCGAAGCTGGCGCAGTCTCATCCTTCCTGCCATCACCATGGGAGCCTCGCTGGCCGCCATTCTCACCCGAATGGTCCGCACCAGCATGTTGGAGGAGTTAGGCCAAGACTACATCCGCACGGCCCGTGCCAAAGGCCTGACTGAGCGCGACGTCGTCTATCGCCACGCCCTGCGCAATGCACTCATTCCTGTGGTCACCGTCATAGGACTTCAATTCGGCGCGCTTCTCGCCGGTGCCATCGTTACCGAGACCATCTTCGCTTGGCCCGGCATCGGACGCCTCACCATCAGCGCCATCAGCAATCGCGACTATTCGCTCGTCCAGGGATGCCTGCTCTGTATCGGTCTCACCTACGTCGCCGTTAACTTTTTCACCGACCTCATCTATTCCGCGCTCAATCCGCGGATTCGCCAATAGGAGCTTTGTGAGCCATTGCATGATGAGCGATAAAATAAAATGTCGGGTGCCCCACGTTCGCCTTCTTTTGGCTAACGTGGGAAGCAGTGCCCTCCAACTCTCGGACGATTTTGCTTTTGCATTTGGAGCTACCGAATAGGAACGCAAATGCCGTCAGAAGCCTCCAAACTTGCTCGCGTTCTATCCCGCAACCCTCTCGCGCTTATTGGAGTCGTGCTCATTTTCTTGTTCGTGCTCTGCGCTATCTTCGGCCCCGCGATCTCTCCGCGTGATCCTGCATTCATCGACCTCGCCACCCGTCTCCAACCGCCTTCCATGCAGCATCTCTTCGGCACCGACGAATTAGGCCGCGACATTTTCTCCCGCATTCTCTACGGTGCGCGCATCGCTTTCATCGTAGGTACTTCCGTCGTCGCCGGATCTCTCCTTCTTGGAACTCTCGTCGGCTCGCTTGCCGGATATTACGGAGGCCGACTCGACCGTTTCATCAACGTCATCGTGATGAATGCTTTCCTTTCGTTCCCCGGAATTCTGCTCGCCATCGCCTTTGTTGCATTCCTCGGCCCCGGTCTTTCAAACCTCATCCTCGCATTGGTCATCGGAGGCTGGGTCGGCTACGCTCGCCTTGTCCGCGCCCAGGTCCTAGCGGCACGCGAGCGCGAATACGTCGAGGCCGCCCGTGCCCTCGGAGCCAGCGATTGGCGAATCCTCGTCCGCCACATCCTTCCGAATATCATGCAACCGGTGATTGTGCAGGCCGCTATCGGTATGGCCGGGGCAATCCTTGCGGAGGGCACCATGAGCTTTCTCGGACTCGGCGTCCCTCCTCCGGTGCCAAGCTGGGGAGCCATGTTGAACGATGGCCGCTCGCATCTTTTCGACTCGCCGCACGTAATCTTGTTTCCTGCCGCCGCCGTCATGCTCGCTGTTCTTGCCTTCAACTTCGTAGGCGATGCCATGCGCGACTACCTCGACCCCCGCTCCCGAATCGAAGCCGGACTCTGAGGTATATGGAAGGCTGATTCTGGGTTTTGAAGTGTCATCCTGAGTGCAACGAAGGACCCCTGCCCCGTCCGAATATCCAAAAATGCTCCCCAGGCACTTCTGCCAGCATTCGGTTTTCTTGTCGAAGATCCAGAGGAACAAGAAAAGGGTCCTTGTACGTTCTCTTGACGAAAGCCGTGCCTCTAGTTGTGCTTCAAAAACTTCCCACTCGCTTTCCCCGTCAGCGAGTTATACAGCGTCTCGACAAACGCGTCCGCAGAGATGAATTCACCGGGGTATTTCTGCCACGGGTCAAGAATCTTCTCCTGCTTCATCTGCTCTAACGTCTTCTTTTTTCTGATCGCTTTCTGCACTGCGGCGCGGGTCTCTTTCAGCATCTTCACGTAAGCTCGAACGTCGTCCAGGGTTGAAACCGGCCCGTGCCCCGGAATCACTTTTACATCTGGCGGAAGCTGTGCAATCGCCTTCTCCACGCCGTCGATCAATCCGTCGATACTGCCCCCACTGGCCACATCAATGAACGGGAAACCATAAGTCACAAAGTCGTCTCCCATGTGGACCACGTTTGATTGCGGAAAATAGATCACCGAGTCTCCGTCCGTATGGCCAGCAGGGAAGTGCACCGCACGAATGTCCTCCCCGTTCAGGTGTACGGATATGTCGCGATCAAAGGTGATGATCGGCAGGGCGTCTTTGGCGACAGGTACATAATTAAAATGCATGGAAGCGCCATTGCCTGCTACCCCGCCGGCCTCCAACCGCTTGCGCACGTTTTCCTGGGCCAGAATCGTCGCGTCCTTCTGGAAAATTACATTCCCTCCGGTGTGATCATCGTGGTAGTGCGTGTTGATCACGAACCGAATGGGTCTGTCTGAAATGCTTTTCAGCGCGGCGCGAATTTTATCAGCCATTGGCGCGTACTGATCATCCACAATCACAATCCCATCCTGGCCCACGCATGCGGCGATATTGCCTCCTGCCTCGCTTTTTGCGGAGTCGAGCAGATACACGTTTCCAGCTACCTTCGTCACCCGAAGTTCGATCTTGCTTTTATCCCCTTGCTGCCCCAATGCCAGAGATAGCACGAACAATGCGATACCCGCGCATACGATCGAAACCAGGATTGAAACTCGAACATCCCGCATCGCCTTCTACTCCCGCGTAAATTTCAACCAATTCCGGCCAAACAAACACCCCTCATTCACGAGGGGTGTTTGTTTGCTGTTGCCATTAACCAGCGGAACTTCTAACCCTAGTCTCTCCGCTTCAGCGTAGGCCGATCATCCGCACTCTTCGTGTCGTCAGTCTTGTTCGTGTCGTCTCCCTGGCTGGTCGAAGCCCTGCGCAAGCTCGGACCCTTATCTTTGCCCATGTCAACTTTTCGGCGATTTTCCAATGCCGCGAGCCGAGCCTTTACTTCCTGAAATTCCGAGGTGTCTTCTACGTACTGTGCCTTGGCCGGAAGAATCGTTGCGATCTCATGTTGCGTGTGTTCCATGCGCGCCGGAGTTGGAGGATGCGTCTCAAACGCCTTCGCTACGAATCCGGGCTTCTTCTTTTCAAGCGCCTGTATTTTCTCGAAAAACTGGGGGAATGCCTGCGGATCGTATCCAGAGGCATACAGATACTGGACGCCCAGGTAATCTGCTTGTGCCTCGAAGTTGCGCTGGAATTTCATGAACGTCAGAGGCACGCCGATCCCGGCCGCCTCGTAGAGTCCATAACCCAGTCCGCCGCCCATGAAGATGAGGGGAAGGGAAGCGATCTGCGCCAAGTTCCCCCGCGTCTGCTGCCGTGCGGCATGGCAGGCCGCCACGTGGCCAATCTCGTGCGCCATCACCCCGGCGAGTTCGGCTTCGTTGTCTGCGGCCAGAATCAACCCGGTTTGCACATAGAAGTAACCACCCGGCAGCGCAAACGCGTTGACTGAGTCGTCGTCCAGCACTTTGACCGTGAATGGCACCTTCGCATCGGAGTTACGCACGATATTCTGAGCCATCCGGTTGATGTATTCGTTGACGACCGGATCGGTAATCAGCTTCGCGCTCTGCTCAACCTGCATGGCAAAGCTCTTGCCCATCCTGACTTGGCTCTCCAGCGAATACCAGTTGCCCAGGCCCTTGCTGCACCCGACGTTGCGATTTCCAATCGCGCTTACGTCGTCGGTCTTGCCATCGTGAGGAAAGTCCAACTCGCCTTTAGCATCCGTCTTGTCGGTCTTGTCTGTTTTGTCTTCCGCCGAACAATAACTTGCCAGCGCAAGAGACAATGTGAGCAGCAGCGCGATTTTTAGCTTCATGAGGTGTAGCCTCTCCGGCCGTGGCAAGCCGTACTCATATTAGAACTTCTGGGGCGTCAAGGGTTGCACAATACTTCTTGCGCGATCTTCCGCATTTCCCGATTTGTGTACTCAGGTTTTCGGCCTGTGCGCTGGAAGGGAAATCCGGCTAATCACTGCTTGAGTGCGAATTCTCCACAATTGCCACTGATTGCCACCCGCCTTTGTGCGTTATACTGCCGGAAGTTCGAGGTTTGCAAGTTCTAGACGTTCTGAGAGGTTCATGGCTTCCATGGCTGAAGGTCAGCTCGCTTTCGAAAGCTCCACTAGCGATTTTAATTTGCTGGCGGAAAAAGTTTATCGCACCATCGAATTGCTCAAGGAAGCCCGCACCCAAAGGGCTGCCGCCGAGCAGGAACTGGCAACTGTTCGCGAGGCGCTTGACGCCCAGGCTGCCGAAACCGAAGCTGTGCGTAAGGAACTGCAAGCGCTGAAACAGGAGCGCGCCGAAGTTCGTACCCGCGTCGAAAAATTGCTGGGCGATGTAGACGCGATACTGGATCAATAGCTGTTTGCTCTGAGTGGCCCACGTCCGTCATTCTTTGGCGAATGTGGGAGCTCGTTGGGCGGAGCAGGCTATTCCAGAGACGAAAGCGGGAACTCTGATGGCTGAAGACAAAGACAGCATTCGCGTCGAGATCTACGACGAGAGTTACCATCTGCGCGGCTCAGACCCAGCGTATATCCAGCGTCTGGCTGAGATCGTGGATGCCAAGATGCGGGCAGTAGCTCAGCACACCAGCACCGTGGACTCGCTGCGTGTTGCCGTTCTTGCCGCGCTCAACCTTGCCGATGATTACTATCAGCTCAAGCGTAAGTATGAGGGAATTGAGAGTGAGTACACATCCCGGGCTTCGCATCTTGGCCGTGCTTTGGACTCGGCGCTCGACGAAGCTCTTTCGGATGAACGCCGCATCGGATGACTCTTGGAACTAATTGGCCCTGAGTGCAGTGCCAGTGATCAAAGCAGCCCAAGACGGCGAAATTCATTCCGCACGGTTGCGTAGCACTCGCACGCCACGTTTTCCAGCCCCGGCCGGTCCTTGATGGTGACGTGGCCACGTGCATACTCGATTAAACCTGCTTGATGCAGCAGTCCAGCCGCCAATGTCACGGTGGTTCGCGGTGCGCCCAGCATTTGGCCTAGAAATTCCTGGGTCAGTGGCATGTGGTCTGCCTGTACGCGGTCGTGGCAAGTCAGAATCCATCGTGCGAGGCGCTCGCTGATTGAATGGAGTCGGTTGCAAGCCGCGCCCTGCGCGCTTTGAACCATATGGGCGACAATGTACTTCTGCAGAATGTTACGGAGCTGCCCGGTGCGTTCAAACTCATCTTTCAAACGCTTAGCGTCAATTCGATAGCCGGAGCCTGCTACCTGGATGAACGTTTCCCCTGGTATCGTCGCTCCGCCCAAAAGTATGGGAACTCCGACTACACCTTCAATCCCGATTACCCCAACCTCGACGGTCCCTCCGTCGGCCAGAGTCAAGACTACCGACGCAAGTCCCTCTTCCATAAAATATGCGTGCTCTGCTTTGCCATCCAGCAATTGGGTACGCGTTTTCAGGGTGACTGGTGTCAGATGGGGCGCGAGCCGGTTCAACTCAGCTTTAGGCAGCGCTGCCAGTATTCGATTCTTATACTGCCTTGCAGGGCTAGTCATGTGCTGCTCCTCTGCCAAAACGGCATCTGGACGCGCACATGAACCGCCCCTCGCGAGCGGAGAGATGCGAATTGAGATGTTACCTAAATTGTACTCTTGGGCAACCGAAATGTTCTGTCTGGTATCAGACGTACAGTCCGCGGGTTTCTTCATCCTGAGGCCAGTGGTGTTTCGTGCACAATCCAAGGCGACGGCGTTCTGTGATTCCCGTAGAGGATAGCAAGTACGCGGCGCAACTTGCCTTGGAGATGGATAAGCTTCTGGAGTCGATATTCAGTCTTCTTTATCTGGTCGAAACAGAGGCTGCGCTTTCCGAAAAGGGACGTCTGTGCGCTAACCGAGTAAGGGAAGAGGCGCATCGCGTAGCCTTGAGCGCCAATCCCAGGCGGAAGCGTTTGCCAGACGGCCTGCCCTCCACGTTAAGCTCCAAGTTGCAACGTGTCCTCTGCGTGGATGATGAGCCCTTCAGCCTTGCCCGCCGGCAGGCAATTCTGGAATACAAAGGGTGCGTTGTGTCCACGGCAACGAGCGTCGCAGACGCCATGGAAATGTTTCGATCCCGAGAATTCGACTTGGTTGTAACGAATTGCCTTGTCGACGAGCAGACCGGAACTTCGATGTCCAGGGAAATGAAACATCTTAAGCCGCAAGTGCCGGTCATTGTGCTCTCCGGTGCTACTCCCGCAACGGATGACCTTGAGACAGCAGACGCTTTCATCAGCAGGTCAGAATTACCTGAAAGTCTCTTGGCAAAGGTGGAAGAATTGGCTTTTCGGTCACGAAACATGGCAATTGGCGATGACTTGACCAAGAAAGAAAAATCGACGCGGAAAGCTCAATTGCTCGCCGGAATTGTCGAGTCTTCCAACGATGCCATATACAGTAAAACGCTGGCCGGCATTGTTCTTACGTGGAATAAAGCTGCGGAGTGCATGTATGGCTACCGCGCCGAAGAGATCATCGGGAAATCAGTAACCCTGCTGCAACTTCCTGACCACCAAGGTGAGGTGCAAGGTATTTTGCTGCGCGTGGCGAGCGGCGAGAAGGTGGAAGCTTTTGAGACGGTACGGATCGCCAAAGATGGGCACCCGATCAGCGTATCAATGAACATATCGCCTATTCTGAACCATGTCGGCCGCATCGTCGGCGCTTCCACCATCGCACGCGCAGTATCTCCTTCAAAGCTGGCTGCGAAGAGCCTCGGGATGGCCGCCGTGCGAATGGCTGCAACAGTTGCCCATGAGATCAGAAACCCATTGGAATCGTCCACCAACGCTCTGTTCCTGCTGGCAAAATCGGCGAGTTTGGACGATGACGCGCGTCGATTCCTCACCATTGCTCAAGACGAGTTGGCGGATATCCGTCAGATTTCGGCTGCCACCCTTGACCTTCTGCGGGTTGATACCCAATGTTCGCCTCAACCAGTTCGGGTTTCCGGACTGGTTGAAAACCTGCTGACGCTCTACGGTCGCAAACTTCGAACCCGCGGCATTGAAGTTGAAACTCGATATGAGACCAACCTCACGGTGGATGCATTTCCAGGGGAATTGCGACAGGTATTCTCGAACATCGTGATGAATGCTGCCGATGCGCTGGAGAAGACGGGCGGAAAGCTCTGCATCCATCTTGCCGAGTCTTTTGACTTCACTAATCCCACGCAAAGGGGTCTGCGTGCCACGATTTCAGATACCGGACCGGGCATTTCCGCCGAGGAGCGAAAGCAGATCTTCGATCCGTTCTATACCACCAAGGGTAAGAAGGATGGCGGTATCGGCTTGTGGCTCTGTCTCGATATCGTGCAAAAATATGGCGGAAAAATTCGGGTTAGGAGTACGGTAAAACCGGGACATTCCGGTACGACCTTCTGTATCTTCCTGCCTACAACTGCCTGCCCGCTGGAAATCGCCAAGGCAGCTGCCTGACTAATGACTCACATCCGCCTTCCTGGCGAAGTGGGAGTTTCGTACGACACTCGCGCTTCTTCTCCCAATGAGTCGCAAACAGGCCCCGTACCGTGGGGCGCTACTCGGCGTCGCTTTCGTGGTCGGATTTGTGTAACTCCTTTTCAAGCAGTGCGAGAATCTCCTCCCGCTGTGGACCTTCCAGACGCTCCTGCAGGCGCTCCAGAGCCATTCCAATTATGTGGTAGTGATGGAGTGACGCCAGCTCCGGTTTCTCGCTTACATTCAACCAGATCCTATGGAGCAGTTCGAGATCCTGCTCCCGCAATCGAGGCGTGTGCGGACCAAGGAAGTACTCTTCCACGGAGTGGTCAGGAGAGTGAATTTCCAGCGCAAGATTGGGGCGCGGCTCAGGCAGTCGTTCCCAGGCATCGCCCGTCAGTTTGCCCTGTTCATCGAGCGTAAGCCGGTTCGATAGGCCGCAGACGATACGGGAAGATTCCAACCTGGCCCCCGTCTGCACAATCGCGTCGAAGACGTTGGCCGAGGGCACCACCATCAGCGCAACGTGCTTGCCTTGTTTCTCCGCCAGTTCCACGACCTTGGTAAACAACTGCTGCTCATATTCTTCGAACAACTCCCCGCTGTCCATGGTCGCGTTCCCGCTGAAGGTGTGCTCGCGGTGGTAAATGCGGGCAGTCATCACCACAATGTCCTGCCTGGAGGTGTCAGTGATCTTCAGCAGGGCATTAAGGTAATAGAGGTTGCGCGGGTCGCGAATGGCAACCAGCACATTGCCCGGACGCACCTTCATCTCTTCGCGGTCAACCAGCGGTTGCTCGCTGACGCGAAACTCTTCTTTCATCTCGTGATGCTCACCGCGCTGGCGGCGTGTGATTTTTTCTGAGACGGTGAATACGCCGAAAAGGAAAATCGAGAAAGCGATGCCAGCCTCTGTAGCCAGCGGCTTGGTCATCAGATTGATCAGCGCAACCGCAAATAGCAGAAGGGTGATCAATGCCAATCCAACGGGAATCTCCACGGAACCGATGTAGAAGTTGCCCGGTACGCGGAAGTCGCGATGCCCAGGTTCCTTGAAGCGCAGCACGAATACCGCCAACGACTTGAAAGCGAAGCTCCAGATGACACCGAAAGCGTACAGTGCCGCTAGCAGATACACATTGCCGCGGCTCAACATTATGGTGAGGCACTGCAATATTGCGATGGTGTTGATCAGCCGATAGGAGGTTCCGTAAGTGTTGTGTGGCTTGCGAAACCAGGGTGTCAGCACGCCGTCTTCACTGATGCGATTGAGCACTCCGTTGGCGCCGACGATCGCTGTGTTCACCGCGCCGGAGAGAATCAGCACGCCGACCAGCACCACAAAACCCTGGAAGATGAGCTTCAGCGTATAGGGGCCGGCCATTTCCATAGCCAGTCCGCTGATCAGGTTTGCAAAATACCCCGAACGTTTAGCGTCCGGAATAATCATCACAGCGAAGAATGACACCAGAGAGGTAAACAACAGGCTGTAGAGGAAGATGACAGCCCCTGCCTTTTCCAGATTCTTCAGCTTAGGATATTCGATCTCCCGATTGACCTGTGCCAGCGACTCCTCGCCGCTCATTGCCAGAACCGAGTGTCCGAAGCCGACCAGCATCAGAATCCAGGGCAGCATGGTCAGCAGCGGCATGTGAGCCAACCAACCCAGAGTGTCGCCGTGGGACGCTTCATTGGCAGCCATGATCGAGTCGTGCGTTGGCAGCGGTGGAAGGTGTCGCGTCTCAGGATGCAACATCAGCGTAATTGAGCACCAGATGATGAGCATCACCACCATGACCGTGGTGATTTGCATGATTCGCAAGGCTTTCTCGCTGGACTCGTGCATCCCCTGGATATTCTTCCACCAGAAATAGATGGTCACCACGATGCCGAATCCGGCGGCAAAATAATCGCCGCGCGTGCCCGCCATGCTCACCGGATGACCGAGGCGGGTCGAGAGATCTGCTACGAAACCTGCGAGGTATTGCCCTGCGGAAACCGCGCTGATTGGTCCCGTAAGCACGTAGTCAAACAGCAGCGCGGAGACGGAAAGTTTGGCGAGCGTTCCGCCCATCGCTTCCTTGACGACACGATAAACGCCGCCACGCACAAACATGGTGCTGGACTCGATGTAAAGCGAGCGCACCGCGTAGCTGAACAGCATCACCGCCAGCACGAACCAAGGGGCACTTTTGCCAATTACATTTTCGGCATCGCCACCTACGTAGTAGGCCGATGAAGCTAAATCGCTAAGCACAATTGCCGCAGCCCGCCAGAAGCTGATAAAACTCAGCATCACTGTAGTGGCTACAAAGACCTTGATTGCCGGTCGCGTGCCGAATTTTGCTGTCGTTCCGTTCAGATTCTCAGGAGTGGTTCCCATTTTTATTGTTTAAAGGTGAGCTGCTTCAAATGGATGCCACTGAATGCGCTCGCTCTTTTCTTAAGGATGTCGGTTCAATTCAGGATGGTACTCAGACAGGTATATTGGTCAATCTTGGAAGCTGTTTGAGTTAAGACAAAGCCAGAACTCGCCCGCTTCAGACGGAGTCTCGACATATCGCGACTGCAATCCGAAAAATCGAACGAGCTATCATTTTCTCGATTCAACCCTGAACCCTATTCGAAACTATCCAACCTAAAGCACAGCTAAAAATTACCTAAAAAGTTCCTAAACGAGAGGATCAGTGGCCCACATCCGCCTTCTCTTGGTGGATATGGACAGTTGCGTGCCGGGGAATTGCTCTAAACTCCTTGGCGTCGATGGGTTGCATGTCTCTTTAAGATGCGCCCTGTTTTAAGTGGGAAAGCCTGCTATCATCTACAACCAAAATGCACCCGGGATAAACCAGTTCTGATCGGTCTCATCGGGATCACCTGATGGACCCACGGAGTTGCAAATGCCAGACAAGAAGAAGCACGTTCATCTCTCTGATCTCGCAGGAATTAGCCGGTTGGCGGTGGGCGCCACCATGGGAATCACTGACCTGGCAGAGGCGCTGCATAACACTATTGCTGGTTCCAAGCCGCTTGCAGACAATCCCGCGCGGGGTCGCATGGGTGCGATTTCGAAGATGGTCTATCAGAGCGTGCGCGGCGTGACCGGCCTCGTCGGGGGAATGTCCGATGGAGTCCTTACCCAGTTTGAGCCCATTCTTAATGAGCCCAGTTCACCGCAACGTGAAGCGGTGTTGGCAGCTCTGAACGGAGTTGTAGGCGATCATCTGGTGGCAACCGGAAATCCACTGGCAATCACCATGCGTCTGCGGCGCAATGGCCAAGCCCTGGCGATTGAGAGAGATGCTCTGGCCGCTGGGCTTTCCTCGCCATCTTCATCCAGCCCTGCTGCGCACGACAAGTTGCTCGTGCTGGTGCACGGACTTTGCATGAACGATCTGCAATGGACGCAGAAGAGTGGCGATTTTGAGTCAGTACTGGCTCGAGACTTGGGATACACCATAATCCATCTGCACTACAACAGTGGATTGCATGTTTCCACCAATGGGCGGGCGTTTGCCGCCTTGCTCGAGGACCTCCTGAAGCAATGGCCGGAGCCATTGAATGAGTTTGTGATTATCGGCCACAGCATGGGAGGTTTGGTTTCTCGCAGTGCATATCACTACGGCGAGGCCGCGGGCTACGCATGGCCGAAACGCTTGCAGAAGTTGATCTTTCTTGGCACTCCGCATCACGGCACTCCGTTGGAAAAGGCAGGGAACCTAATCGACGTTGGCCTTGGTGCAAGTCCATACTCGGCCCCGTTTGCCCGGTTGGGCAAAATCCGCAGCGCCGGCATCACCGATATGCGTTATGGCAACGTACTTGACGAAGATTGGCAAGGGGCAGACAGGTTCGAGCATGTTGGGGACCTTCGGCATCCATTGCCGTTGCCAGAAGGGTTGCTGAGCTATGCCATTGCCGCGAATGTCGGGAAAAAGGCGGCGGGGCTCGTTGGGGATGGAATGGTGCCTATAGACAGCGCACTGGGGAGGCATAAGAACCCGGCAATGACGCTGGCTTTTGATTCTTCCAGGCAGTGGGTTGGATATGGCATGAATCATTGGGGCCTGTTGAGCCGGGCCGAAGTGCACAAGAAAATTATGAGCTGGATGGGAAGATCCACTGCAGAAAAGGTCAACCATCAGCAGTGAAAAAAGGACGCCCGTATAACGAGCGCCCTCTCTTCAGACTCGGCTTGCTTTAGAAATCAATTCGCAAGCCAAATTGGGTACGGTACGAGGGTATGGCGGCAGCGCTGTATCCGCTATTCCCTGCAGGAGTAACTGGCCCACCGCAATAACCGGCTGGTTGCGGCAGGTGATTTGTTGAAAGTGCGGGTGCTGTTTCAACGTAGTCGTTGCAGAAGTTGGCCCGGTTGAACAAGTCAAACATTTCTGCCGTAAATTGCATGGTCGTCCGTTCATGCAGCTTGAACGTTTTTGCAGCGCGCAGGTCCATCTGTATGAACGCTTTTCCGCTCAGCGTGTTTGGCGCCATCATCGTGCAACCAGCCGGGTCTACCGGTTTGGTTCCGACGGTGTTTCCGACGCAGACGCGATCGATGATCGAGCGGCCATCGCCGTCGATATCCGCACCCGCCAGGTAGCTGTATGGACGTGCCGACGCCGCCTGGAACAGAGGCGCCAGTTCGAACCCTTTCGGCAGGTTGAAGATACCACTCACGACCACGCGATGACGTTCATCGTTATTGGTGCGTCCCCATTCCTCTGGCTTGAACTGCTGAGCGATGGTTACCGCCTGCGGGCTACCTAAATAAGCGTTGACTGGGAATCCGCCCCAGGACCGAGACCACGAAAGCACATAGCTGGTCTGGAACTGGAAGTGTCTGCTCATGCGCTTTTTCAATTGGAAGTTCAATCCATCGTAGAGCGAACGATTGTTGGTGCTGTACTCGTAGATGTGGGCAAAGCGACCCGCACCGCATTCCGGTCCAGTCAGACTCGGAGCGCAGATATTTGCCGCCGCGAAGGCCGCATCCATCAAACGACCTCCTGATGGGATTACCGGATTGGCGTTCAGGACGCGCTCACCGTGGGTACCCAGTACATGGGTGTAGTCCACCGAGAAGGAGTAGTCCGAACCCGTTTGCCAAGCCCAGCCAATCGACATCTGCTGTGCCCAGGGATCGGTGATGTGCGGGTTGGTGATACGGCCTACCGCCCCAAATGCCAGATCGGTGATATTTCCTGGTGCTGCCGGCAACGGAGTAATGCCGAACCTGAAAGTGCAGAGAGCACCGTTAAGTGGGTTGCACCCGGTTCCAGCAACATCGCTGGTCTGGTCAAGAACGGTCTGATAGATGGTTGGTTGAGACTGCTGGATCGACCACAGGGTGAGGTTCTGGAAGATTTGGTCGCGGGAGATACCGTACCCTCCGCGAATAACCTGCTTTCCGTTCCCATTCACGTCCCAGGCGAATCCGATACGGGGCTGAAATTCCTTCCAGTCCGCTGTTCGCTTCGTCAACAGCGAGTTGTTGCTCATGATGTTGTTGATGGCCGCCAGCGACTGTGGCACTCCAGGCCCGCTGGGGTTGGCCGCTAAGGTTTGTTTCAGCGCCCAGATTACGCGGTTGCTGTTCAACTGCGTAGCGCCGAGTTGCGACTGCAGGAAACCGGGGTTGGCATCCCAGCGAAGGCCAAGGTTCAGGGTCAAGCGGCGGGTTGCCTTGAAGTCGTCCTGGTAGTAGAGGCCGATGGAGTTGGAAGTTGGTTGCGCGGTGGAACCACTACCAGCGCTGTACGTGATCTCCTTGACTGCACCCGGTGTCGAGAAGCCCTGGGGGTATGTTGCCGCATTTGCTGGGTCGAGGATTGTTGTCGGGTCATCCCAGAAGGTCACGGCGTAGCCCAGGCCGGAGAAGAAATAGCCGCCCAGTTTGGCAAGATAGATCCAGTTCGCGCCGACCTTCATGGAGTGCTTGCCGTGTAACCAACTGTAATCTTCACGGAGCTGGTATTTACGTATCAGGGTTTCCTGAGGCACGTTCACGTTGATGCCTACGGCTTCCGCGCCCGGGAAGTTGATGTTAGGGTTCGTGGCTTTGGTTCCGTCTGCCACAGGATAGGTGAAGGTCCGGGTTGGCGAATTGCCAATGATGTTCGCAAAATCCTGGAAGTGCAGGGTGATGGCGTTCGTCTTTGTCGGCGAAATCACCAGGTTATGGGCGATTGTGAGGTCGTGGAACTGATTAATATCGGTGTTACTTTGCGATCCGTCTGCAAACGCCGGGGAACCGAGTTGATCGTTGGGTTGCGTCCAGCGCTCGCGGCCATATCGCATGGAGAGGTTCTGGCTGTCGCTGAGCTTGTAGTCGAGTTTTACCGTCGCTTCATAATCAATGTAAGGGTTGGGAAGGCTGCTGATCGGAACCGCATAAGGTGCGCCCGGGTCGGCTGAGGTTGCGCCGGCAAATGCCTTCAACTGGGTGACCGCGAACGGAGACATTGCGAGAGATCCTGGCTCCCGTTTGTTCTCAAACGCCCCGAAGAAAAACAGCTTATCTTTCTTTATCGGCCCGCCGATGGAACCGCCAAAATGCTGGCGATGATACTTGGGCTTGCAGCGGCTGACGTCCGAAATTCCTTCACCTTCGCAGGTCAGTTTAGAAAAGTAGTCAGTTGCAAAGAGGCTGCTGGTTTGGAATTGGCCGAATGCCGATCCATGAAAGGTGTTGGTGCCCGACTTGGTTACGACATTCACTACCGCGCCCGCCGTGTGCCCAGACTCCGCGGTGTAGCGGTTGGTGATGACGTTAAATTCCTGGATACCTTCCATGGTGAAGTTCTGTACCAGACCGCCGATGACGTTATCTTTATCGTCTCCGCCATCCACGTTGTAATCGACGGCGCGACCGTCACTTCCGTCAATGCTCACGTTACCGGAGCGTGTTTTGGTGGGATCGAAAGCTTCTGCGGGACGCACACCGGGAATCAGGGTCATAAGGCCAGCAAAGTTGCGGTCAATCAGCGGCAGGTTCTTGACTTCACTCGGAGATACCGTGCCACCGATCTGTGAACTGCTGGTTTCAATGAGCGGAGTCTCACCGGTGACTTCTACCACTTCCGAAGTAGCGCCCGGCTTCATTGTGAAATTCAGGGTGATCGTCTGGCCGACAAGAAGTGATACATTGCCCTGCGAAATGCTCGCAAAACCCTTGCCCTGCACCCTCAATTCATAACGGGCGGGCGGCAGATTTGTAAGCACGTACGCGCCTGAGGAATTGGTTTGTGTGCTGCGCGTGAGTCCCGTGTCAGGATTCTTCACGGTTACGTCTGCCCCTGGGATTACGGCACCGCTGGCATCCGACAGGACACCAGTGATCTTGGCAGTTGATACCTGCCCCAACATGAAACTGCTTTGGAAGACCAGCAGCAATACAAAGCAAAAGAAAAACGTTCTCTTCATCATTCCCCTCCTCCTTCCGGTAGAAGCAAGTTGTTTAACGACGCAGGAGAAATTGGACCCTTCTCCGCAACACTTTAGGACTGCTCTTTAGGACCGAGCATTTAGGAAAAGAAGCGCGACTCACCCACTAAGAGTATTCACTTAGCAAGTAGCTCCCCAAATTGTGATCTTTCTGAAAATCAATGGCTTACGATCATCCTGATTACAAGTTTTGGGATTTACCAGTATGAGAGTTACTGTTTTTGGTATTTCTGTGGAGTAGCTGGACGACGTCAGGTTGCCACTAACCGCGAAATCTTCAAGAATGAGCGCAACTACAAACCGTATGCCGGGTTCAACACATTAGCATTCCCAAGCGGACGCTGATTTCACCGTCTTGCCACGTCGTTCGTCGGGGGCGGCGGGCGGTTTTCAGCGGTAGAATCTGAGTGGAACATTCCTCTTGGCGAGCGGCAATACAATGTAAGGGATTTCCAGAGAGGTACACGTATGTCGCACATTGGATTTACAAAAACGATTGCTTTCGCCGCGCTTATCGCATGTCTGATGATGGTTCTCCCCGCCCCCGCGGCTGCGGGCGCTCGAGTTGGCGTCGGTTTTTACGGCGGGTACTATGGCGGGCCATTCGGTTGGGGGCCTTATTATCCCTACGGCCCGTATGGATATTACGGCCCGTATGGTTACTACCGAGGACGCCCTTTGGGCGAGGTGCATCTCAAGAGCCCTGACTCCAATGCACAAATTTTCATCAATGGTTCTTTTGCCGGACGCGCCCATGACCTCAAGCGGTTCTATCTTGCTCCAGGCACTTACAACATTGAGCAGCGGATCGGGACTGACATCCAGAGGCAGCGCATCTACGTTTTGGCTGATCGTAGTCTGAAGCTTGAATTTGGCAAGCCCGGAACACCGAGCCCGCAACCGCAGCCCAATCCTCAGCCGAATGCGCAACCCACGTCCACCAGGCCTGTTGCCCCTACGGCACCCGCTCCCGATGCTCCAGCACCCGCTCCTGCGCCGGAGGCACAGTAATCATTATGAAACCGCTGTTCGCTGTCGCTACGCTGTTTCTCCTGCTCACCCCGGTCTTGGCACAGCAGGCCGGGCAGCCAGCCTCTGAATCGGTCCAGCAGAGCACCGAAGCGAAAGCCCAACCCAATGCTGCGCAATCTGGAGTGTCGCAAGCAGCGGCGCTGGCCGCAGCGCAGGAGGCAGAGGAACAATCCGCGCAGGACGCAGAGGATCAACAGCAATCCGACCCTCAATCCGACGCGCCAGCAACGGCCGACCAGCAGCAAAATTCTCCGCAGCCCTACCGTGCTGAAGAGAATACGGAGCAGCAATCCGCGGCAGACCAGTCTTACGAGCAACCCGGCGGCCAGCCTCTTCCCGAGCGGCGCACCCTACATGTCGCACCTGCTCCTGCTGTGCTCCCGCGCTCCGAAGCTTCAGCCTACCCGGTTTATCGCGTGCAGGCGCAGCTCTCGGTTGGTGCCAAACTGCTCTCAGCGAAAGAGGTCGAGCAGAAGTTCAACACGCCGCTGGGCAAGCGCTTTGTGGTTGTGGAAGTAGGGGTCTTTCCTGCTGGCGAAGTTACCCTGCGTCCGCAGGACTTCACACTTCGCATTGGCAATGATGCCCAGGCATTTTTCCCGTCCACTCCTGAAGAGGTTGCTACCGATCTGGCTGTTGCAGGACGCTCTCGACGGGTTGCTGTTTTCCCAACCCTGGGAGTCGGCTATTCAAACGGCCCATGGGGCCGGGGCGTCTCCACTGGGGTCGGTGTCGGCGTAGCGGGAGGGCCTCGCCCGTATCCGCGCAACCAGATGGGTGCAAATCGCCGGGTCGTCGAAAATGAACTGCGCGACAAATCCCTTCCCGTCGGGAACATGTCACAGGCTGTTGCCGGATATCTATATTTCCGTGAAGGAGAGGCGCGACGCGCATTACAACCTTGAACTCACTCGGAACGGTCAGGTTCTCTCCCTCGCACTCCCCGAACCGAGGAAGTGATTGCGCTCCTGAATGGCTTCAGCTATTCGTCGTCGGACCCTGGCGCTGCATCCCAGGCATGCCCGAAGATGGAAAAACCCTGCTTCTCACCATGTTTAGGCAGAAAAGTGACCCGCGTCGGCCTCTTCTCCCAAGTCGGCGCATCGCACTCAGAATCGGGAGCTTCGCCCTGATTTGCACTTCCAAGCTCTTTTTTTAAGATCGGCTTCTTCCGTCCCAACTGCGTAACCACAGCAGTGAGTTTTTCACCGTTGTCGCTTACCCCGCAGTAGGCCGCATAATCGCGGAACCAGGTTGCATGCGAATAGAACGGATCGAACTCATACATCGAAACCTGCGAAACACGTGCGGTCAAGCGATCCACCAGTAACCATCCGCCGCGCTCCCATACCCAGTTTGGGGCCTTGCTGTCATCCGCAGGAAGATTGTTGTTCAGTTTGTAGGCACGCCGCACCACGAAAAGGCGATCCGTCACTTCATGGATTTCACCGGTCACGAATTCCCTCAACTTCGCGTCCACAAACAGCGCGCGCACCTTCAAGGGTATTGAGTGCTCTTCATCTTTACCAAGGTAGAGTTTGACGGTTGTGGTCTTGCCAAAGCTGATTACATGCACCTTTGGCTTACCGGCAGCTTTCACGGCCAGCGGGGTCAAGACAAGCAAAATGAGCAGAGCGGAGCAGAGCCGTCGGGACAGCATACAACTGAAGCCTAGCCCAGCGTTGCGTATTCTGCAATCGACTTGTCATCTCACTGGCAACCAACCGGACGGTTCAGTGCTCATATGTACAAATGCCAGATTCCCCCCGTCGTCGATCCCAGCGAGTTCTCGTTGTGGACGATCATCTCGAGAACACGCTGTTGATGCGCGAACTGCTTGGCCGCCAAGGCTATGAGGTACTGATTGCCAATAGCGCGGCAAGCGCAGAAGAAATCATGCGCCGTACCCCGCCGGATCTGGTACTGCTCGACGTAATCATGCCGGGAAAGAGTGGCTACGAACTCTGTCGTGAGTGGAAGGATTCATCGGAGACTCGCCTGATTCCCGTGGTTATGATCACCGGTCTAAGCGATCGCGAAGACAAGATTCGCGGCATTGAGGCCGGTGCCGACGACTTCCTGAACAAACCCATTTTTCCCGTTGAGTTGTTTGCGCGGGTTGCATCTCTATTGCGCGTCAAGGATTATACGGACGAATTGGAGAACGCCGACACCGTGCTTTGTACCCTGGGAAGGAGCGTAGAGTCGCGCGACCCTTGTACTGAGGGCCATTGCGAACGTCTTGCCGAATATGCCAGCGCGCTCGGACGCTTCATGGGGCTTGGCGAGGATGAGCAACTTGCGTTGCGCCGTGGCGGTTTTCTGCACGACCTTGGCAAGATCGCGATCTCTGACGAGATTCTGAAAAAGCATGGGGTACTCTCGGCCGATGAGTGGCTCTTGATGCAACAGCATCCACTCATTGGGGAGAACATCTGCAAGCCATTGCGCTCGTTGCGCATGGTGCTGCCAATCATTCGCCACCATCACGAACACTGGAACGGCACAGGCTATCCGGACCGCCTGGCTGGCGAGTCGATTCCCCTGCTCGCCCGCATACTGCAGGTGGTGGATGTGTATGATGCATTGCGCACTGAGCGGCCTTACAAACGTGCTCAGTCCGATGAACGGGCCCGAGAAACGATGCGCGCCGAAGCTGAGCGCGGGTTGTGGGATGGCCGGATTGTGGACGAATTTTTTTCCATGCTGGCTCTGCGCGAATACGCAGCGTAGCAGTTCCACCGTTTTTTGTTTTTCTCCGGCTACAACTCCTTTACAATCTGTATGCGTCCACTCAACCTATGGTCCCACGGTATTCAATCATTCTGCCAGCCTTCAATGAGAGCTCACGCATTGCCGCGAGCCTTGAAAAGGCGCTGGCCTTCGTTCGCGAACACCGCTGGAATGTCGAGATCATCGTGGTGAACGATGGCTCCCGCGACGACACCGCTGAAATCGTCAGGAGCTTTATGCTCCAGGCTCCGGAGATCCGGTTGCTGGAGAACCCGGGCAATCGTGGGAAAGGTTACAGTGTCCGCAACGGAATGCTGAATGCAGGCGGTGAAATTCTGCTATTTAGCGATGCTGATTTTTCCTCGCCGATCGAGGAATCCATCAAACTGATCGACGCGATTGCGCAAGGTGCAGATGTTGCTTTTGGTTCCCGCTGGTTGCTTGCGGAGACCCAAACTCTACGCCAGTCATTGTTGCGTCAGTTTGTGGGACGCGTTTATAACCTGCTGCTACGCATTTCGCTTGGATTGCCCTACAGAGATACCCAGTGTGGGTTTAAGGCTTGCACCCGCCGCGCCGCCGAGGTCATATTCACTCGCCAGCAGATCGAAGGATGGGGGTTCGATCCTGAACTTCTTTTCATTGCGCGCAAGTTTGGTTTGAAGATGACTGAGGTTCCTGTGGCTTGGGCGAATGATGACCGTTCCAAGGTCAACCTCATTGTGGATGGCATGAAAATGTTTTATGAGCTGTTGAAGATTCGATTCTATGGAATGACGGGTCAATATGACCGTCCCACGTTCCAGTTCTTCGCATCCACTCCTGGCACCGTGCTGGCACAAGGCAAGCGTCCCGTATAGCCCTTGAAGCCAAGTGATTACCTTGATCTCAATGATATAAAAGCAGCTACGAAGCGGCTGCCTCGCGCCCCTTCTGTTTCTTCCGCGAACTCACTGCGGAGATCTTTGGCGTGGCAGTTTCCAGCGGGATCACCTGAATCTCACCGGCATCGCTGAGTCCAACGGTCATCGTCATTGCGCAATTTGCGCACAGCCAGAAATGTTCAACAGGACTGCTCTTGCTTCCGGTGGAAGCTACTCTCTCATGGTTTACTAGTGCGCTCTTCCTTGCAGCTTCAGTAAAGTCAAAACGAAAGAGGCGGCCTTCGCCCATGCGCCGAAAGACTGCGGAACATCGTGAGTTGAAACACTTTGACAACATGGAGACCTCGCTAATGCCAACGCAGTTGAACAACCGCTCGAAGCGAGCGGAAGAAAAGGGACAACGATATTGTGATGTGACCTGTACGGCTTCTGAACGTCTAAAACAGTAACAGTTTTCTTGAGGACTCAAACCATTCCGCTGAAGTATTAAGGGTTCATTCGAACCATTCAGGAACAGTGGTAAGCAGAATTCTATTCTGGGCAACTCAAGTTTACTGGCACCTTTATAGCCCCAGGTAAGCCCTGCGGACTTCTGCGTTTAGGAGTAGATCCCGCGACGCGCCTTCCATTCGAATAGCTCCATGCTCAACCACGTAGCCTCGCTCTGAAACGCTGAGTCCATCCACCACGTTTTGCTCGACCAGCATTACGGTCACGCCGCGTTCGCCGATCTGCAGAATCTTCTGGAATACCTCCTCAACAATCTTTGGCGCCAATCCAAGCGATGGTTCGTCGAGAAGCAAAAGTTTAGGTTGCGCCATCAGACCGCGTGCAATCGCCACCATCTGTTGCTCTCCCCCGGAGAGCGTTCCCGCCAGTTGCGCGCGGCGCTCTTTCAACTTGGGGGAAAAGGTAAATTGCTCTTCCAGCAGTTGCGGAATCTTTCCGCGTGTGCGGTCGATATAGGCACCTAGTACTAGATTTTCCTCCACGCTCATGAAGGGAAATAGCTGCCGCCCTTCCGGGACCTGTGAAATTCCGAGTGACACAATCTCATGCGCCGGCAGGCCGGTAATCTCCTGTCCATTGAAGACGATGCGGCCATTGCGCGGTTTCAGCAGACCGCTGATGACTCGGAGGGTCGTCGTCTTGCCCGCGCCGTTTGCTCCGATGAGGGTTACGATCTCACCGGGGTTGACCACCATTGAAATGCCGAACAGCGCCTGAAAATCGCCATAATTGGCTTGCACGCCATCCAAAGAAAGCAGAGGAGTCACACTGTTTTCGCTCACCTGATGAGTTCCTTGTATTTCGGACCCAGATAGGCCTCAATCACCTGTGGCATTCGAACCACGTCCTGCGGCGTGCCTTCGGCGATCAGAGTTCCGTGGTTGAGAACGAACACACGGTCTGCAAGTTTCATTACCACTGGCATGACGTGTTCAACCCCACCCACGGCTGCAATGTCCCATTCATTGAGGCGCTTCAAAAGGCCGGCAAGTTTCAGCGCCTCCGCAGTTGGCAATCCGGCCACAACCTCGTCGAGCAGAATCAGCTTTGGTTTCGTCGCCAGAGCACGCGCTATCTCCAAGCGCTTCAGAGTAGGGAGTCCCATGCCCCGCGCCGGCAGGTGCATGACGTTTCCCATTTCAAGGAACTTCAGAGTCTTGGCTGCCTCGCGTTCCGCTACGCTCGATGAAGATGTGCGGAGAAATGCGCCAAGCATCACATTCTCCAAGACGGTCAGGTTGCGCAATGGCTTTACGATTTGGAAAGTTCGCCCTATGCCGAGCTTCGCTGCTCCGTCGGGATGGATCCTGGAAATGTCATGGCCATCAAAGGTTATGCTTCCACTGTCGAGGGGATAGACGCCGGTGATCAGGTTAAACAGCGTGGTTTTACCTGCACCGTTCGGGCCCACGATGAAGGCCATCTCCCCGTGCTTCACGTCAAAGGTCACGTCGTTGACGGCATTCAATCCGCCAAAGCGTTTAGCGACGTTCTTGATTTGCAGCAGTGACATGGCCCCCCGTGTGATTACGGTCCGGAATTAAGTTTGCTCAGCATTCACGCCTGCAGGCAAAGGTTTTTTCTTCATAAGCTTGAGTTCGAGAGTGCCAACGATGCCTTCCGGCAGGAAGAGCACGACGACGATAATCAGCACTCCGTAGATAAGCAGGTTTGCTTCCTTGAAGACGTTCTTGAGCACTTCAGAGGCCGATTCGAGAATCAGGGCTCCAATAATTGGACCCGCCAAAGTGCCCGCGCCTCCCAGCATGGCGACGATTGCCACCTCGGTCGAAATTTCGAGTGAAAGCACCTGGTCGGGAACGATGTACAGGAACAAACTTCCGTATAGCACGCCGCCTAACGCTGTCAGGGCGGCACTGAGCAGCAGTACATACAGTTTTTGATTTGCGGTGTTCACGCCCACCGAAAGTGCCGTGTCTTCGTCCTCGCGTATTGCCATTAGGTAGTAGCCAAATTTCGCCTTTTCCATCCAATAGGTGATCCCGATTCCCAGCGCGGTCAGTAGAACTGCCGCGTAGTAAAACGCCTCCGAAGTCGCGTGCGGGAAGAGCAGCGGAACCTGAATGCCCACGTCACCTCCCGTCAGGTTGGGCAGGTTCTTGGCGACTAGGCGCAATACCTCGGCGAATGCAATGGTGCACAGCGTAAAGTACGGTCCGCGGAGCCGGAACGATATTTTGCCAATGATTCCGGCAAAGAACACAGCCGCACAAACAGCCAGCATCGCAGAGATCCACATGGGAACGCCCCAGCGGGTAAAAATGGCGAGTCCATATGCGCCAAGCCCGAAATACGCGGCATGCCCCAGTGAAAGTTGCCCGCCATAGCCGCCGATCCAATTCCAGGCAAGCCCTAATCCGGCAAACAAAAAGATCCTGAATACGACGCTCAACGTATAGTCCGTCTGAAGAACGATCGGGATCAATAAGCCGAGACCGACGACGGCCAGTGAGAAGATGAGTTGTGCTCTCCGGCCAGTCACGCGCGCTGGCTCCCGAATATTCCTGACGGACGGAATGAGAGAACCAGAATGAAGATCACGAAGTCTACTGCGAGCGCCCACTCGTTTCCCCAGTAATAGCTCGTCAGGCTCTCAACTACGCCCAGGACCAGACCGGCCATTGCCGCGCCTTGAATCGAACCCATGCCGCCAAGCACCACCATCACAAACGACTTCAGGCCGTACTGATTGCCTGCCTCCGGATAGACGTACAACACTGGGAGCAATAGTCCACCGGCAATCGCCGCCGCCGTCGCGCCCATGCCAAATGCAATGGCCTGCACCCGGTCAACGTTAATGCCCATCAGCGGTGCGGCATACCGGTTCTGCGCCACGGCCCGGGCGGCGCGTCCGAACATGGTGTGCATGACAAACCAGTGCATTCCTGTGCCCACCACGATGGCGATTCCAAATGACACCAGCCAAGGGGCACTAACCGTAATGTGTGATCCGAGATGGATGTTCCTTGATTGCAGGGGAATGTTGATCTGGTGATAGTCAGCGCCGTAAATAAGCTGCGCCCCGTCAATCAAAATGAGGGAAAGCCCCAGCGTCACAAGGATGATCTTGAAATGATCCTGCCCCTGTATTGGACGCAGGATCAGCATGTACGTCAGAAATCCAAAAACGAAGAGGATTCCACCGGAGACCAGAAAGCCGATGTATGGGTTCAGATGCGTGCGATCGTAGAGAACGAACGTGACATACATTCCCACCATTAAGAACGACCCATGGGCAAAATTTACGATGCGCATCACCCCAAAGATGAGCGCCATACCCATGCCGATCAAGGCATATAGTGCGCCCGTCATCAGGCCATCTAGAATTACCTGCAGATTGCCATAGACCCATTCCAATTGTGGTCTCCGTTGGCTCGTAGCGTTCTTTGCCGGCTACCGCTTACTCCATTCCGGAGCGGGAATAATAGGTTTGGCCTGAGCCGCTTCCAATGGCCAGACCACCTTGTACTGCCCGCCCTGGATCTGCGTTACCAGCAGCGGATGGGCGTTCTGCCCCCTTGCATCAAATTTGATCGGGCCAAAGGGTGTTTCCGGAATATCGATGTTATGGATGGCGTCACGAATTGCTGTGGGTGCGGCATCGGGGCCAGTCTTCTTTAAGGCTTCGGCCGCCACTAACAACGCCGCGTACGCTTCCATGGCGTGATAGGCAGGATGCCCACCCGTCAACTTCGTATACTTCTCATCGAATTCCTTCGAACCACTCCACTTGGCGGAGGGCAGCCACTGCGAAACCGAAAGGGTGTACTCGGCGTATTTTCCAGCACCCTTCGTCTCGCTTGGGAACTCAGCTGCCGCAAACCCTGTACCTGCCGAGGTGTAGTACTTGGGATTCAGGTTCACCTGCTCAGACTGCCGCATCAGAGTGCCTGCATCCAGCAGATACGAAGCAAAGTAGATTGCATCGGGGTTCTTTGATTTCACACGCTGCAACAGGGCTTTATAGTCCGGCGAACTTGCCTGATAGGCTTCAGAGTCCACTAGATTTATGCCCGCTGTCTGTGCCGCCGCCGTCATACTCTTGGCATTCGATTGGCCAAAGTTCGTGTTTTCGTAAACGATCGCCAAGGTTTTCGGATTCCCATTGTTCTTGAGGAAATCCAGCGTTGCCGAGGCGTATGACCCAGACCCAGCGCAGATACGGAAGACCCATTGCGAGCCTGTTTCCACGACGTTGTCCGCTACCGAAGTCGGCATGATCAGTGGAATCTGCTTCTGGGTTACAACCGGAACAATCGCGCGCGTGCTTTCCGAAGAGTAGGAGCCAAGGATAAGCTTCACTCGGTTCTGGTCCACCAGCTTTGAAACACCTTGTACCGCTTGGTCGGGCTTACTCTGGTCGTCGTAAATACTCAATTCGACGGGTTTGCCATTGATTCCGCCCTTAGCGTTGATCTCTTCCAACGCAATCTGGTATCCGGCCTTGTGCGCTTGCCCAAACGCCGACTGACTGCCGGTCAACGAAGTAATTACCCCGATTTTGATATTGCCGCTGCCAGCATCTTTATGGCACCCAGCTAATACAACCATCCCAGTCAGCCCTACACCAGCAAGCAGACATAGAAGTCTTCTCATTCGTCCATCCTTCCCAAAACGCCCGACACCGATTGTGAGTTCATCACGACTACCAAGATGCAGGTATGGAGGTAATTGATGTATGACCCCGATTGGTGCGGCATGGGTGGGGCAAAAACTCAAGTGGGCTACCCAAGTCGATTGATAACTTGACTTCCAATTAACCAATATAGGAAACTTCCACTCCAATCAGCTAATCGCGTTGGAAAAGGATTTCAGTACCTGCTTGCTGCCCTGCGTGAGGTCACGGGAGCACATTAGGCCGTTCCGGATATTCTGTTCGAGTCCGCCATTTTGGAATGCGGACATTCGCGGCAGACATAGACGCCCCACGTTACATCAAAGCAGATCGTGTTATGCGTCTTGTTGGAAAGTAGGGAAATCAGAGGTAATTTCAGGAGGCAAAAAATGTCAACGGCTGGAACCGCTGCGCCCCCGGCCCTATCCTCGCAACCCTCGGAGTTGAAGCGCCTCGCTACGACACCGGCAGTCTTATGCCTCATGCTGTTTTCAGCCGCGTATGTAACCAATGCCATGGATCGGACAATTTTCTCTACATTGCTTCCGATGATCAGCAAGACCCACGGCTATGGTCTAAGTAGTGGCGGATTCCTCTCAACAATCTTTAATTTGGGCATTGGCGTTATCGGATTACCTGCCGGATATCTTCTTGATCGTTGGTCCCGCAAGTCGGTTCTTGTGCTGGGAATGATCATTTATTCCGTTGCCACTCTGGCGACCATATTTGCCGTTGGATTTGTGGACATGGCAGTGTACAGAGCGGTCACCGGAATCGGCGAAGGCATGCAGATAGCGGCGCTCTATGTTGCCGCGGGCAGCTACTTCTATAAGAATAAAGCGTTCGTGGTAGGGTGCATTAACGTCGGCTTCGGAGTCGGGGCCACGCTTGGTCCGTATTGGGGAGCCCGGATCGCGGTGGCGGTAGGGACCTGGAAAACTCCATTTGCCGTCTTTTGCGTGGCAGGCCTGGTCATGGCCGCGGCTGTTTGGTTCATCATCCCAAGAAACTTTAGCGAACAAAGAGCGATTTCGAACGCCCAGGACGCCTCCATCGTCGTGGACAATATCCCTGAAAAGTTCTTCAATCGGAACATAAAACTGCTGATGATGTCGGTATTTGTCCTTGGCACGGTGGGATATGGCTACCAGGGGCTTTATGTAACCTTCTTGGTCAGGCATCTGCATTACACCACGGTCATGGCGGCGACGGCGTTCAGTTTCTACGGCTTTGGATGTATGCTCCCTATGCTCGGTGGATGGCTTGGAGACCGCTTTTCAAACCGTGGCGCCCTGATCACGGCGTATGCCTGCATGGCGGTGATCACCTACCTGCTATTCAATGTCGCGACCACACTGACGGAACACTGCATCCTGAGCTTCCTTCAGGCGTTCTTTTACAGCAGCACCTTGCATGTAAACCACCTGGCTCTTTTCCAGAGAAGCGTGCGACCCCACATGGTGGGCCGGGCGACCGGTCTGTTCACCTCAACCCACTTTATCTCGGGCTCATTTGCCGGATACTTACTAGGTTCGCTAGCGGGTAAGCTAGGTTGGGGAACGGCTGCACTGATCCAGGAAACATCGCTCTCAGTCGCGGCAATCATCGTGCTCCTGATGATCAATCCGAAGTTGCAGCTTAGCGTAAGGAACAAATTAGCCGGCGGACACTGATGCCGATTTGCAGGAAGTTGTTATAAGCGAAAGAACATAAGGAAATATCGGGGAGAATGGGGTAAGACCGCATGGATGCCGGAGCGGAAGACACCATTTTCCCCGAGTTGTGTTCGTTGAGTTATCCGGCGCATGGGGGAGTTTGTTGTGAGTGATGCAGTAAGAGTCTCTGAGAGTTCTGACGTTTCGCGTTTGCCGATATCCGATCTGAAGGCATTCATCGCCCGGGTATTTGAGTCGCTTGGGTTTTCTGTTGGGGATGCTGATCGTGCGGCCTTTTTGATGGCTGAGGCAGACGCCTGGGGTTCCGACGCGCACGGTGTATTTCGCTTACCGATGTATGTGAAGCGAGTTCAAAACGGGGGAATCAATCCGCGACCGAACATGCATATCATCCGCGAGCAGCCAGCCACCGCATTGCTCGATGGCGACAACGCCATGGGACACTTGTGCATGAGCCGGGCGGCCGAAATTGCAATCGAAAAGGCTCGCAAGTTGGGAGTCGCATGGGTAGGAGTCCGCAACAGCAACCATGCCGGGGCTGGATCACTGTACGCACGCATGCCACTGTCCCATGACATGGTTGGTATCTATGCCGCAGTGAGCGGAGCGAACCTTGTGCCCCCCTGGGGCGGAACCGAAAAACTTCTCAGTACGAACCCGCTCGCGATCGCTGTTCCTGGTTCCAAGCGCCCGGCGGTTGTCCTGGACATGGCCACGACCAATGCCTCATTCGGCAAAATCAAGGTGAAAGCACAGCAGGGCGAACCAATGCCCGAAGGCTGGATGATCGACCGGGAGGGGAATCCGCTGACCGATCCCAAGAAAGCACTGGAAGGATTCCTGCTGCCAATCGGAGGGGCTAAAGGTTATGGATTGGCCTTGATGATTGGTTTGTTGGGAGGCATCCTCAATGGGGCGACCTTTGGCAAGAGTGCCGTCGACTTCAGTACGGACCACTCCACCGTTACGAACACCGGCCAACTTTTGATTGCCGTCAACATTGCTGCATTTATGGATGTGCAGGAATTCAAAGATGGGGTGGACGAGATTTGGGATCAGATGAAATCTTCTCCAAGGCTGCCCGGCGTTGACGAAGTTCGACTCCCCGGAGAACGCTCCGCAAGGATCTATGAAGATCGTAAAGCGAACGGCCTTCTTTTGAGTCCCGAACAGCGTCGAGTTCTGGACGAACTGGCTGATGAACTGCATGTCCCTCGCGTTTGATGGATTGAAGTCTCGCTGTGGTTAGCTTCGGCGGAGTAAGTACCCAAGGTGTCGGCTCGGACCCGCGTTAGTCCGCAGTATCACTGTTTGTTGTGGTCCATAACAAATAGCGATCTTTCTTTATCTTGTAACGCGCCTGCTAACAGATCAGTTTAGAATCGTGGCAGTCTGCTAAGTCTCTGTGTGATTTAGTGGTGTTGATCATGCAGTATCAGGGAATTGCCCAATGCCTGCAGCCATCTCGATTCCATCTCACCCTCTTGCGCTACGGATCGATGCACTGACCAAAAGCTTCGGAAAAGTGACGGCGGTGGATAACGTCACGATCGAACTGGCTAGCGGGGAATGTCTAGGGCTACTGGGGCCCAATGGCGCGGGAAAGAGCACGTTGATCCGCAGCATCGTCGGTCGCGTACTTCCCGGCGCGGGGTCGGTAACGATTTTCGGGTCCTCTGCCGATTCAGCCGAGGCACGTAGAGCACTGGGATGGGTTCCGCAGGAACTGGCACTCTATTCAAGGCTTACCTGCCGGGAAAATCTAGAATCGTTCGGAAGTTACCACGGCTTAGATGGGAAAGCGCTACAACAGTCGGTAGCGTGGTGTCTTGATTGGGCAGCGTTGCTGGACCGTGCCGATGAGCCGGTAAAAAACCTCTCTGGAGGAATGAAACGACGACTCAACATGGCGGCAGGTCTCATCCACACTCCTAAACTTATTCTGATGGACGAACCGACCGTTGGCGTCGATCCGCAGTCACGCAATCGTATTTTTGAAATGATCGA
>Ga0316231_1000882_pt1 | contig 37601 bp, 29 predicted proteins | sample TBH18027metaG_FD_206002 | JGI IMG/M metagenome (GOLD analysis project Ga0316231, IMG submission 206002) | Freshwater microbial communities from Trout Bog Lake, Wisconsin, USA - TBH18027 | ecosystem: Environmental > Aquatic > Freshwater > Lake > Hypolimnion/Profundal zone | place: USA: Wisconsin... | reverse complement strand
ATGCCTGGTTCGGTCAGTTCCGCCGCCTGCTGGTTCGTCATGAGCATCTGCTCTCCACCTACCGCGCCTTCTTCTATCTCGCCTGCTTCTGGATTACCCTGCGCAGGTGTTTATGAAACACGCTCTAGCTACTTTGTAGCGCAACATCATGAGACTCTGCGTCCAGATCTCGTCCTAATGGAAAACGGCAAGCCTCGACTGCTAATCAGTGTGCTGCCACCTTCGCAAGAGCCGGACCGCCGCCCATCCTCGACGACATGGAACGCCACATGCTCTGCGCGCATGGCGGAGCTGTTGCATGCGACCCGGGTTCCTGTCGGATTGGTCACAAATGGGGAACGCTTCACATTGGTATACGCGGAGCCGGGGCAGCCAACCGGCTTCGCTGATTTTCGAGCCGAACTGTGGTTTGAGGAGCGCCTGACGCTGCGAGCGTTCCGCGACCTGCTTTCCGCCAATGCTCTATTCAATCGGCCGCCAGAACAGGCGCTCGATGCGCTGTATCGCCGTAGCCTCGAGAACCAACAGGAGGTCTCTACAACCCTAGGTCGCCAGGTACGCCGTGCCGTAGAGATGTTTGTAGGGGCACTCGACCGCGCTGACCGTGAGAATGGCAACAGGCTTCTCCAGGGTGTTCCCGAGGAACACGTATATGAAGCCGCCCTCGCCGTCATGATGCGACTGGTCTTTCTCTTCTTTGCCGAAGAGCGCGATCTGTTGCCTGTCACGAACCCGGTCTACCGCGAGAACTACGCGGTTTCCACCCTTCACGATCAGCTTCGAGAGGCAGCCGATCGCCTTGGTGAGGAAGTACTGGAGCGTCGATACGACGCTTTTCCTCGCCTGCTGGCCACATCGCGGGCCATTTATGGCGGAATCAGCCATGATCTTGCCGCATTGCCCGCATATGGCGGCGAGCTTTTCGATCCGGATCGGTTTCCGTTCCTTGAAGGCCGCCCCCAAGGCTCTAAATGGCAAACCGTGCCCTCCGATCCGTTCCCGGTCCATAATCGCACCGTACTTCACCTACTTAAGGCGCTTCAGTTCCTCGAAATGAAGGTTCCCGGCGGCGGACGGGAGAGCCGTCGATTGAGTTTTCACGCTCTGGACATAGAACAGATTGGCCACGTCTACGAAGGCTTACTTGATCACACAGCCCGGCGTGCCACGGAAACTGTACTTGGGCTTGAGGGGAGCGAGAAACCCGAAATCGGTTTGGCGGAACTGAAACTTCACTCCACACAACCGGACTTTTTCAAATGGCTTGCCGAAGAGACTGGAAGGTCCGCTAAGGCCGTGGAGAAGGCCTTAGGGCAGACCACTGTCGACGACCCCTTACGCTGGCCCGAATGGGCAGAGGTTGCACCATATGCCGGCCTGGTGCGGCGCGATGACAACGGGGATCCCTATGTCATTCCAGCAGGTAGTCTCTATGTCACAGCTGGTACGGCACGCCGTCAAACTGGAACCCAATACACTCCGCGGACCTTAACTGAATCGGTCGTTGAGCACACCTTGGCACCTCTGGTCTACATTGGTCCGGCGGAAGGAGAGCCGCCCGAGTCGTGGCGACTAAAGCCTGCCGATCAGATTCTGAATCTCAAGGTTTGCGATTTTGCCTGTGGCTCCGCTGCGTTCCTGGTCGCTGCGGGGCGCTATCTTTCGGCACGACTGGCCGAGTCGTGGGAGGCCGCTCTGCTTCGTCACGGAGCGAATGTGCAGATCACTCCTTACGGTGATGCTGCGACCGGTCTCCTTGAAGAGGAGCTTATTCCGTCCAATCCGGACGAGCGTCAAATGTATGCCCTGCGAATCGTGGTGGAGCGCTGCTTGTATGGCGTCGATCGCAACCAACTGGCAGTCGAGATGGCAAAGCTTTCGCTCTGGCTTCTCACCCTGCAGCGCAATAAGCCATTCACGTTTCTCGATCACGCAATCCGCTGCGGCGACTCTCTGTTGGGCGTCGATCTGAAGCAGTTGTCGACATGGAGTCTCTCTGGCGAAGGTCAGCAAACGGTACTTTTTCAAGACGACCTGAGCTTCGCCGCTAGTAAACGCGAAGGCCTGCGGAAGATGCTCTATCGCACTGGCGACCAGCAACGATTGCTAGACGCTGCAATGGCCAAAACCCGCCGGCTTCGGGCTGCGGCCGACCGGTTGATAGCTACGGCGTTTGAAGCCAACTTCGAAGCTGCGGCGGCCGCAGTCACTTTGGGCTTGGAAGAGCAGGAAGAAGAGGCACAGAAGATCCTCGAAGGGAAGAGCCCATTCCACTGGCCCGTGGAGTTTCCCGAAGTCTTCTTATATGACGGAGGATTCGATGCCATTGTGGGTAATCCGCCGTTTATTGGCGGCCAAAAGATCACCGGCGCGTTTGGGAAACCCTATCGTGACTATCTGATACAGTTCATTGCCGGAGGTCAGCGGGGCAGCGCCGATTACGTGGCTTACTTCTTCCTACGCGCTCTTGGCTTGCTAAAAGAGGGAGGATTTGCTGGATTGTTGGCTACCAGCACAATTGCCCAAGGAGATACGCGCGAGGTTGGACTCGATCAAATCGTTTCTCGTGGAGCCACCATATACAGAGCAATACAGCGCAGAGCTTGGCCAGGTGCGGCGACGCTGGAGGTGGCACATGTGTGGTTCCGCAAGGGAAGTTGGGAAGGACCTCGTCTTATCGACGACTCTGCTGTGTCGGCCATCACGAGCCAACTGCAATCTCCTGGAAGAATCAGCGGCTCGCCGCACAGACTTGTATCCAACATCGGCAAGAGCTACATCGGTTCATACGTGCTCGGCATGGGGTACGTGCTCGATCCGGACGAGGCGCGACAACTGATCGAAAAAGACCCTCGCAACCTCGATGTGCTTTACCCTTACTTGAACGGCGAGGACCTCAACTCGCGGTGGGATCAGTCTGCGAGGCGCTGGGTCATCAATTTTCATGATTGGCCTCTCGAAAAGGCAATGGAGTATGCAGATTGCTTTGACATCGCGGAACGATTAGTCAAACCTGAGCGGACGAGAAAGAAGGAAAACGGAGAATTCCAACTTCGGTATCCGCTGTATGAAAGATGGTGGCATTACGGCGAGAAGCGTCCTGCACTATATGCGACCATCACAGGCATGGAGAGAGTTTTGGTAGTTTCGTTAATCACGAACCACATCTGCTTTGCATTTCTTCCATCCACGATGGTATTCGCCCACAAACTTGCCGTATTCCCTCTAACTTCGGAAGGTCACTTCGCACTGCTACAGTCGTCTCTGCACTACTCGTGGGCGTGGGAGCATTCTTCAACCAACCTATCCTTACTCAACTATTCCCCAAGCGATTGCTTCGATACGTTTCCGTTTCCGACGGCCATCAAGTCCCTGGAGGAGATCGGCGAGCGATATAGGGTTCATCGGCAAGAGGTTATGTCAATGCGCCGCGAGGGACTTACACCCCTTTACAATCGCTTTCACTCTGCACACGAAGCTTCTGATGACATAAGCAAGCTCCGCGCTTTGCATATTGAAATGGACCAAGCCGTGACCGCTGCATACGGTTGGACGGATCTCGATCTGGGCCATGGCTTTCATAAGACGAAGCAGGGCGTTCGCTACACTATTTCCGAATCGGCGAGGCGGGAAGTACTCGATCGACTTCTTGGACTGAATCACGAACGCTACGCTGAGGAACAGGATGTGCAACATACTGCTCCAAGACCAAGAGCGAAAACCCGAAAACACGCACCCGCTCAAACAGGTCTATTCTGAGGGATCAATAATGTCCACCGCCCCATTGCGCCAGGAACTCGAGGACCTTATCCGCCGCGACCTATTAGGTCCTGCTGGGGGCGAGGATGAGATCGTCACAGAACAGAGTGTGCGAAATCGTTACCTCGTAGGCATGCTGGCCCCCTTAAAATTCATTGAAGAGGACGAAGAGCCTGCCGAAGAACTGGCTGATGGAACCGAAGACAATGCGGAGGAGGGCACAGCCGAGCCCTCGACTCCTTCGAATCGGGGTGTTGCTCCATCAACATTCGGCCTAAGCTTTTGCCTGGATCTATCAGAGACCAAGTTTGAGGCCGAAGCTCACTGGGGCCAGTACCTGCGCGAACAAGACGCCGAAGGAAAGCCTATTTGGAAGCGCCATCCCCGTGGTGGTTCTCGGAATATTCCATTGAAGGAAGGTAATCTTGCTGCCTGGGCGCCCGATACCGAATGCCCCCAGGTGGTCGTTCGAGGCCGGGTACGCAAGCGAGACGGACATTGGAGCGTGACGCTCTTCATCTCCAACGAGCAGGCGGAAAGCCGTCCACGTGATATGTACTGGCTCTTCCAGGTTGAAATTGCCGTGCGCGGGCGCTTTTCCCGTCGACCCGGTCATGGACACGTCTCAACGCTTGACGCTGTGTCCCGGTTAGAAGACCAAACGAATGAGCTGCTTTACCGGCGGGAAGTTGAGTTTTCTCGGGGTCATGGAATAAGCGTTGAGTGGGAACTAGCCGAAGGTCATGTCGACCAGGCAGTTCTGATCCGCACAGCCTGTATGCCACGTGCCGCAGTCCGAAACATCGAGCAACACATCATCGACGGGCTCGTGACTGATATGAAGGATCTGGCCGAGGCTACTGACGACGAGCTTGGGCCGAAGCTGCGTCCACTGGAGGTAGCCTACAGTTCGTGGATATCCGAGCTTGAGGCGCGCACCGCGGCGGAAGCTGATCTCTCCGTCTATCCCGAAGCCTCGGCGCAGATCGTAGCGAGGGCCCGGGGAGTGTTAGATCGCCTCAAAGAGGGGATAGCCCTGCTGGAAACGAACGTTGATGCGTGTGATGCGTTTCGTTTCGCCAATCGCGCTATGTGGCAGCAGCGTGTCCGTTCGGTGTGGATCGAAGAGCGCAAGATCGAACCAACACGTCCGCTGGTCGACGTAGACGTACCCAAGAACCGAACTTGGCGGGCGTTCCAGTTGGCGTTCATTCTAATCAACCTGCCTGGGCTCACCAGCGTGCATCATCCGGATCGCAGTGCGGGCCCCTTTGCCGGCGCTGATCTGCTGTGGTTTCCCACTGGCGGCGGAAAGACAGAGGCCTACTTGGGCCTGTCCGCGTACACCATTGCAATTCGGAGACGGCAAAAGAACCTTGGAGGCCGTGACGGCGAGAATGGCGTGGCGGTTCTCATGCGTTACACGCTGCGCCTGCTCACCCTGCAGCAGTTTCAGCGGGCTGCGACTCTGATTTGCGCATGCGAACAGATCCGCCTGGAGAACCCAGACTTCTGGGGCGAAGTCCCTTTCAGATTGGGGCTTTGGGTAGGCCGCAAAACAACTCCAAACCGAACCGCACAATCAGCCGAAGTAGTAGAGGCGCTGCGCAGCGGCCGAAGACCCGTGTTTGGCGTGGGTTCGCCACACCAGTTTCCTAATTGCCCATGGTGCGGAACCGCAATCAATCCAGGGCAACACATTACAGTTGAGCAATACCCCAGCGGTCGAGCACGCACTCTGATCTACTGCGGCGATCCGTTAGGGCAATGCGAGTATTCAAGACGCAACTCGCCGGAGGAAGGTCTGCCGCTGACCGTGGTTGACGAGGAGATATATCGCCGTCCCCCTTGCATGCTCATCGCTACTGTGGACAAGTTCGCTCAAATGGCTTGGCAGGGCGCCGTTCAGACCCTATTTGGCCAAGTCACGGGCTGGTGCCCGCGCCACGGCTTCCGTTCTCCTGAACTTGAAGACACCAATTCTCACCAGGCGGCCGGGCGATTCCCGGCGATCGCCACGAGACCCCATTCACTGCTGCGTCCGCCCGATTTGATCATTCAGGACGAACTACACCTGATCAGCGGACCTCTAGGCAGCCTTGTAGGAATTTATGAAGGTGCAGTGGATCAGTTGGCGACCTGGGAAGTTGACGGACAGAAGATAAGGCCAAAGGTAATCGCGTCGACGGCCACCGTGAGACGTGCGCAGGCGCAAGTAGCGGCTCTCTTCAACCGTCAGGTTCGGATATTTCCTTCGCCCGGGCTAGAAGCAGGGATGAACTTCTTCTCCCGCGAACTGCCGTTGAGTGATGATGCTCCGGGGCGCATGTACGTTGGCGTTTGCGCGTTGGGGAAGAAGTTGAAGGGGTCGCTGATCCGAGTCTATGTGGCGGTGCTTGCCGCGGGACAAACGATGTACGAGAAATACGGCGACGCGATTGACCCATTCATGACTGCCGTCGGCTATTTCAGTTCGTTGCGAGAACTGGGCGGCATGCGGCGTCTCGTGGATGACGATGTGCGCTCGCGACTAACGCAAGTGGAATCTCGTGGGCTCAAGAGGCGCACTCTTCGCTTGCCCCAGGCAGTCGAGGAACTGACGTCGCGAAAGTCGGCCACAGAGATCCCAGAGGTTCTGGAGCGCATGAAGTGTACCTTTCCTCCCTTTGGACAACGCCCCACAAAGCCGCCCATCGACGTGTTATTAGCGACGAATATGCTCTCGGTTGGCGTAGACGTCGGCAGGCTGGGACTGATGATTGTTGCAGGTCAGCCAAAGTCGACGTCAGAGTATATCCAAGCGACGAGCCGCGTCGGACGAGCCAGCCCCGGACTTGTGATAACTGTTGCGAATTGGTCTCGCCCCCGCGATCTGTCCCATTTCGAGAGTTTTGGACACTATCACGCCACGTTCTATCGACAAGTGGAGGCACTCAGTGTGACGCCATATTCGACTGGCGCCATGGATCGTGCGCTGACAGGAGTTCTTGTGAGCGTTATCCGGCAAGCCGGTAACGAGTACAACCGCAACGACAGTGCTCAGCAAATGGTGCCGACCAATTCGATTGTGCAAGCGGCATTGGCTGCGCTCCCGGTACGTGCTGCGGAGGCCGGGACCGGCGGTTCAACGCTTGAAGGGCATGTGCGGGCCAGGCTTCAAGAATTGATCGACGATTGGCGTAACAGGGCCGTCCGAATGAGGGGTGGTGCTCGGCTGGGCTATAGCGATAGCCGAGACGGGATCACTGTTGCACTCTTGCAAATGGCTGGTAGATCACTCTGGACGGAGTTTACGGTTTTGAACTCGCTTCGCGACGTTGAGCCAGAGGCAATCCTCACCTTCGATGACAGTGGAATGGACGGCGTGGAGGCGGTTCAATGAACGGACGGGAAGTTGGAACAGTACGACCGACTCAGCTGATCTACACCTACGGTGTCGGTGCGACCGTAGATTTGCCACAGTTCTCAGCCATGGTCATGGGACTTGACGATTGGCCCTCAGCGCAGATGGAGCAAATCTCTGAAGATCGCCTTCTTCGGGTAGTCCGGCACGTTTTAGGCTCCCAAGTGAAGCAGTTGAAAGCCGCTCCGATCGGCGATGACACTGCAGGTCCGGTATTCAGAAATACCACCGCTGACGGAGTTCCAGTAGCCGCCTTCCCACGGTGGTTAGTGTGCACACAGTGTCGCCTTTTGGCCCCCATAAGATCGGGCCTCTTTGAATTCCGTGCCGATACGAACCGACCAGAACGTTCGCGCTTTATTCACAAGAACTGCCCGCGGCTAGCGACGGCCACTGCTGTTCCGGCTCGCTTCCTTGTGGCTTGCGAGAATGGGCACGTTGACGACTTTCCCTGGGACGAGTACCTTCACGGTTCATCTGGCGCATGTCCTGGCCCACTCGAGTTTCGCGACGTGGGAGCAAGCGGCGAAGCCGCAGATGTAATGTTACTGTGTCGTGCGTGCCAGAAGCGCAAACCACTGGCTCCGGCTTTTTCAGAAGAAGGCCGAGCAGAGTTGCCAGGGTGTCGAGGGCGTCATCCTCATCTGCGGGTAGCGCCGCTCCAGGAGTGTCACGCGGGCTCTCGACCGATCACACTCGGAGCCACTAATATGTGGTTTTCACGAAGCCTATCCGCATTATCTATCCCATCAACCACGGATCCACTAGAACAAGTAGTGGAGCAAGATCTCGCGGCCCTCTTTGAGGAAGCTGAATCGGAGCGCGACGTAAAACTCTTACGCAAAGGACATGCACGCTATGATCTCTATTCTGACGCGCAGATATGGGCAGCAATTGCCAAGCTTAGAACGCTGGACCTTGCTGCTCCGTTAACCCCCAAGGATCTTAAGCTTCCAGAATGGAAGCTGTTTTCCAGACCAGATCCGGCGAAAAATAGCCCAAATCTCAGGCTTCGATTAGGGACTCCCCCTACAAAATACGCACCGTGGCTAGATAGCGTGGTTCTTATAGAGCGGTTGCGTGAAGTCCAGGCACTGGTGGGGTTTACCAGGCTAGAGGCGCCTGGGGACGAGTCACCAGCAACGTTGGCGCCGTTGCGACGCGGACCCGTAGAATGGGTTCCTGCTGCAGAGGTGCGGGGCGAGGGACTATTCCTGCGTCTATCGGAATCTAAGGTGTCGCAATGGTCGTTGGAAAACGTGGCCCTCGAGGCGCAGTTTTTCCGTGCCCACCAACGATGGCGGGCGCAAAGGGGTCTCGACCCAAACCTTGGTTTTCCTGGACTGAGGTATGTCCTCCTTCACTCCTTGGCGCACGCCCTGATTCGCCAATTCTCCGTGGAGTGCGGTTATGCTGCGGCTAGTTTGAAAGAGAGGATCTATTCTTCCGCTCCTGGTGACGAGGAGGTGATGGCTGGCATGCTCATCTATACCGCTGCCCCAGACAGCGAAGGTACGCTCGGAGGACTGGTGACTTTAGGAGGCACCGCCAATCTAGAACAGCATTTGAATCAGGCTCTAGAGGCCCTTGAGATATGCTCTTCTGATCCGTTGTGTGCCGAAACACAACCTGAACATGCGTTCCTATCCTTGCATGGAGCGGCTTGCCATAATTGTTTGTTCCTGCCTGAGACTTCTTGCGAGCGCGGAAATCGCTACCTCGATCGAACCGTATTGGTTTCCACCATGGAGCGCACAGGATCCGCATATTTCCGACTATGACAATTGCTGAGGCGTGCCTACGATTGGCTGATGAACTGCCAGTAAGTCTGGCCGAGTCGCTTATCATCCAACTACGTGGGAATGCTGCGCCAGCGATGCCGAGCCCGGGATATCAAGCCCGAGTTGACGACTTCCTCAAGCGCTGGAGCGAGAAGCGACTGGATTTGGCGGCAATGCTTGAAGTGGCCTTAGCAGCAAACCGTTTAGCCCCCACGACAGAGCTTGTGTGGACCGGTCCAGCAACGGCGGCTGTCCCACTCCGACGAACAGAGCAAGTGCTTTTCGATTTGATCCGCCATGCAGAAGCCAGGTTGACCCTCACAAGCTTTGGAGTTTTTCATATCCCCCGGTTGATAGACGAATTAGAGTCTGCCATTGAGAAAGGAGTCTCTGTGCGATTGGTGTTGGGTGACCGAGAGATGCACAGTGACCAGGAAATAGAACGCCAACGATCGCACTTGGGGAGTCTTGTAACCAAGCGAGCGCTCATTCTGCAGTGGCCAGTCGCACGGCGCCCTCGCGACGAGCAAGGACGTAGCGGTCTGATGCATGTTAAAGCAGCAGTTGCTGATTCGAGTATTGCGTTTCTTACTAGTGCCAACCTGACAGAGGCAGCTCTCGAACGAAATATGGAGCTGGGCCTCTTGATACGAGGCGGTAGAGTCCCAGGTTTGATCGACATCCTGATGAACTCCCTAATTGAGACCGGAGAGTTAAGCCCGTTATAAGTTGGCGAGGCAGCTCGAGCCGGCGCCTATGAAGCAGAGGAGGAGGGGGCATCTGAACTTTTGTATTGCGACGAGACGAGCCTATGCTCTTCCCAGAGAGATATTGGGGCTGGAGACAGTGATGGACAGGAAGCAAGCCCATTTAGCTTCTCGTCGACCACCACCATCCCCACAGTGGATGGTCCTTGCCGGGCACGAAGCGTGCTCGAAATTCAATCGCACGCAGAGCCCCCCGTACATCAATGTTTGGACAAGAAAACAGAATATCGGGAGTGCTAATAATATCAACCAAGCCCAACTGCTTCGCTATCCGTGCTGCCTTCCGGTCATCAGTCGCAAAGGCGTGCCCGCGGATTACGCCAATTGCAAGACTGAGCGCCTCACCGTCGTCTAATTCTGACGCTAGCTGGACGTAAAGTTCTTCTTCTTTGGGGGTTTCTGCTTGGCAGCTCTTTAGTATACCGCCTTGAATTAGAGGCGTAAGGTCGATCTGCTCCGCTGGTGACCCCAGCACTTCAGATCGCAGGAACAGGCTCTCTTGTGAGACGGCTTCGGAAATCAAGCACTCGGCGCTCAAGTGACCGAGCACAACATCTGGCGCCCCGCTAGCCAAGACGTTGATTAAGGTGCAGGTATCAATCAAAACGGGACGAGAAATTAGCAATTGCTATCTTCCCCCGAGGGCTTGAGCGAGATCAGGCGTGAAGACCGTGAAGGTCCCATTGTCCTCAGCGTGGATTTTCCCCTCCGAATGCTCTACCTGTTCTCTGGCGCCGAGTCGAGTCGTCCGCAGGTATTTAGCAAGCTGGCCTTCACTGAGCTGCCCGTCGCGAAACGCCGCAACCGCCAGGTCGATATATCGAGTAGGTAGGGTCTCAATCGGAGCCGACTCCACATCGATGCCCAGGAGGGCCTGTGCATGTTGAACCTTAAATCCCTCGTCTTTCAAACGATCCCAAGTGCCTGTCGGTAGGCGGCGTAGCTCCTCCAATCGCAACATGAGAGCCTGAACTGACACCTGATACAGGTTTGCAAGGGAACAGACGTGAGCCAAGGTAATTCCGCTCTCTGAGGAGCGATGCAGTTCGGTAAAGCGTCTATTCAATCCTCCTGCAGGCATCAAGAAATGCCGCGCGAAACCGTCTGCCAGACGCTCCCTCTTGTTGGTCCGACCCGAGACCGTCAAGACCGTGATCTCAGGCTGGTAGCGGGTCATGAGGAAATGCCCATACTCATGGGCCAGAGACCAATTTCTCCGATCCCGAGGATGTTTGCTATTGATCCCAATGCACGCGCCAAGATCATCGTTGTACGCAAACAGTCCCGCGATTCGGCTTGGCATACCAAAGCAAAAAATGCGGATGCCGACGTCGCTTGCAAGCCTGTCCCGGAGATTGCCTATCGGGCCGTCGCCCATGCCCAAACGGTTTCTCTCTGCGGTCGCGACGTCTTCGGCCACCTGATCCGGAATTCCCCCTGAAGTTTGGTACTCATTTGGGTAGTTCCGCATCAGTGGCATTGACCGGAGATTCTCCAAGGCGACAAAATCCTCGGATAAGGCTTGGAGCGTCTGCGCGATGGCATCAATCTCGGGCTCTTGATCGCCGATGCCCGGGCTCGATCTGAACTGAGGCACAAAGCTCTCAGTCACAATCGGACGCCCTACGATGTCCGATACCGATTGTCTGTAAAGCCTGGCAAGCGAGATCAATTCATGGGGGTTGGTGCGACGTTCACCTTTCTCGATGGCAACGAGAGTCGTGCGGGCAAGATCGAGAGCATCGGCTGCCTCTTGCTGCGTCATGCCCGCAGACTTACGCGCGTCAGCTAACCTCGCGCCGACAATCTTTGGATCCAGAATTTTCATAATTTTGAGTCCATTCATGCAACACATTGCAAAGGTTGGATTGCGAGTCGCCGTAGAGCCGAAAAGCCATGCCATTCTTCTGAATGGCGGTTGTACATCCCGAGCAGAGCACGTTTCACAAATGCGGGATCGTTGTTTTGCCAAAGCGCTTCGGCAGACCTTCGAAGTTCTGGAAACGCAAGGGTCATGCCCTTCCATTGGTCCGCGGAATTCATTGCGTCCTCTATTGAATGCGCTTGTAGGCTCATCGCACGAAGCCCATGCAAATGGTGGGAAAGAAATGGTCCATCTTGAGTCAAGTCGCAGCCGTAATCATCAGAATCATGGAATTGCATCATCGCTGCCTCCAGCGCCTGCCTTCGGAGCAGACAGGAAGTGCAAAAACCACATTGTGCGAAATGTCGCCGCCGAACTGGGAATCCGTCACAAGAAAACGTCGACCGGATGCCACCTGAAACTCTTGCGACCGCTGGGTGAGCGCACATCTCTGCCTTGGTCTTATATATGCATTCGTTGGTGATCATGAACGGGCCGCCGCTGACAAGGCTGAGCAACCTGCCCACGAGCGCCAGCGCCACTGGATTCACCGATCTGCTGTTGTCGATGCCAACCTGCGCTCCATCTTGCGGCAGGTTGATAGCGCCAACCCCATTCTCAAACACGAGCAGTTCGTTCCTGCCGGCAATGAGAGCGGTGATTCCTCCAACCAATAAAAATAGAATGCCTCGCGTGCGCCTCGTTCGCTCTTGCCGCTGTTGTTCGGCATTTACCAGATGATATTGAACGGGAACATGGGTCAGGCTTACGCTCAGCGTTCTCTGCAGTATCGCCAGTTGCTCATTCTGCCTCTGGAGCTGTCGCGGATTTCCAGTTATCGAAACACATATGAACCGATTGTGGGAGCGGTGACTCGCAGCAGCAGCCAATCCCGCAAACGAATCCAAGCCGCCGCTGTAAAGCGCGACTTCGCAAGGCTCACCCGAATGTCCCAATCGCAAGTGAGATTGCGTCTCTGAGCTTCGACCCGGAGTGACGCGCTGATTAAACGCAATCTCCCACTGATCCTGGGTCGCATATCTGAGAACTTCAAAGAGGGCATCGTGTATGGGCCTTGAAAGCCAACGATCTAGGCACCTCACCGGAAGGCTAACTCTTAGCCGGCGAGCCCAGCCGCGCTGGCCAGGTCCCCGGATTGCCATTCGGTCAGCGAGATGTAATGCCGCCGCGATATCCACGACGTCCGCATAGATTTGTGGCACAACCTGATTCAGACGGCTAGAGATGCCCTCATCCGTCAGAACGAAACTTTGTCTCCGCGAGTCCGCTCCAAATTCGGTTGCACTCCAATCGACCGTAGGGGCCTCGGAGAAATCGAATACAGCTCGTTCTGTCGTAAGGCGTGAGTCTCGTTGGGCCATGTCACACTCCCATTACGCGAAGGGGCTCGTTGAGCCGCGTCAAATCGAAGCCGTGTTTGGAATCTTCCAGATTTGGCGTTCGCGTTAAGCGCGAGCGCCGGCCCGTCATTAGTGATCGAGCGAACCCGTCCGCTACTCCTCCCAGGCTTTTCACAACAGAGCGTTCCCATTCCAACTGACTGGCAGTATCACGCCCGGCGTTCAGGGCTATTCCGTCTCGCACCGCTGGAAAGAAGTAGCGGTTCAACATATCTGAAATCAATTCGCGAGAGAACGCCTTCTCCAATTCGGCACTTGCTGGCCGCGGCTCGTTCTCCAAGGCAATAAAGCACTTCGTAATCGCTCTGCCGCAAATTTGAGCAAATTCTCCAAACCCAAAATCGCCACAGATGCCATCAACATCGCGGGCGAATGATTCAAAGCGATGTTCATCTCCGATATCGCGGAATAGCGGCATCGTCCGTGGCTCCAAGGCGGCGTTTAATACAGCCATCTGCCGTATTGCGCATTCCGAATTCTCAGAGTCGATAAGGCTCGAACAAGCTCCCACAAGCTTTTCCGCGACCCGGATAATCGTGCCTCCACCAGCAGCGATTCTGTAAGCGGATCTCCAGCCTCCCCCGCGAAGTGAACGCTCAAAACGATCCCCGTCAGGCATATCAAACTTCTCCCTGTAGATATGATCAGCTAGAGTCCTGACATTGTCAACCAAAAGATGCGCACGAGAGGCGTTTTGTCAGATTGTGATAAGAAGATTCTTTGCGTGGCTTGGTCCTCCACTTCGTATCCACCCGCCTCGACAGTCTTGTTCCTGCCCTCAACGCCGACCCTGACGATTCCCTTGACGCGCCGAGTAAGGGAGATACGCCACGCTAGTGGGCTCTGCTCACGCGTGGCACAAGTAATAACTGTTGCCGCGGACGCATCAACGCACGGAATCCTCACTCCCAGTGAATTCGAAAGGAAGCAACTAATGAAGAAAGCTAAACGTAGGGTGCGCAGACTGACACTCTACTTGCGAAGTATCGGAATTCAACCCTGTACAGAGTTAGGTACTCAATCTCAATACGACCAACTCGACCAAGAACAGCGCAAGCTCGCTCGACGGATTGGACGGCAACTGCTCATCCAGTCCGGTTCGATCGCGAAGGCGATTGTGGCGCTCAGCAGCCATCTTGTTCAAGAGACGCTAGCGGGAGACCCTCCGCCGATCGTCCCCCGCAACCGATCCAGGGAAGAGCAGTTTCTTCACAACCTCAGCCGCTGGTCTCCGCTCACTCCACCTTGCCCGTCCTGCCGGATGGGGTGCGGCTTTCCAAAACGGTCCTGGCCTACCCGGGAGTGGGCCGATGAGGTTCGGGGACGGCAACATGATCAAGACATGTTGCGTGTCTTCGAATGTCCAGTCCAGCCGGGATACTGGCACCTCGGCCATGTCGGCCGGCGTACTGCCTCGATGGCCAATCCGGACAATAGCTCTATCCGATCCATTTCACCCTGCCCACCGCTCGCTGGTCCCTAACCCTCGCTTCTTGGCTTCTTGTTGGTTGTCAGATGCACCCAGCGCGCGAGCAGATTAGGGGAAAATCGCGGAGAACTGAGGGGAGTTTCCCATGATCATTCCAAACTTTGTTGTAAGTTGAGCTGGATTCGTATTGACAAGTAGTCACGCCGCCGACTAATGTTTATGAATGACAATTTGACGGTGTCCTTCCCTGGAGGTAGGAATGGCAACGAACAAGGCGATCTCTACACCGCGACTAAGCACAAACTTCACTTGGAGAATTCCGCTCTCAGAAAGGTGGACATAAAGATGTGCCGCAGGCCTCGATTATCGGAATCACTTCCGGGATATATGCCACTGGGACATCGTCAACTTACTCGTATATTTTCCATTTCGACCGCTTGGTCAGGGAATTGGCCGCTGCCGCTAAGAGTGCAGCCTGGCGGCCGAAATCAACAATGCCGGTGGATTCTCCCAAATGGGTCACTACCGGTTCCACGGGAGGCAAAAAATGCAACAACCTGCAGTAACGAAGGGCCTGATCGTCAAAGCGAAGTTGGATCAGTTTTTTGGCCGCGCTCCATACGGCTATTCCTACGATCGCAAGAACGGAACGATTGTGATTGATCCGATCAACGCGAAGGTGGTAACGCGAGCTTTCGAGCTCTACGCCACCGGAGAATACACTTTGCTCGGATTGAGCCAAGCTGTGTTCGATGAAACAGGAAAGCGGCTGACCAGGAGCAATTTGGTCCGAATCCTCAAGTCTCACTTTTACATTGCCCAAATCATTTGTGCTGGACGCGAATACAAGGGTAATCATCCGCAACTCGTTGACTCCGCCACTTTCGGTCTTGTTCAGAACATCATGTCCGCCAGGAGCAAAATAGTCCTGGTGACGCGGCTGGAAGACGTTATCTCAAAGGGAGAGCTTTAGTCGTAAGTTGCGATTTCCGGTCCAAGTGGGCTGGTGATTCCATTCCATGTGGGCCGCATGTTTTGTTTTCTCCGTAATGGTGGCCCACATGGACCGGAATGATTGTCGGCATGGAACGTAATACTGGTTCATATGAACTGCAAGGTGGGATTGGGCCTGCGGCGTATCAGGCGTCGTTCGAAATGACTGGCGCATGGTCAATCCCTCTTACGGCAACATGTCCTCATCCAAGGAAATCATCTTCGGATCCCACCTTTACCCCGCGGCGGGTCGGCTCGATCTGTAATGTAAGCAAGAGCACAGTCCAGCGCTATCTTGAACGGCCTAATGGCCTCTACCGTCCGTCTGGATGACGTGGCACGGGAGCGGCGCTTGTTTCCGCCTCCTCTGGTGATGCCGCCCGAGCAACGTTACCTGCCAGACTGCGCGGCGATTCCCCGAAGTTGAAAAGCCGCAAGAACGTGACCCTTGAACCTCCTTGAAAAGAGTACAAGCAGGCCAATCCGCTGAGTTAAACGCGGAGGGCGCACTGGCGTGCGGGCCACCTAAACGAAACCATCTCTCCGTCTATTCCGCCGGGCCCAAGGGCCCAACCCCATCCATTCCATTTTTGAACAGGAGAACTCGCATGACAGTGTTCGAGCGGGCATATGCAACAAAACCCAATATATTCAAAGGTGATGCAGAAATGAACGAGTACGAATCATATGAAGATTCCGACGCATCGAGGCTCTGCTCAATCGATGGGTACAGCGAGGACGAAGACTTCAGCCTTGACTCCAGAGCCGCCTCACAAGATCAGTACTGCGGACGGTTGGCCGCAGAGAAGTGGCTTCTTCGCGTCTATCTCCGCCGATGCTGCCGCTTTCTTCTGTCGTGGTTCCCGCCGGCCAAGCCGGGCCACAGCACATCTGACGACAACTTGCCCTTCTGATGGTTGTTGTTTGCGGGAGACCATTGGCGCAGGGGGGGCAATTGTCCTTGAGAGGAGACGTGTTTGAGGTCATTCAGGCAGCGGGCGGGCGACACCCATTGCTAACCGACCATTAACGCCTGAATGAGCACTTGGCCTCCGCTCATTCGAGGTGTAGTGGCCTCAATTTGTCTGCTGGGTGCAAGGTTCATGCCGCCGCTCCTGCAAATCTGGTGCAGCTGGTGGTGGAATCGCTTGCTGCTAGCAATTTGCCATCCTCCACCGCAGTTTAGTTCTTGGAAACCTCCCTCAATAGCATTCTCAAGAGACCTTCTTTGGACTTTCCCCCATTGCGAGCGAGCTTTGCAGCTCGCACAACTTCGAGGCAATTGGGGCCGGGGGTCAGTAGACCTATTTCTTTTGGAATGTCTGCGATTTCCCTCCGAGACAGCTTGTCGTGACAAGCAAACCATAGATAGTCGACGTCGGTTTTATAGCGCTTATATCGAGACGAAAACTTTAGTAGCGAAAGGCTCGAGCCCACCTCGACTCCATGGAGAACTAGGGGGCTGTCTTCCTTTTCGGCGAGGATAACAACCGCATCCGGCACTGAGGGCTGAACCCTGCGCAGGTGCTTGTTCGCGGAAATATGAACCACGCGGTACAAGTTTGCAGGTCCTTGAATTCCGAGCCAGCCTGGCCCCCCCCGAGTCATAATCGCCATAAAATTCGATTCCTCAAGGGAGACGCGCATTAACTGGTTTCGCACATCGTAACGTGGCGCTTCAACTCCTCGACCACGCTTTGTTCGCCCACCCAATACAGGCCTGTAGGTCTCCCACAGCTGGCGAAGCTCATCTCGTGTAATACGCCCCTCGAGAAGCTGTCGCTGTACGGAGGCTAAGATTTCTGACGGTGCGACGCGTTCAATCTTACTGACCAACTCAAGAGATTCCGGGGAAGGCTTGCTGCGAACACTCTCTAGGGAAGGAAGATATGATCCTGCGGGATCGAATTTCGTGCGCAAAGCGTTATAGGTGTGACCCGCTCCAAGCAGTCTCCAGAATGTTGGGCGCGCCTTATCTACGATCCTCGCGATGTCGGAAATATACAGAGAGAATGTCGGATTGGTATCCTTCCACTCCCCACTTGTTTCGACGCGGATCAACTCCGCTGCGGCTTCTCCCCAGTTCCCGGGAAGCGCTCTATAGATATCCAATCTTCGGCTTGGCATCACACAACGAGTGTGGCGGACGACGAACATTGGGTCAAGTCCTCACCGGCGGACAAGTTATGGTTGGTGATCCATTAACCCGCATCGTGTACGCCGAATGGCAAAGGATGATGCCGTCTCGCAATCCTCGCTCCCGGCGCCTTTCTGCTCTGCCGCTGTAAGTATGCCCTCCTCAGTGACTGCGTCGCGCATTTGCATCAAGTTGTTCGGTCGCTACCTCTACCTCTAACCAGTTCGAAAGCCCGTGCCCGTTGCCTTTTCGGCAATAGGCGGTGGCCCCGTGAGGCAAAATGAAAGTACCTTGTTCCAAACTCCCAATCGAAATCATTCAGGCTGCGAGCCGTAATTGGCGATTAGTGCCGGTGCCGCGACTCTCGAATAATCCTCAATTCGATCTTGCAAGTGCCAGCTGTAACCTCGGCGATCTTCAAACGTGGGCTGACGTATATCCCGACGCCTCTTGGGCTCTCGCGACGGGACAAACATCGGGCGTAGTCGTCCTTGAGGTCGATACATTTGCGAGAACTGCGCTTCAGGCTCTGGCTTGCTCCGATGCCGATTGGATCGACGAAGAGCCTTTACTAGTGCAAACAAGCGACCGGATATACGCCTTTCTTAGCTTGTCTCAGGAATTGTCGCTGCGACGGAAGCGGATTGCGCCTGGAATAAGGATTCTCGGAGACGGAGATTCAGTGCTTCTTCCTCCATCACTTGTATCTGGAGTGCCGCTAGAATACGTCAACACAAATGCGGTAGTTCCGAACCCTCCAAAGTGGTTATTGGACCTTGCTTTCGGTGAATTGGGCGACCAAGTCCGTGGCAAGCTCTTGCACTTCCCGCCAACTCAGTCGCAGCCTGACAATTCCGCCGATTCTTTTGGGGACCGGTCGCGTGCCGCAATCAAGCCATTTCCAAAGCAGATCCGAAGTGAGTCCCCCTCGCTAGAGCGACACAGCGTTCACATGTTGTTTCGCTTTTCTGGCTACTGGCGCTGCCAGTTTCTGGCAGAGAATATGCGAGCCGCGCTCCCAAGGACGCTGACTTTTGCGTCCGTTGACAAGCTGGTTGCACTTGCGGAGCGGGGAGGCGGCCTGTCAACATCCGGGAATCGAGAGAGCCTTGATCGTGCGATCAAGAGGGGAGCCGGTACCGTCGTTTTGCAGTTGACTAATGAGCAGTTCTCACTGCTCGTGGGTGACAATCTCCGGCCCGGGGCGTTGGGGTAGCTTTCAATCAAAACCTTTGACCACGTCGGTGCGGGTAAGGGAAGGACACGTAGTCGGACAGTCCCTGAAGTCCAACGGGCTACCTACCCCGAGCATTTTGCACCGACGTAGCGCTTCGTTGCTCGATATATCTGCATAGGAAACCTCGCGCAACCCCGGGAGGAGCCTCCCGTTCAGTCCTAATCAGAAAGACAACCTGTTGACAGTTAGTCACGCCGCCGACTACTATCTTATAGTCGGCGATGTAGTTACTGTCGCCCCGCAAGGATACGATGGCGAAGAAAAAGGAAATATCGACACCGCGAATACGCACAAGAATCCACTTGGAGGACGGAATAGGGCTCTCGGACGAATGCATCCGAAACTTGATCACACATCTGCTGGCGCCACTACTGACGGCCGAGTTCGCGGCTGAGCATAAGCGCACCCTCGAACCTCAATCGCAACAGGAGCATCTCGAAAGAATCGCAGCTTAAGCACCGCAGAATGGGGATGACGAAAGGCACCCTTGGAACCTAGACCGTGCAGCCCTAGATCGCGCTGACAGTGAGTTCTGGCGGCGCGGCAACTTTCTAACACAAGACCTTTGCAAGGAGTGGATCAATTGACTGAGATAAAAACAGAAGGACAACTGAGGGCCGCAGGCTATGGACGCTGCGCGGCACAGTTGCAGGGGACAACGTCAACCGAGGATCAGTTCCGGAGGTTGCACCTTTTCGCTGCCCAAAAAGGATGGACTATGAACTACCTCGTCTCCGACGAGGGATGTTCGGGCACAACTCTGACTGACCGGCCCGCGCTGCAATCGCTTATCGACATCGCGAAGAAATGCCCACGTCCTTACGATGTGCTTCTAGTTGACGACCCATCACGCCTGGGGCGCAATCTCACGTTGGTTCTTAGCATTGTGGAGGAGCTCAACAGCTGCGGAATATTCACATATTTTGTTAATCAACAATTGGATTCGCACGACCAGTCTGGTCAACAGCTACTTGCGACTGGAATGCTGGAGGAGCAGTTTCTTGTCCGCCTTAAGGGAAGAGTCCGTCGGGGACAGGACTGCCAATCTTTGAATGACGCGCTTCCTAAGTGTTACGGCTTCACCAATGTCCCAATCGAGGATTCCGTCCGCAATTGCGAATGCGGAGACCCTGTGGTTGTTGGAGTGAAGAGGGAGATTCACCCGGAGGAGGCAGATCGGGTACGTCGCATTTTTGACTTGTACGGGTCGGAGCGCCTATCGCTCCTTGCGCTAGTGAAACGTGTGAACGAGGAGTAAGTTCCTAAACAACAGTCGCGGCTTGGCCGCTCAGAATCGAGTGAATCACCAGAAGCACGGCCCATGCAAGTCGGGCCGTGCAGCCGTTATCGGACAAGGTATCGGTGCTAAACACCAACACGCCACACAAACGGTTTACGGGAGCGCGGAGGGATTTATTCCTGATCAACGGTCCAAGGTGACAATCAGATGACTAAGAAAGAAGGACCGCAGCTAAGGGCTGCGGGATACGGGCGCTTCTCATCGGAACTTCAAAAGAAGGCGTCAATCGAAGACCAATTTCGGCAATTGCGCCGTGGGGCCACAGAAAACGGATGGGATGCATTAGATGAATACTTCCTATCCGACGAAGGACTTTCGGGCGCGACTTTGCTGGATCGGAAGGGGCTTCAATCGCTCATTAAGGTCGCCAAGAGACGGCCGCTCCCTTTCGATGTCCTCATGATCGACGACACATCGCGCTTGGGGCGCAATCTCACTTTGGTCCTGATGATTTTGGAGGAACTCAGTGGTTGCGGGATATTCCTTTATTTTGTGAGTCAGCGCTTGGATTCCCGCGATACGAATTTTCGCCAGATGTTCATCCTGAACGGAATGATGGATGAGCAATATCTTGTCGGACTCAAAGCCAAAGTTCATCGGGGGCAGGAAGGACGGTTCCTCAACGATATGATTCCAGGCGGAAAGTGCTATGGGTTTAAGCACCTCCCAATCGAGGATCCCACTCGGAAAGGTGAATACGGACGCCCTGCGGTTATCGGAGTCAAGAGGGAGATTCACCCGGAAGAGGCACATCAAGTGCGTCGCATTTATGACATGTACGGGACCGAACAGCTATCGCTTATAGCGATAACGAAACGTCTGAATGCGGAGCACATCCCGCGTCCCGAACCCCGCTCGATTGATCCGGAGGACTGGTGTCCTAGCACGGTCCATTCGATACTCCACAACGAGCGGTACCTGGGAATCATGACGTGGAACAAAACGCGCAAGGCTCGGGCACCAGGGGACTATCACACTGTGACCCATAAGCGTCCAGAGGAAGAGTGGATGACCCGAGAAATTCCAGAGTTGCGGATCGTATCGGATGAGCAGTGGAAAAAGGTCCAGGCCCGACTTGAGTTCGTCCACAATACTTTTGGCATGGCTCGTCTCGGAGGTCTCAACCGGATCTCAGCCGCTGAGAACTACTTGTTCAGTGGCTCGATGACATGCGGCTGCTGCACGGGACCGATGGTGGTTGTCGGCGGCAACCATTCAAATATGCGCTACGGGTGCCGGAATCATCGGTTCCGCGGTACATGTATCAACAGTCTAACCATTACCCGAGTGGAACTCGAAAAACAACTGATCGAATCGCTGGTAACGAGATTTCTTCAGCCCGAAATGATCGAGTTAGCAATAGCTGAATCTGACAAGCAGTTGCAAGTTGACATTGCGCGGGACGAGCATGCTCGGCAGAAAGCCAAGTCATCTTTGCCAGCTCTTCAGAGCGAACAGCGCCGTATCGAAAAGGAGATAAACAACTTAGTTGATTCATTGAAACTATTAGGTGCGGAATTTGGGCCCACCATCGTGCCGGAACTACGCCGCCTGCAAGCTCGGAAGGAAGCTATCAAGGCGCAGCTCGATATTCCAGAGATCTGCGTACCCAAAATTCCGAAGGAACAGCTTCGCAAGTTTGTGCTCGCAAAAGCGAAGAGCCTTGAGTCTGTTCTGTTGGGGGACCGCCCCGCTGCCAAGAAGGCGATCCAACAATACATTGGCAAGCTTGTTTTTACTCCACTGGATGGTCCCGACGGCCTCGCTTATGCCGTCAACGGGGCCATCCGCCCTTTTTCAGACCCAAATGACGTAATGCTATTGGTTGCCCCCCCACGGATGGAACCGACTACACAACAGCATCCGCAGTCGTAACCCAGGTGGTGACGCAGGTTACGCCAACAATCACGTGGGCGAACCCAGCCTCAATCTCGTATGGAACGCATCTGAGCGGGACGCAGCTCAATGCAACCGCGTCCGTAGCCGGTAGCTTCTCCTATAACCCTGTTGCAGGAAGTGTGCTCAGCGCAGGTCCTCATGCGCTTTCGGTGTCATTCACTCCGTCAGACACGACCGACTACACGACGGCGACGGCAACCGTGGACCTCACGATCACACCGATTGCCCTTACCATAACCGCCGGCAGCCCGACGATGACCTACGGCGGCGTGTTGCCAACTATCACGCCCAGCTACAGTGGTTTCATCTCCGGCGATAACCCGTCCAGCCTGACCACACAGCCGACCTGCACAACCATAGCAACCAGCGCGAGCAATGTGGGAAGCTACCCGACCAGCTGTACGGGCGCGGTAGATACGAACTACATCATCAGTTACAAACCCGGCACGCTGACGGTTACACCTGCGGTCCTCACCGTTGCCGCCAACAAGCTAACCTTTGCTTACGGCGGTGGTGACGGCGACAACGACGCGGACAGCACCACCAATCCGTTGACATACACCATCACCGGCTTCGCACCCGGCCAGACTGCTGCAACCGACCTTACAGGCAAGCCATCGGAGACAAGCAACACGCCGGAGGGCGGGCCGGTGGGCAGCTACACCATTACCATGGCAGCCGGAAGCCTTAAGCTGAATCCCGCCTATAGCAGCGACTACACCATCAGCTACGTCTCCGCGCCGCTAACCATCGTGCCGGCCGTGCTGACCGTGACCGCTACCAGTCAGAGCAATGTCTACGGCGGGGTGGATGCAGACAACTGTGGCCATCCGGAACGCCACCTGGCCTACACAATCACTGGTTTCGCCTATAACCAGAAGCAGAATCAGGTGCTGGACGGTTCTCCCACGGAAAGCACAATGGCTACCGTGAAGAGCAATGTTGGCAGCTATCTGATCTCGATTTCACAGGGCAGCTTGTCACTGAATCGGAACTACGCCGGCGACTACACCCTGATCTTCGTTAATGGCACGCTGACCATAACCCCGGCCAAATTATATGTGGTCGCCAACTCCTACAGCCGTCAGATCAATACCGCTAACCCAGCCTTCAGCTATTCCATCAACGGCTTTGTAAACGGCGATACCCAGAGCAGCGCGACCACGGGTGCTCCGGCGTGCTGCTCCACCACGGCCACCACCGGCAGCCCGGCTGGTATATACCCCGTCACCATCGCTGCGGGCACCCTGGCTGCAAAGAACGGCAACTACACACTCAACTTCGTCAACGGCGCTCTGGTCGTCTACAACCCCAGGGACAGGAACGACCAGCACTGCGACGGCAACGGCAATTACCGACCGAATCCGCAATTCGACCACGATAACTGGCCAGACAACTCCAGCTATAACTTCTATTGGGGCAACGGCGGTGGCGGACCCAACATCAATAATTGGAATTGGTAAGTAAGATTAATATCTGTGTCTATATTAGATCAGGGCCTGTGCCATACTCTTGTGGTTCAGGCCCTTTCTCTATCCCCACTCAATACTCATAGAGCCAACGCACGGCATATTAGAATCGTCTGCTGATTTATGGAGGTACGATCGGTAACGATATGTCGGCATCGCGACAGGGATCAGACGTCCGAGTCTTGTATCGATGATCGCGTCGCGGAGTCGAAATCGCCTTATTGGACACCTATTGGACACTAAAACCAGCCAGAGTGACCGCTGTCCCCTAACGTATATCCCAATAAGATGTTTAGAATGATACATATGGCGGAGAGTGGGGGATTCGAACCCCCGGTACAGCTTTCACCGTACAACGGTTTAGCAAATCTCGGTTTTGAGATAACATGATGTGATATCAAAGACTTACAGTCGTGACCGATGATATAGAAGCACATAATGTGACCTCAATAGTCAGTTATTGGACACCTTATTGGACAGTAAAGAGGGCGCATTTGATTGTCCCAATGCGGCGGCGGCGGCGATGGGGTTCCAGTGGTCGGGGCCGCCGAGGAATGCGACGGGGAGGAATTGCGCTGCCTCGGCGGAGGTGAGCTGGTGTGACCAGGGGACGCGCGTGGTGGGCGAGGCTCCGGAGCCGGTCGAGTTAGATTCTGCGTAGTAGGCGGTGGATTCGTTGGCGGAGTTGGACCAATTATTCCAGCCGGCAGGGTTTAGGCTGGCGGGCAGCTCTGTATTGATGAATACGACGCGCGAGTAGTGACGCCAGGGACGACCGAGGTAGATGGTCTGGTGGGCGGTAGCATCGAGCGTGGTAGTGATGCGGGAGTTGAGAATGACGTAGCCGGTGGGCTGATCAGCAGAGGTACGGGATTGGGCGGTGATGTAGCCGGGGCCATTGGAGTGCAACTCGTCGCGCTCGAAGACAGCGGCAGCGTTGCCGAAGATGTAGTCGACAGCGCCTTCGATGTAGCTGTCGACGTAGTACTGGCGGCCAAAGTCGGCGAAAAGCGTGTCCTGATGTCCGAGCAAACGGCAGTGCTTGAATATGGAGCGGTCGGAGCGGTTGGCGACGGCGACGGCCTGGCCAGTGTTACCGGCGGTGTTCTCTATGGTGAGGTTTTCGGCCTCGAAGCCGGGGCCCTCGACTTGGACGGTTGCGGTGAAGAAGGTGCCGCCGGCCTGCGATGCATTGAGTGAGTTGGTGATGACGACATCGGAGGGTAATTTACCGAGGCCGATGAGCGTGATGTTAGGGTGATTCTGTGTGATGAAGAGGCGCTCGTGGTAGGTGCCGGGGACGATCTCGATGAGGACGCGGCCGGGGATGCCGTCGAGGGTGGGAGTGGCTAAGGGGTGGTGGTCGAGGGCGTTCTGGATGGTGGGGAAGACGGTGCTATTTTCGTTGCCAGGTGAGGCGAGCGGGGCAGCGGGATCGACGCGGACGTGGACATCGGCGGCTCTGAGTGGGAGAGCGAGGGTGAGAAGCAGGCTGGCGAGCGCGAGGCAATACATGGGAATGAGTGTACTGCGTGGGTACCCAGGCTGACCCACTCCAGGATGATCGGTGGTGTCCTAATAGTGCGTTGCTGGGGGTGCTGAATGAACCCCAATGAGAAGATCGGCCCCAGCAGACCCAAATGGCATTACAAAAAGCCTCTTCCTCCGCAGCGCCGGAAGCCGTATAGTGATGCGTGGTGCTTCATCGCTATTGAACGCAACTCGAAGCTCATCCTTGCGCATCATCTTGGCAGACGCAACCATGCAGCTACCCGTACATTCATCGACAAATTGCGTTTAGCCACATCTGAGAATCACTACCAACTCACAACAGACGGCTTTCATCTCTATCCCGACACTATCCACGCGGCACTACACGACCGCGTGAGCTACGCGAAACTGGTCAAGGTCTACGCGTCTCCCCGCGAAGGGGAGCAACGATACAGCCCCGGCGACGTTGTGGATGCTGTCCCAACCCCAGTCTTCGGAAGACCCGATAGAAACCGCATCTGCACTTCGCACATCGAACGGCAGAATCTTTCGATCCGCATGGGAATGCGCCGCATGACACGCCTGACCAACGGATTCAGCAAGAAGTGGGAGAACCTACAAGCGGCCTACGCGCTATGGTTTTCGTTCTATAATTTCTGCCGGGTCCACACCACACTCAGGGTTACACCCGCAATGGAAGCGGGGATCGCATCGCGTGTCTGGACGATCAGTGATTTGTTGGCCGCCTAGCCATATTGGGATGATTGGGTGACAGCGCATGTAGTGGCACCAAATCTGTGGAGGGATTTCATGACCGACCTAGAGTACCGGCAAATTATCCGCGAAGCACTTGAGTTGCTGAAGACTCAGATGGTCTATGTGCGCAATCTTCATGACGCATTTGGTGCTCTGTATGACGCCGTAATGCGCGTCGATCCTCGTCTGAAACAATTCGGTGAAGAAGAAATGCTGAAGATTCGACCAAACGACGTGCAACAATCTGCGATTGAAGAAATTGATCGGTTGATTCAGCGATTGGAGAGTGTGCAGTAGACATAAAACCCCTCTGGCCCTAATATGGGCATAGAGGTTCCCGCCTCAAGACTCTCAATGATCTGATGACCCCGCTGCCAGGCGGGGTTTCTATTTGTCCTGAATTATAGACGCTCCGTTTGATTTCCTCGAATGCGTTTCCTTGATAAGCCGTAGGATTATGGCAATAGCGATGATCGAGGCGATGATCTCGATTGGAGACAGCATGTATTCGACTGAAAGAAAACTCCTGAACACGAAACCGGAATCAGGAGTAGCCCGCATGACAAAGTTCCATATAAACAGCAGCACGAACCAACTAACGATGAATAGCGAGCGCCGCATGGAATCCTCCCGAAGTCCGCAAGTAGATTCGGAAGCAGTGTAGCAGCAATCTGGCTACCAAAGCCGCGAGTAGGCAACGCACTATTAGGACACCACCGGATGATCCAACCTATTCGAGAGTCGGATAGTCGGGCCTCTGACTTGGATTGTCGGGCGGAGTCGGGTAATTCTTGCTGCCATCGTTCAGCTCAAGACGGACATAGTCCCAGGCGACGCCGGTGGTGACGTCTCCTGCGGGAACGGTAAAAGTAACAGAGTTCTCGCCCGCCTTCAGCAGAGAGGCGTCAAACTTCTGGATGTACTGGTACCACACGCCCTTAATGTTGGCGTTGTAACGCAGCGTGTTGGTGGCGACCGGATGGATGGTGCCCACGGTCTGTCCGTTGACGCCGATGGTCAATCCACCTTGCGTATCCGAGCCAACATACGGGTTGGTTCCACCTCCCCTGCCTCCGGCGGACTGTCTATTGGCTCCGAGAGCCAGATTACCACCGCCGTCGGCACCAGCTAGAGCCACACGTAGGACGGCCGTGCCAGGTGTGGCCTTCGCCATGTTGAACTTGACGATCCAGGTGGTGGCGCGGCCCTGGCCCCACTGCGGCCATGGATCATCCGTAGTGGCAGGAATTGCCACCCAGCCGAAGCGTTGGTTATACGGGTCCTTGGCGGCGGGATTCAGCCATGCGGTGGTGGTGGAGTGAGGTACCTCCTGGATGAACCAATCCTTGTGGTAGTCGCTCTTGCCGATGGTGTAGGTGATGTCATTAGGGAAGAGGCCTGCATAGCGCAGGCCCCAGCCCCACAGCCAATAGTTATCGGGGTCACCCTTGAAGAACTTGTCGCCAGTGCGGTCGGGATAGCCAATCTCCCAAATCTGCTTGCCGTAGCGGACCGGCTGCCAATCGAGTTTGCCCAGATCGATCTTTTTGCCTGCTTCTACGGTGATGTCGGTCTTGGCAAATTCACCCAGCACTCCATTTGCATATGCATGCAAGGTGTATTTGCCGGGGCGGACGTTGGGGATGGTGAACCTTCCGTCCGCGGTGCCCTCAGTCCAGAACTGGTAGTAGTTGCCGTCGTGCGGCCAGGTTACGATCGCGCCGTTGCCCGCCATCGTTGTGAACCCAGTCGCGGCTCCTTCAAAGTTTGGGTGAGTGAGGCCAACGTTCAGATTGGGAAGAGTCTTCTGAGCCGCCTGGGGATCGTCGAGGACCAATTGTCCGGTGACAGTGGCACGCCCATCCTTGTGTGGATAGTCCACGCCCTGGACCCAGCTATACGGCCAAGCGGCCTTGACCGACTTCGACTTCTCGACCGCGTCCTTCCACAGAGCGATGCCGTTGTCATGCCATTCCACGGGCACGATCGGCATGCCGCTGCCAAAGGTAGCTCTCAGCTTGTCCAACTCTGCCTGAGACGGGTCCTTGGGATCGGCCAGCGAATTCAGGTAGACGAAGATGGGACCGACCACATGCTTCCAGTCCTCACCTGCGGGGATTTGCGTGTTGTCGCCGCCGCCATAGTGGCCGGAGGTCCAATAGTCGAGCAGGGTTGCACCCATGTGATCGATTAGGTCTAGCTTCTCTGGGCCGCCGCCGATGTACTCGTTGGATGGGTTGATGAAATAGATGCCAATGTGGTCCTTGGTGCTGGACCAGCCCCAGGCGGTGAGCTTGTACATCAGGGCGTTGTAGCTGTACTTGTGCTCGACGGAGTTCTTATAGATGCCTGAGGTGTAGATGCTCTGCTCCGGGGCGTGAATGGTAATGCCACGTGTGGTGGGGCCGCCGAGCGCGTTGCTCATGAGCATATTGCGGTCCTTGTCGACGGAGATCCAGTCGAAGGTCGGGTTCATCTGCAGGATGAACCGGCTTTCGCCCTCGCCTGTCCGTGGATAGGAAGCTTTGTGCGTGTACTCGGTGTAGGTGTAAAAGCCGCTGACGCCGCGCTCCATGGTGTAGCGCGTCTCAAGATCCATGCCTCCGCCGCGACCACCGGCGCCACCGGTGTTGACGCCTTTAACAGAGACCTCCGCGCGTTCGCCGCCATTAACTGCCGGGTCGATGGTCACACTTGGGGTGATGGTTCCAGTGGGCGTCTGTTCCCAGTAATGACTGCTGGCATTCGGGATGTTGACGCCGTGATAAATGAGCTGCGACATATTGCCGTTGCGCTTGAGGATGCCGATTTTGACGATGCCGTTGTCCATGGTCCACGAGTCACCGTTGTCGGTGAGGATAACGGGGGTGTTGACCGTAACTTTGGCGACCTTCGGAAGCACATGGGCGGCAGCGGGCTGTGCTTTGGCAGCGGGCTGTGCTTTGGCAGCGGGCTGCGCTTTGGCGGCAGACTGCACTTTAGCGGCAGGCTGCGCCATGATGCCGTATGTCAGGGCAACCGCCAGGGAAAGAAACGTGGACACGAAAAGGACCTTTGCTTTGGTCATAACGCCAACCTTTCTGAACGAACCTTGGGGGTGAATTGGCTTGAGCTTACCGAAGTCAGAGAAGCATAGTAGTCCCGCCCGATTTCCGTCAATGTGGCATTACCTTACGACCATGTGCTCAGACTATTGTTCTTCACCACCACCGACATAGGCGTAATCACCTGCTAGCAGCTCATGATCGGCCCCGGTTTTATGGAGCCAACCTGAGTGTTGTCTTCGGCAAGAACCGAGCCTAAAAAAGGCAGACCATCAAGTCGATACCAGATTCAAGAGATCCGAGAGTATACCTATGTCTGGCAAACTCCATAATCACCGGTCTATCAGTGTGGTAGGCAACCGCGATACACACGGCGAGCGAACCGGACTGATATCGGCAACTGACACGGGTAGTTTTCAAATATCGGGCATTGCAGGCGATAGGCCGATGTAATTGGCATGACCGTGCTAGGATTGCTTCCCATGATGGGGCGACGGCTTTTCTCGGGGCTGATTCTTACGTCTACTCTTCTTGCTCACAGTATCCTATGCGCCCAGAGCGCAGCCGTTCCGTTAGTCGTCAATGAGTCTAGGGCGCGAGCCGTTCTGGCAGGCGATTCAATTCGGTTACAGCTTCCGTTTGCGACACCGGCTGCGCGGGGAGGGCGCGCGGCGGTGTGGACGCTATCGCCGACGGGGGCGAAGTCCGCAGAGACAGCGGTAGAATTTGCGGCGGGTGCGCGGGGGGTGAGCGCAAGCCTGCCGTGGCCCAGGGACGAGAAGGGGAACAAGGCGGACGAGATTGGGTGGTACCGGATTGGGTATCGCATCGAGGCTGAGAATGCGGCGGCGGTGAAGGGTGTGTTGTCGATTGGGACGATTGCGCCGAATCTGCTGACGCTGCGGCTGGCGCTCGATGAGAAGCCGGTGACGGGCAAGCCGCTGACGGTGCGGGTGTATGCAGTGAATCCGGTGACAGGTAAGAGCTTTCGCGGAGTATGGCTGGAGGGGACGCTGGAGTACGACGTCGACGCCAAAGAGGGCGCGAAGGCGGTCCCGCACAGGGTGGTGCGCGCTGCGACGACGGGACTCGAAGGGGAAGCTGCGCTGGTGGTTCCGATTACGGGGGTGCCGGGCGATTCGGCGACGCTGACGGTGACGGGCACGATGGTGGGCGAGGATGGGGCGCGGTCGAGTGCGTCGATCGATGCGGATATTACGATCATTAATCGCGCGACGATTCACATAGATACGGACAAGATGCTGCATAAGCCGGGGGAGACGGTACATCTGCGGGCACTGGTGTTTGACGACGCGGGGCGGGCCGCAGCGGGCAAGGCGCTGAAGCTGACGATTGAGGACATAGAGAGGAAGACGCTGCTGGAAGAGCCGCTGGTGACGAACCGGTTCGGAGTTGCGAGCTACGACTGGAAGACGGGACCGCAGCTTGCGCCGGGAACGTATCAGGCGATCTTCGATATGGATTCGATGGACTATGCGGGGGTGGGTTATATGCAGCTTGAAGTGCGGCGCTACGACCTGCCGGAGTTTGTGGTGAGCGCGGCGATGGACCGGGGGTTCTACCTGGATGGACAGACACCGGTGGTGCATCTGCACGCGGGATATCTCTTTGGTAAGGTGGTGGCGGCGGGGACGGTGCGGGTGGTTCGTTCGGAAGAGACCTGGCGGCGCACGGGAAACGGAACGGAGCAGAAGCTGGCGGCGAAGGAGCAGACGGCCGCGCTGGATGAGCATGGCGATGCGGAGTTGAAGCTGGATGTGGCGGATGAGTTTGAGGGGTTGAAGGGCGACCCGGAATACCAGCGCTTTCGCGATGTGCAGTATCGCGCGTATGTGACGGATGCAAGCACGGGGCGGACGGAGCCGCGGAACTTTACGGTGCGGCTGACACGCTACCCGGTGCATATCTATTTGAACCGGATGGGCGGGAACGACCGCGAAGGGGACTTCATCGTCAGTACAACGTATGCGGATGGGGAGCCGGCGGCGTGCAGGGTGACCCTGGACTGGATGGATGCGGAGTTGCATGGGACGCGCGCGGCGACGGTGAGTACGAGCCGGTATGGACTGGCGCGGGTACATCTGCGTTTTCCTTCGGTGGGCGACGATCTGCAGTGGAAGCTTCGCCTGACGGCGCGGGATGCGGAGCAGCGGACCTCGGTGTTCGACGGCACGGTGAATGCGGGTGAGTCGAAGAGCATGTGGATCTCGGTGGGCGCGACGCTGATGAAGCCGGGGCAGAACATTGAGGCCGTGGTGCATGGGCCGCCGGGCGAAGTGATCGATGTGGATGCGGTTTCGGCGCAGGGGCTGATAAGCCACCACCACGTGCAGATGATGCACGCAGCAGAGCCGGTGACGGTGACGATGGGGGACGATTTCCGCGGCGTGCTGACGCTGATCGCGTACTCCATGCATGGCGATTCGCGGTTCGGTTGTCAATTCCGTGGATGGTGCGCGTATAAGTCGGTGCTCTATCCGGAGGACCGCGAGCTGAAGCTGAAGCTGACGGGTATGCAGGCTTCGTACACGCCGGGAGCGGAGGTGGATGCGGGCGTGGAGTTGCGCGCGGCGGGAGGGTTTGCAGCGCCGGGAGTGCTGGGGATCTCGGTAGCAGACGCTGCAGTGGAGCAGCGTGCGGTGACCGAGGAAGACGCGAACAATCGCTGGTTTGGGTGGAACTGGTGGAGGGATGCGTCGAATATTGGTGGCGTGAGTATGGAGGACCTCGAGAAAACGGACATGGCGAAGCTGGTCTCCGACGATCTGCAGTTAGTTGCGGAAGCAGGCCCGCAATACAGAATTCCTTTTGAGATGAACATGGAGTCGGAAGACTATGAGGATTCGCAGAACGCGTACGAAGCGGGGATCAAAACCCAGTTGAAGCCGGTGGGCGATGCGATTCTGGCGGCGCGACCGACGCAACTGCCGCAGACGCTCGACGGAGTGCGTGCGATTGCGGATGCGGCGCGGCTCGATCCGGCGCTGCTGCTGGACCCATGGGAGACGCCGTACAAGGTGCAGGTGTCGAGGGACTGGAATACGGTGGATCTGAGCGTGCTTAGCGCCGGGCCGGACAAGCGATTTGGGACGGATGACGACTTCCCTGTGATTGTGGTGCAGCGGAATTTCTTTGCGTTGCCGGGTGAGCGGCTGAGCAAGATTCTCGAGGACAGAGTGACGGCGGGTGAGGCGCTGCCGGGAACAGTGGATGAGTTGAAGCGAATGGCGCGAGCCGGCGGACTCGATCTGGATGCGACGTTCGATCCCGACGGGAATCCATTTCAGTACCAGATTGGAGTTGGGCCTCGGTGGTACGACGTGCAGGTGTACGGGCACGATGTGATGAAGCAGGAGAACGGGCGGCTGGCAGGCGCCGCGGTGTGGACGAGCCCGTACATCGATTACTTCTCGCACACGGAAGCGCGGATGGAGGCTGCGATCAACGCGTGGACGGATGCGGGCAAGGTGTTTCCGGGAACGGAGGCGGAGGCGCGCACGGCGTTCGCGGCAGCGGGAATTGACTTCGATGCGTTGCGCGATCCACTGGGCCGGCCATTCCAACTGGTCACCAACGAGCTGATGAGCTATACGCGAGTGGAACGGGTGAAGGCAGGTGGCACCCTAGAAGAGGAAAGCAAGCCGGTGACGCATCTGTATCGCGCGATCCAGGTGCTGCGCGCCCCCAGTGAGCCGAACGACAAGGTTAAGAATGAGGTGGTGGCGCAGTTTCTGCATCCGGTATCGGAGCAGAGCGGCAGCGATGCGAAGCCCGAAGCGATGAATGGAGGGACTTTCAAAGGGAACACGGGCGCGATTGGCGGGACGGTAACGGACGCGACCGGGGCGGTGGTGGTGGGCGCGACGGTGACGGTGAAGACGGTGTTCAACGCGACGGTGGCGACGGTGAAGTCGATGGCGAACGGGATGTATCTCGCGGGCGATCTGGACGGCGGGTTCTACACGGTGGAGGTTGCGGCGGGAGGGTTTGAAACCTGCGTTGTGCGGCAGGTGCACGTTGCGCCGGTGGCGCTGACGACGCTGGATGTGCAGCTAACGGTTGGCGGAGCGAGTGAGACGGTGACGGTCACGGACGCGTCGCCGATGTTGGACACAACCGATGCGACGCTAGGCGGCAGAGCTCCAAATCAGTACTCTTCGCTTCCACTGGCGATGAGTGGCCAGCCGCGGGATTCGACGGCATTCCAGTACCTCATGCCCGGGGTGCAGGGGAGGGCGGCGAGGCAGAGCGCGGCCGGCGGCGCGCAGGCGACGGTGTCGGAGCCGATGTTTACACCTCGGCAGCGGCATGTGTTCGAGGAGACGGCTTACTGGGCTCCCTCGCTGGAGACGACGGCGAACGGCCGCGCGAGCCTGCACTTCACGCTTCCAGATAGCTTGACGACGTGGAAGCTGCATGCGCTGGCGTCGACTACGGATGGAAGGATCGGCGTGCTGGACCAGACGTTCCGGACGTTTCAGCCACTGTTTGTGGACGCGGACCTGCCGCAGGTGCTGACGGTGGGCGACGAGATCGAGCTGCCGGTAAATTTGCGGAACTATACGGACCACAGCGTTTCCCTTCCGGTGACGGTGAAACCGGCGGAGTGGCTGACGCTGCTGACTCCGGCGAAGGTGCAGGCGAATGTAGCGGCGGGGGGATCGGCGCCGGTGGTCTTTGGATTCAAGGCGAAGAGCGCGATGGAGGCGGGGGCGTTGCGCATCGATGCATCGAACGGGCATGAAGGCGATGCAGTGGAGCGGACGGTGATGGTGCATCCGGACGGCGAGCCGCGCGCGGTGCCGGCGGCAGGATTGCTGACGCGGGACTCGAGGACACTGACGCTGGAGCTGCCGGCGGATGCGATTCCGGGGTCGATCCATGCGGAGGTGCGGCTGTATCCGAACCTGGGCACGCATGTGCTGCACGCGATGAAGGCGGTGCTGGAGCGGCCGTATGGATGCGCGGAACAGACGATCTCTTCGGCGTATCCGAGCCTGCTGTACCTGGAGCTGGCGAAGGCGGGAGGTGTGGATGCGGCGAGTGATCCGGTTGTGGTGGAGGCGCAGACCTATCTGCAACTAGGGTACGACCGGCTCAAAGACTACTTCGACGCGAGCGGCGGGTTGACGTACTGGGGCGGGCGCGACCACGATCCCGACCCCGCGCTGACTGCGTTCGGAATTGAGTTTTTGAGTGAGGCGAGCGCCTATATCACGGTGGACCGCAGCGAGATTATCGGAGCGGTTGATTGGCTGATTAAGAGCCAGAAGGCAGATGGAAGCTGGGCGCCACGGTACGGTAGCACGAGCGCCGAGCTTAACTTATATATAGCGGAGGTACTGGCGCAGCCGATTCCGGACGGCACGGCTGGGCAGACTACGTCGTCAGACTTACGGGGCAGGATGAACCGCGCGGTTGCAAATGCAACTGCGTGGGCCGCGAGTTCGGCGGCGGCGGTGCATGACGCGTATGCGAACGCCCTGCGGCTGCGGCTGGCGGAGATGCGTCCCAGCGATGGAGCATCTGTGAGCCGTCTGCGGGCGGAGCTGGCATCGACGGCGACGCATGATCGCGAGGGAGCGCACTGGATCCCCGCGGGCTTCTCGCCGTTTTATGGATGGGGCCATGCGGGCGAACTGGAGACAACTGCGGTAGTGCTGGGCGCGCTGCGGCAAGGCGCTGCGGCGGGCGCGGAGAGTGCGCTGATAAATGACGCGCTCTTCTATCTGATGAGGAATGAGGACCGGTACGGCTGCTGGTTCAGCGGGCAGGCGACGGTACGCGTGCTGCAGGCGTTGTTGCCGGTGGCGATTGAGCAGATGAAAACGGCCGCGCAGGCGCAGAGCTTCGAGTTGACGGTGAATGGGGTGCCGCTGAGCGGTAGCAATGCGGAGGCACTGCGCACGGATCCACGGCTGACGGCGGCCCCGCGCACGGTTGACCTGACGGCGATGCTGAAGCCGGGCGTGAATACGCTGGTGTTCTCCGCGGCGGGGGATGCGTCGTTGGCGAGCGCGGAGGCGACAGCGAGCTTCTATGTGCCGTGGCAGGGCGAGGCGGCGACGAGCAAGACGCAGACGGGGAGCGATGCGGGACTGGACTTCGGGTACAGCTGTGCAGCGGAAGACGCGCATGTGGGCAAGGCTATGGAGTGTAGCGTGACGGCGCGGCGTTTCGGATCGCAGAGCTACGGGATGATGCTGGCGGAGGTGGGTTTACCACCGGGCGCTGAAGTGGATCGCAGCTCGTTGGCGCAACTGCTGGATGCGGGGAAGATCTCGCGGTATGAACTGCAGCCGGACCGCATTGTCTTTTACCTGTGGTCGCCCCAGGCGGCTGGATCGCACTTTACCTTTCGCTTTACGCCGCGATACGCAATTCACGCCAAAGCCGCGCCAGCAACCCTGTCCGATTACTACAATCCGGATCTGAACGTCGTCTTGGCCCCCCATCTGTTTTCTGTGACCGAGCCATCTCAGAAGTAGCAGGATACTGGTTCTCGGGCAGGTACTCAGAAACTCCGATTGCGCCAGCCATCCTCAACCCCAGCTTGATCGTGAGATTCCAGTCGCAATGCCTACACCCACCCACCAATCATGGCAATCGAAGTTAAGCCCTTATGGGAGAATGATCTACCCGTCGGTGACATGTAGATCCAGTTGAGATCTGCCAAGACCGTCTGTTTCGTCCCCGATCGAACCGACGCTCCCGAGTGAAAAAACTTTAAATATTTTCGTCTTCTTGTCACTAAAACGGGCTCGAAATCGCACTACATAGTAGCAGTCTTTTAGTTGACCTCTCGACCCACGTAGCCGGCGGGGTCTTGATCTGACCTGAATTGGTGAAACCATGGAGATCTCTCCAGCATCCCCGATTGTTCGTGCCCCATCTCGTGCGGCGCAGTACGTCCGCATGTCTACAGAACATCAACAATATTCACCCGAGAACCAGCTCGACGTGATCCGGCAGTACGCTGCCGACCACAACATGGAGATCGTGCAGGCGTACTCGGATCACGGACGGAGTGGACTCAACATTGCTGGCCGCGAAGGCTTGAACCAGCTCATGGCGGATGTCGAAGCCAAACGAACGAACTTCACTTCCCTGCTCGTCTATGACGTGAGCCGTTGGGGTCGGTTCCAGGATGTGGATGAGAGTGCGTACTACGAGTATGTGCTCAAGCGAGCTGGGATCCGCGTGCACTACTGCGCAGAACAATTCGAGAACGACGGGAGCATGTCATCGTCGGTGCTCAAGACCTTGAAGCGCTCCATGGCTGCGGAATACAGCCGCGAGCTCTCGGTGAAGGTGTTCTCTGGCCAGTGCCGCCTCATCGAAATGGGGTTTAGACAGGGTGGCCCGGCCGGCTATGGCCTGCGGCGACAGTTGATCGACCGGGATTTGAGCCCAAAAGGACTTCTGGGACGTGGAGAACGGAAGAGCCTGCAGACTGACCGAGTCATCCTGGTTCCGGGTCCCGAGAAGGAGATCGAAATTGTACGACAGATATATGAACTGTTCGTGGGCGAAGGAAAGACCGAACGGGAGATTGCGGTGGCACTCAATGGACGAGGCGTCTTCGGGGAATATGAGCGTCCCTGGACAAGGTCGACCGTCCATCAAGTGCTCACCAATCCCAAATATATCGGTGCAAACATCTATAACCGCCGCTCGTTCAAGCTCAAGCACAAACGTATCAACAATCCGGTCCAGATGTGGATCTGGCGTGATGGGGCGTTTGCTCCCATTGTCGATGCCGCCCTATTCGAGCAGGCTCGACGAATCATTGAGTCGCGCCATCAGCATCTTTCTGATGAGGACCTCTTGGAGCGGCTCAAAGAGCTGCTACGCTTGCGCGGTCGACTATCAGGAATCCTGATCGACGAAACCGATGACATGCCCTCGAGTTCTTGCTACTCAACACGGTTCGGTAGCTTGACTCGTGCATACACCCTGATCGGCTGGACACCAGATCGTGACTTCGCTTATGTCGAAATCAACCGCGACCTGCGCCGCCGGCATGCCGACTTGATCGCAAGCATCTTAGACCAACTGCTCGCGCTTGGAGCAACCGTGAGTGTTGATTCGCGCAATGACCTCCTGAGGATCAACTCGGAATACAGTGCGTCACTCATCTTGGCCAGGTGTCGAGAGACGCACGCAGGAAATCACCGGTGGCATCTTCGATTCGATGAGAGCCTCAACCCCGACATCATCATTGCCGCGCGCTTGAAACCTGGAAACGCGGACATCCTGGACTACTACCTCATGCCGCGGGTCGATGTTCTTCGAGAGCGGCTCAACCTCAAACCGCATAACGGACTGATCTGGGATGTTTACCGCTTTCAGAATCTCAACTTCTTTATGGAGCTCGCACGGCGTGGAAAGGTGGAGGAGGCTGCATGAATGAGAAAGATATCGAAAGCGTACCGATTGCACAGATTCATATCGCAAATCCGAGACCACGCAATCGTGCTCGCTGGCAGATGATCGTCGCGAATATACGCGAGGTTGGCCTTAAGAAGCCGGTCACGCTGGTTCGTCGTAGCTGCGCGGATGCTGACGGCAAGCTGTTTGACCTTGTCTGCGGGCAAGGAAGGATTGAAGCGTTCCTTGAGCTCGGCGAGACAAACGTGCCGGCAATCATCATCGACGCACCCCGTGAGGATCAGTTTCTTATGAGCCTGGTCGAGAACATCGCCCGGCGACGACCGTCAAACCGAGACATTCTAGAGCGTGTTTCATAAACACCTGCGCAGGGTAATCCAGAAGCAGGCGAGATAGAAGAAGGCGCGGTAGGTGGAGAGCAGATGCTCATGACGAACCA
>Ga0316231_1000878_pt1 | contig 37755 bp, 33 predicted proteins | sample TBH18027metaG_FD_206002 | JGI IMG/M metagenome (GOLD analysis project Ga0316231, IMG submission 206002) | Freshwater microbial communities from Trout Bog Lake, Wisconsin, USA - TBH18027 | ecosystem: Environmental > Aquatic > Freshwater > Lake > Hypolimnion/Profundal zone | place: USA: Wisconsin... | reverse complement strand
GCGTCCTTCAAGAACAGAAACGACGTGCAGGAGTTGACGATGGAGTCCGCGTTCGCCCCAAGGTCCTCGGCGGATTGACCGATCATGGTCACGCCGCCAAGGTTCTTTCGCACGGTCTTGATTGAGGCCAGTGCTCCTTCAAGCAGTTGCCGGTTCTTCATCGACGAAAAGATCTCTTCAATGAGGATGTGCTTCGGGACGCCCAGATTGGCGGGGTTGTAGAGAACATCGTTGATGCGCCGGAGCAGCCACACCATCAAAGGCTCAATCAGGTCTGCGTTCTGCTCGTTATTTACGCCTTGGAAGTCGAAGCACTGGAGACGAGCGAGCGAGAGGCTGTCTTCGACGTTATCGAAGATGGCGCTGTAGACGCCCCGGCGAACCCACTTTGAGAGATACCGGTCCAGCTTCTTCGGCAGGAAGAGATTCGAAAGGCGACGATTTTCCCGGTCAAGCAGGTACATATCCCGGACGGCTTTGTGGATCACGTTGTCATCTTCCGGCTCCAGCTCCGCTCCGCCGTTCGTCAGCAGCAGTTTGACGAAGGAATAGAGGAACGCGATGTTGTTCTCCGTCGGCTCCAGCGCGAAGGGGTTAACGCGCGGCCCATCTTTGCCAATGCGGTCCACACGCCCGCCGTAAAGTTCCACTACGCTTTCATAGCTGCCGCCAATGTCGAAGATGTATGTGAAGCCGCCGTACTTTTGTTCGTGAGCAATGGCCATATTGCCGTGAACGGATTTACCGGTGCCGGTTGGCCCAAGGATGAGCATGACCCGGACACCGTCCACGTAGGCGTCCTGGAAGAATGGTGTCCGTGTCCGGGTCTCGAAGACGTTCAGGTACTCATTGTCCAGATCTTCCGAATATTGATGGCCCAGGTGCGGAGCGAAGATGGAGGACAGGCGCGCATGGTGATCTTCCGCGAGCCACATGGGAAAAACGTTGAACTTGTGGTTGCCGGGGAACATGGCATAGAAAGCCGAAAGGTTCCCTAGCGTTTCTTCCATGACCTGCACTCGCGCATCGACGAAGGCCCGATGCACGGAAGGCGCAATGCCGCGCAATTCATCGAGACTCCGCGCGGCCACGAGGAAGCGGAGAGAGAACTCGCCCTGCGCTTTCTTGTCGAGCGACCGGATGACCTCTCCGAGGTCGTCCACCTGCGTATTGGCTGCCCGCGCACCGGCACCCGTATCGAGTGAAGCGAAATCATGTCCACTCATGACCCGCGTCAGTACTCCGACTTTGAAGAACGAGATGAACTTCTCCTGAGCGTCGATCTCGCACCGGGCTGCGGCCGTGGACTTCGGACGCCACGTCGTACACATCACGCTGTTGCAATCGAGAGTTGAAAGCTTCGCGAACAGGCAGGGCCGTGATGCCTCGGGCGTTGTTTGGAGAGAAAACATCTGGACGTGCCTGCGCCCGATTGTGAGATGATCGCTGTGCCATTCGACCGGACTTTTCACGATCTGCCGGTCCACGCCGTCGTCGCCTCGCAGCTCATCCGCAGCGGCCCATTCTTCAAGATTGAAGAGGTAGCTGAAGAACTGATAGACCGCATTCATCTCAAGCAACTTCAACCCGAGCGAGCTGGCGAGGTGTCCTTCGAGCAAGGTCGCAATCTTCTCAAGATTGGCCAGCATTCGAGAGGTGTCGGCAGCATGTTCTTGAGGCCTATGCGCAAAGGCACTGACTTTTGGTGGCTCCAGCGTGAGACACCAGTGCAAGTCGATTCGACGAAGGCTTCCCGTCGCTTCAAGAAACGCCAGGCGGTCGCTCACGAAGACCTGAGTGACTGCATTGGCATAGCTGGAGCTTCTCGGCAGGTCAAAGCCCGACATGACCCGTGTGTACTGATAGAGACATGAGCCTTCCGGCAGCCCACGGAGCGCGCCTTCAATCGAGCGAACCTCTGCTTCAAGCTCCTGGTCGGTCAGTCCCTCTTCGTCAATGCCGTCGAGCGAAAACAGGCAACCATAGCCGCCGCCCTTCAAGGCAAAGATCCGTTCGTTGACAAACCGGCTGATTGGGATGATCGAGCAGGCGGCTCCGGCCTTAGCGAACCAAGGCGTGTAGCGCTCGTGTTCAGTGTTTGCGCGGATCATAGTAGGACCTCTGACTCAGACTCAATCCCCAAAGCTCGAACATCTTTGGGTGCTTACGGACGATCAGCCATGCAGCACCCGCCATCGTCGGGAAGCTGATGACCGCAACGATTCGGAACCCAACGAGGAAAACCGTTACGCAGACGAAAAGGATCGTCATCCATGCTGCGAGGTCGAGGCCCAGCTTGGCCCTCGGCCGATTCAGCGCCTGATTGATTGGCAACGGCTCTCCCCGTTTGGTCATAGCGCACCTCTACATCGACTGGCCGGTCAGCGAGCCGATCCAGCCGGCGCCCCATCCGAGAACTGCGGCACCGAAGAGCGCACCGAATAGTCCTGGGATTGCCTCCTGAAAGCGACCGCTCATCATCCGGATTCCAGCGAAGATCAGGCCGCCGAAGCAGATGACCGCACCCGCATAGATGGCGAAGGTCTTGAAGGTCTGCATGAGCGTGGTCGCCCCTGAGAAGTCCATCGTTCCCTGGGCATGGGCTGCGCTCGTCAAAGTCAGCGCAAGAAGAGTGGGAGCCATCGTGCGGATGGCCGAAAGAAGGTTGGTTTTCAGGAATGGCTGTGCCCGGCGGAAGCCGGACGGACCAGACGGCCGATTGCGAGTCGCATCGGAGCGGAAGAGACGGCGGAATCGATTCACTTTGCACCTCCGCTGACAGGGCGTCAGCACTGGCGCAAAGTTAGAGTTGAACGCTCCTCAGCGTCCAATGAATTCCATGCCGTCCGTTATGCCATCTGTGCATAACGACGCTTCGCCGTTCTTGAGGCTAGACTTCGTAGTCCTGGAGAACCTCGGGCGTCCCGACCCCACCTTTATATAAGGTAGCTTTGACCTCGGGGCGGCTGCTCAGAGAGCAGGAAAAGGTGGTTCCATCTGTAAACTTGATTTCGACGTTGGTTCCATCGCCGGTGTCCCGATGGATGCGGAACGCAAGTAGGTCTTGCCCGCAAGCTCCGGGCATTCGATGTAATCATCCTGCATGGATACGACCTCAGCCGAATTAGAATCGCACTCTCAACAGCTTGTTGTCAGGCCCATTCTTGTAAATCTTCCGAGTTTTCTGCCTTAACCTCCGTCCAAGAGGGGCCGGGAAGAGGCGACGCACTGCCGAGAGGCATCTTCGGAGACAATATCACACTTATCGTGTGTAGACTCATAGTGGTCTAAACTCAAGCATAGGAGTGTGGCGACACGCTCCGTTAAGTCTCGGTTTGGCGTAAGGTTGCGGCAACTCCGCGACGAGCGGGGCTATTCGCAAGAGGAGTTGGCCGAACGGGCCGGCCTGCATCGCAACTACGTTGGCGGGGTGGAACGTGGCGAACGGAACGTCGCGTTGGAGAACATCGTCAAGTTGGCGAAAGCCCTTTCGGTCAAGCCTGGCGATCTGTTTACAGATTTCTCTTGATGAAAGGCGTTTACCATTGTTCTCTCCGAAAGGAGACCAGATGCGAGTGCATACCGTCCGGCTTCGGGTTGCTGACCTTGGATTTCCCCAGGGTGCCCTCACGCGGGAAATTATTGGCACGGACAAGGATAGAGATGTGTTTGGGCACGTGGCTCCGTTCAACGGTGGTCGATGCCGACAAATGGACTTGGAATTGTGTCCACCGGATTTGGGACCGCGCCTTCGTGCCGACTACTCCGACCAGCCCCGAGGCGAGCGTCTCTACATTGCGATGAAGCCAATCACAGCATCAGACGGGGAGCCACGAATCTTTGTCGTTGAGCACACATCTGAGGGGTTGTCATTGGATGCTGCACGCGCACGCCACGACGATCAGTGGTCTCCGGATGATCTGTTTGTGTTCTGCGTGTCCGACAAGTCCAGTGCTCCGAACAAAAGTGAGGAATAAGAGAGTCCTATGCTTCAGAACGGCAGCGGTCAATCGCATCTTGGTGATCAGGGTGAACTGTGGTTCGCTGCGGCACTCCCGCGTGGCTGGGTTTGGCAGCCGCCGCGCCGCGATGTGGGCAAGGATGGCCTCATCGTAATCCGGGACAACACGGAACTTCACAACCTAGAGTTCTCTGTGCAGATCAAGACTACAGCATCCCCGCGGTTCCGCGACGGACACTTGGTGCTACCCGGTGTGTCGAAAGCTTCAATTCGGTATTGGTTCGCTAGCCCAATCCCGACCCTGGTCGTCGGCGTGGATATTAATGACCATATCGGGTGGTACGCCTGGCACTCTGAACTCTTTAGCTCTCCCGAAACGCTCCTCAAGACCAATGCAGAGACGATAACGATTCGAATCCCGCAAGACAATCAGCTCGACACGAACGGCTGGAACCGACTTCGACGGGACCTCTTCGACCACTTCAAAGCGCTACAACGGGCTTTGTCCACCGAATCGGTAACGCCTCAACTTGTGGAGACGGTGTACCAAATATCGAGAGTCATTGGTAATTTGATTCGTCTTGGATCGAGTGCGCCACCAATACCTCCATTTACCCAAAGCGAAGGAATGAGCCTCCTGATCGAGCAGATGGAATTACGCGATCTCATCCATGCGGTCCGCGCATTGTTAGGCAAGATCGACAAACGCTCAGGGGCACACAAACAGATCGCTCTTTGGCTCACGTCATTTGAAGATCTCGCAAAGGGCGCATACCCGAGGCTAGAAATGCTCCCCCCTCCCAAACACGACATTCCCGCCGACTTGGAACTCGCTTTTTCGCCAAAGCGCCTCCCTGAAGCACGACCCCGTCTCATCCTTGCAGGTGTCGATCTCATCCGGCTCCTGACATCACCCCAACCTTCCGCTCCAAGCCGGGAAGAACCTGGGGGCCGCCCCGTAGCTAGTGGTGCCTCGTAATTGTTGGCGAGCCGGAACCGGGCATCACCGATCCGAGGAGGCCTCAGACTCGGTTTGCAGCGAGATTTCTGGTGTCTATTCATCCTTGTTCCGCGAAGGCACTTGAGTTCTGCTGCTACATACGATTTACTCGACTAAAGCAGTGAAGTTTGGAGGCATGCCATGCCACAAAGAGCAGAGGCAATTCGCGTTCGAGTCACTTCACGTAAGCCAGAGCTGGACAGTCGTGATCTTCGGCGCACTTTCTGGGCACCATTGACAAGCAATGAGGATGTGTCCAACCTTGAAGCAAGGCTGTGCCGTGGTTTCGGCCCTGCTCTGAAGAAGAGCCTCGTCGAGAGCCTCTCTGAACCGTTGCGCACTCTGGAAGACCAGCTCTCCCGCGACGGACTAAGCACGTTCGAGCGGATGTTCGAATTCGGACCTCCAGGAAGGGACTGGTATCGTTACCAGGCGGGAGAAGCATTTTCGCGATTTATTGAATACCGCCGAGATGCATTTGAATCATTGCCAGAGCTTCGCAATGTTCGGGAGCGATTAGCCGCCGCTGCGGGCGTGATCTTCTCGACTCGAATCATTGGGTATTCGAGTTTAACTTTCGAGGTGGCGACTGCGTCATTTGACAAACTCGCGAAGGCATTTGATGGTCACTTTGACGAGCTTCGGGTGTTTCTAGACGCCTTTGTGCCATTGGCATTCGCTGAAGTGTTCGATATCGGTTTTGCTGACACCAATACGTTCGACGTATCGATACCAGAATCTGCAGAACATGCTTTTATCGCAGCGGCAGCCCGTCCTGCTGCTCGACCCATCGAGCAGCAGGACATCTCCTCAACAACTTCGAAATTCCCCTCATCGCGCGAACGCGCGGAGTGGTTGTGGCGGCTTGCGAATGGGTCACTGCTGGTCCCATTCGCAATCGCTCTCCTCGTCATGTTTTATGGCATACGAATGTTGTCGGATATCCGACGGACTGAAGATGAGGCTCTCCGTCCGATCCTGATCCATCAGTTGGAACTCCTCCGGGAAGACAGAGCACGGTTTTCCATCAACCAAGTGAAGGATGTGGGCGTCCCCTGTGCCATCACGTCAGCCGATTCGAAAAATGGCAAGCAATAGCGGGGCAACAGCAGCGAGGCACGGTAAAAGCCGCGGAGGAAGCGCGCCGTCGTCTGGAACCTCGGTCGAGCAAATCGCTTTGAGAGTGTCTGCGATTGATTCTGCATCGTTCGCGCCATAGCCCAGCAGGTCCAGATCTCGGGTTGGCCGAAACGGGTCGTGAAGCCAAGTCACAAAGAGCATCGCGCCCTACACCCTGATCTTCAAGGCTTCATCTACTAAAAAGCCGACCTCCCTCCAATCAAGGATCGGAAACACCCACTCGTTATTGGTGATAAGCCGAGATTGGTCGGGGGCGTCTGTACCGATCAAAAAGTTGAAAAGCACGCCCTGAAGAACGATCGAAAGGACTCGTTGTCCATCGACCATATGCCATTGCGGAGGAAAGAAGAATTGGATACGTTCACCCTCGCACGACAGGGCAATGCAAGTCACGGGGTACTGCCCATCTTGGCCAGGATTCCTGTCGCTCAAAAGGTCGCGAAGAATGGCTTCGTCGTCGCCGAGATCAACCATACTCAGCGCTTGCGAGGCTCCCATCCTCCAGAGCAGCGACAGCAACCAGAGTCTGACAAGTGTGCCATCAATGGGGCCCAAACTGAAGGCGTCATGGAGCGTGCCCGTTAGGTCGTCCGGCACGTGACGCCAGACTACCGCACAGTATGCGTCCCACTGTTCAAATCTCTCAGTGCAGCTCGAACATAGGAAATACTCTTGCGCATTTAAGCCCGGTGGCACGAGGAAGTCCGGAAGGACAGACTGAGCTTTCATCTCGACACGACCGTCACAAAACGCACAGTTCTCTCGCGTCAAGCAGGATTGAGGGATGTTCTCGGTCCAGCAGAGTCCGAGGTGTGCACCAGAAGGAAACTCAGTGATGCCAGAAATCCTACTACCTTGAGCCGCGAGATCGAAGGTCACTGGCAGACCGAAGGCATTTCCCTTGAACCTCGTGTGCTGCGCGATGGGACCATTCGCGCCCTCGTAAACGTGATGCACGCCGTCCGACGGATCAAAGGAAATCAAGTTCAACGAGATGTCAGCGGAGATCTTGAGGTCGGTGATGGCCTTCCGCTGCCCATCTAACTCGATCAATAGTGGGGAGACGGCATCTCGAATTGCGCCACTCGGCATGGGAATCAGATCTCGCTTAGTTGCGTCGATATCAAACTCCACCCGGCTCACTGAACCATCCGAGGGAAGATTCACGAAGCGGCGCGGATAAGCCATTTCATGGAAAACCCAGAGGTCGATTGCTGGGAATGGGGACTTGACCAACTCGTGGAAGAACAGGGGCTTCCAAGAATCACTAATCTCGATGTAATCAGAACGACCCTCGACCCTCACGGAACAACGAATGTTCGCCGTTTCAGGGATGGCATGAACAACTTCTTCCTGTAGGAACCAGCCCGCAACGTCCTGAGGCCGTATTTCAGAAAGAGTGCGCAGCTCGATGCCATGTTGTCTTGCCGTGAGGTAAGCCGCCCTCGTGAATCCTCTTTCCGAAACTGCGATTGTCTTGGCGGCTCCCAGCTTCTGCCTTTTGGTCGCCAGCTGTTCAATCCAAGTGTCGTTCGCTTTACGGCTCCGTTTCTGACACTCGATCGTGATCAGGATGTCCACGCTTCCGAGGCGGAACCGAATCGACGCATCTACTTCGCGCAGCTCATCCGTCGTGAGATCTCGGATGCGATCGGGTGATGTGACGATGGCACCCCGAGGTGTTGCACTCTCCTCTATCATCGCGACGATTCGCTCAAATTCACGCCAGGCTGGTCGGGTACGTTGTATCGTCAAGCCATTATCCCCTTGCCCGAGCAGAATACCCCTCCAACACGTTGGCATTCACGACGAAATCGACCAGCATTCGCTTCTCCCCAGGCAACAGTCGCCTCCTGTGTCATCGACGGAAGATCGGCCAAGAACTCGGCAAGCGACTGCCCGGTTCGGGTCGGGCTCAGGCCTAGTATCCTGCTCATAATCTCGGTATCGACCTGAATACCGGCAGCCTACTGGTTCTCGTGATTCAACATACTCCGAGCTGGTCGCCGCATCCGGCTCTGAGTGGCGATCATATGAACGCATGCTGGTTCATTCGATCAAGCTCACCTCAATTCTGTTCTGAAGCTGCCCGCACGAACAGGGCTTCCGTCGATAATGGCGCAGCAGAAAGATCACCTCCGGCGATTTGCTTTTCGCTCTTTGTTCGCCTATGATGTGTATTACCTCGGCAACTTCTCCGTTACGCTATTGAACACCTGCTCACGTTGACCTACGATGACTGGCACCGTCATAAAAGGGGCCGTCTTGCTAACTAATGAACATTTAGCTGTCATGACAATCAAGCGCGTCATCTTCCACGACGTGCCCAACCACGTTCACGGAGTTGATGGCAATCTCGTCCTCGCTTCAGCAGAAACCGAAATCGATGCCCAGCGTCGGAACATGTTGAAGAAGAAGCTAGCCAAGGTTCTCGACAGCAAGTCTGCATATCCGATTCTGTTTGAAGACAATTCGAGCTCCCCAGTGGTAGCCATAGTGCGCGAGTACACGAAGAAAGAGCATAAGGTGGATGCGTTCGTCACAAACACCCAGGAACTGGCGAAGCATCTTCACCAAGTGCAGCACGGGGCCGTCTCTCCGGGTTTATTGTGTGTGATTGAGTTCGCCGCCGACGGCAAGCCAGGTTTGGTTTTGATGAAACTTGAGCGAGAGGCCGGAGCACAGCTGAAACTCGATAAGGTCGGGAACAAGACTCGGTTCGCAATGTCCGTTTTGGAGGATCTGGTTCTTACTGACGGCACAAAGCTGTTTAAGACTGCGGCTTTCCTCCGGACGGGTAGCGGAGACGACGAGTTTCTGATGTCGGCGTGCGACAGTCAGCATCGAGTGACCGACAGCAGCGATATGGCGAGGTTCTGGATAAAGTACCTTGGTTGCACTTTCCGTGAAGACCCTAGGGTATCGACATCCAAGTTTTACAACGCAAGCATCGAGTTCATAAACTCAGTGGTGACCGAGCCTGTCATGCGAACTGCAATTTATGACGGCTTGCATGCAGAATTGAGATCGAGCAGGTCGATGGTTGCTCCAAAGACTTTCATCCAAGAACACGTGCCAGAGGAGCTTCGGACGACCTATCGCGAGTTTTTGGAGGAGCGAAAGGTACCACTGACTTCTTTTCACAAGGATGTCATTGATGTAAAGAACAAGCTTCGCAGGCGAACCTTCCTTAGCGAGCAAGGCGTAATGGTGAGTGCGCCAGAGGAGAGTGAGGGACTCGTACAGGTGAATGAAGAGAGCATCGTTGTGCAGGACAAGCTGAAGAGAGTGGGGCGTGGGTGACAGACGTCGAATTAGCCAGGAAGAGCTGGACGCAAGAGAAGCCGAGCTTCGCGGAGTTTGGCGACTTGATCGCAGAACGCCTCAGGTTGGCCCTACGAAGGGAGGGCATTCTCGCCGAGGTTTCGGCACGCGCTAAGGAGCTAGACAGCCTGGTTAGGAAGCTGCTGCTGAAATCAGAGCATGACTATGATTCGCTCCCTGACAAGGTTGGCGTGCGGATCGTGATCAGGCATTTGTCAGACATTCCGGCTGTAGAGCAGATCATATCGCGGGACTTTGATCACGACCCCGCAGACAACAAGGCGAGGGATCACGGTACGAACCGCGTGGGGTACCTCAGTGTGCATCTGGATCACACGAGACTGAAAACGGACGACCAACAGGCGGTGATGTTCCCGCCATCTAAGTTCTTTGCAGAGGTGCAACTGCGAACTCTCGCGCAGCACCTATGGGCCGAGATGTCGCACGACGACGTGTACAAGAACGATGAAACAGCTAACGCTTTGTCGAGTGATCTTAAGAGACGCGTTAATTTGATGGCGGGGCAGGTGGAAGTGGCTGACAGAGAGTTTGACCGCATCAGCAAAGAAATTGGACAAGACGATGCTTATCGGCTCTTGCGAGCGCTGGAGAGACATTACTACAAATTGACCACCCGCCGAGCGAACCCCGAGCTCTCACTTCTTGTGATTAAGCTACTGTCCCCTACCTTCAAAGGTCTGACAGCGCCACAGATTATCACCCAGCTAGATGAAACCTTTGTGAAACACGCTGGAATGCTCGAACAGATTTATCAAGATCCTGACAGAGCTGTTGATTCAAGTGCGTTCTTCTTTCAACCTGAAGCTCTGATGATCTACGACCGGTTACTCCACGACCGGGACGAGACGCTTAGCCTATGGAGTACTGTGTTTCCTTCGTCAGAGCTTGATCGCGTGGCCAATAATTTTGGCATTTCCCTTGATTGAGGACCGCGCATAGTAGCTCCATTACAATCTTGCTCCTGCCACCGCGGAATTGTGCCGGAGGGACGAGAAGACGTGGGGGCAACCGCTGGAGCAACTTGGAGAATTGGCGATGGCAATTCATGTTCATTATCACTCGCTTACGCTTTCTTCTCGATTCCCGGTAGCGCTGCCAGCCAATCTGTTTGCTTTTGTATTCACTCGAAAAGCCCGCTGAGACTTCCCATCTTCAATTTCCGTCAGGTTGGTGCGCAAGCTGATGCTGCGTAGGAAACGTCACGGTCGCCGTTATTTCCGTTCCCCTGCATGGCAGTTCTATGGCATTTGCGAACCCCGTCTAGCACATGTTCTCCTGCGAAAATGGCTCCGGCGTCGTACTCGCCGGAGCCATTGTGATGCCGGCTAGAAGTGCAAGCCCAACTGGGCCGTGTAGCTTCGCGGCGTGACGTAGTGGGTTCCGCTAAAGGTGGACAAGAAGTTATAGAGCGCATAGTTATTGGCCAAGTTAATGACCGTGAACTGCGCGCTCCACTTGTACTTGTCGCCGTGCAGCAGGTTGTCGTGTCCGACCGCGAGGTCGAACAAGTTGCGCTGCTGAATGCGCGGAGGTTTGTGATCATCGTTCTCGGTGCCTGCGGCCGGGATACTGATCAGACTGGAACCATACTGCGCAGCTGGGCATAGGTTTGTACCCAACGCGGAGCTGATCGGCGTAGTCGGCGTAGCGCGCACGCTGCCGCAATAGAGTCCTGCCTGGAACTGCTGATCCGGGCTGATGATGGAAGTATCGACCACCGAGTTGCTGCCTGCAGGACCGTTGTTGCAATTGCCTCCGGCGCACGGCACCGGCCCTGCCACCAGTCCGCTGTCGAAGCGCCAGTTGAAGCCCATCCAAGGACCGCGCTTCCAGGGCTGGTACTGAATGTGGGTTGTCTCGTTGAACTTCTCGTCGTGGTCGATTCGGAAGACTCCCGCCGGTGCCGAGGGTGTCGCACCGGCTCCGCCAACCTGCGGAGAAAAGAAGCGCGCGGCCACGCTAGAGAACACGACCAGCGCGGAGAATCCGTGGATATTTGGCACACTGATGCGACCCGCGTACCCGGGAATTTTCGAGCGGTCCCATTCTACTGGGAAGGTAATCGGAGTTGCACCCAATACGCTGAAGTCGTAGCCGTGATGGGTGTACTTCCAGATGTATTCACCGGAGAAGACGAGGTATTTCCCAAAGGCCTGCTGGAATCCGGCATGGAATTCGTTGCGCCATCCTGGACCTAGCGGCGTGGAACTGAGTGACGAGCAGAGGAGCAGCGGACTCAAGACAGGGTTGGCACATCCCACGCTTGTGAGCACCAGGTTTTCGTTGAACGGAGTTTCCAGCTCACGCGCGTAGGAGATGCGCAGAACTGTGTTCGTCCTCTTCACGTTGTACGAGACACCGAGGCGAGGCTCCGCCTCGCGATGGGTGGTCAGCCCGTTGTACAGATCGCCTCGAATTCCAAGGTTGAGAGCCCACGGTCCCTTCGTGATCGCATCTTGAACATACAGAGACAGCTCTTTGATATCGGTGTGACCGTTGAAGGTGTACAGCCCGCCACCGCGAGTCAAATCGTAGGGAGATAGAAGGCTGTTGAACGTCGGGCTTGCAGGATCGTTCAGCGTCGGATCGACAATGCCGAGGCTGTCGTGCTCGTCGAGGAACGTTTGCTGGTAAGTGGCGCCTACCTTCAGGTTATGCATGCCCTTCACGTAGGAAAACTCGGAACGAAGTCCGGTGTTGGTCAGTGTCCGATTCTGACCAACCGTTTCTGATTGGAGGCTTGGTGCGAGATCTGCGAAAGGATTGGAGCTGGGATAGTAGTTGTACTGATCGCGACGCACGAATGCGCCCACGGTGAACAGGGTTGTGTCGCTGAGCAGGTGAGTCCACGACGGAGCGATGTTGAAGGTTTTGATCTGGGACCGCTGATCAGTGGGACCAACCGCGACACCATTAGGACCGAGACCGCCGTTGTCCACCACGACGCCGGACCAAGCTGTGGCGTTCTGCTGGTCGAACGAATTTGGTGTTTGGAACCAGGAACGGGTGAACTGAAGGTTCGAGTGGACGGAGTCTTTGGCGGAAAGCTGGTAGTCGATGCGGTCGAAGACGTTCTCCTCATTTCCCTTGTCGTGAATGATGCGGAATTCAGGAGGATCGAGGAAACGCCCCGTGTTGAGGCCGTTAGCTGCGATGAAATTTCCCCAGTTCTTGCCTCCATAGCCGAGATTGAAACCCACGCTCGACGTTCCGAAACTGCCGTACTCAGTGGTGACGCTGCCGTGCGGGGTAGTCATCCCCTGGCCGGAGCGCGTGGTGACGTCGATCACCAGACTGGTCTTGTCGCCGTACTGCGCCGGTGGCGCGCCGGAAATCACTTCCATCGACTGAATCGAATCCAAGGGGATCTGGTTGGAAAAGACCTTGCTCTGCTGGTCGGTGATGGGCTGACCATCGACCGAGAACGAGTTCTCGGCGTGATCGCCCATGCCATGAAACAGGCCGTTGGAGTCGGCAGCAACGCCGGGCGAGGCGAGGGTGACGAGCGAACTCACCGACGAGGAAGAGCTCTCCAGGGGAAGCTTGTTGAAGAGTTCGCGATCGACGTCAGTGTGGAACGTTGACGTATTCTCCAGCAGATCTTCACCGGTTGCCTCCACCGTGACCGACTCCGACGAGTTCGCGATTTCGAGGCGGATGCTCAAGGTGATCGGCACCGACGAGCGCACATCAACATCATGCACGTAAGAAGCGAATCCTTTCTCGATCACCGTCAGGTGATAGGGATTGAAGGGTACGTTGGGAAAGGTGAACCGTCCGGCACCGTCTGTCGCCACCGAGCGCGTAAAGCCGCTCACCGGATTGCGAATTTCGACGGTGACATTGGGAAGCACCGCGCCGCTCGGGTCCGAGACCGCTCCGGTGATCGATGTCGAGTTTCCAGACTGCGCATAAGCGCTCAGGCCGAGCGCCAAATAGAGAATAGCCAGCATAGCCGCAGCAAGCGGCTTCCTGCAGGAAGACAGCATGAGTTTCCCTCCGGAAATATCAGGTTGCAGGGTGAGTCGAAACAAAAGTGACTTTTGCGGAGAGCTAGGATTCCGGAGGAGGAGGACGAACCGAGAGTGCGAATGCGATCAGGCGTTGCTTTGCGGCTACAACGGGTTCCACACGAAGAGTGGAGACGGCGACGAACGTGACACGAGGCGATAGGGTTGGGACTGTCGGAGACGCTGAATGAGCAGCAACACAGACCCCGCACCTAGCCGATTCGTTCGCGTCCGAGTGATGATGCACAGCCACGGCGATTGCTGAGGACAGCATCAGCAACAGACATAGCCACGCAATCTTCTTCGAGATCGAGCGCATAACGGCTTACCCCACTTAGGGTTTCAATCTACACCGAAACAGAAAGCCAAAGCAACGCGAGTACCTCCGGCAGACTGCCTCTCTAGTAGCAGGGTAGATGCCAAATGCTAAACCGGGGACGCCTAGGACCTTTACAAGCACGTCGCAAGGAGTTCAGGCCGAGAAAGCAACCCGGGACTCTTCTCGGCCTGACCGCGCAAGAAAGAAATCGCTTTCCTTCCCTCCAGTACCTCAGTAGTGAAAACGGTAACGGACCTCGGCGTAGATTTCGCGCGGGGCGTTCCAGTGGAAGCCGCCGAAGGTCACACTGTTATCAAGCTCCACGCGACGATTGGCCACATTGAGGGCAGTTACTGAGAAGGTGGTCGCCTAGCCGATTTCTTTGTTCAGGCTGAGATCGAACGTGGTGTGGGAGGGCAGATAGTCTCCAGGATAGGGCTTGCCGGGAGACCCATTGGTGAACCCGATCCGTAGTAAACATTGGTGGAGGCATGCGTACGCCGGGGCAGAAGCAGATCAGAGGTTGTCAATTTAGCACGCTGATCACGATGCCTCTTTCGAATGCCACCTGGTGCTGGTTTTGAACGAATCTGTAGCGAAGAGACGGCGTAGCGTGGGGGCAACATGTGGGGCAACTGTCAAGTTGCAGGTTCATGAAGTTCTTACTTCATCGGAGCCGTCGCAGTCTTCTAACTTCCCACATTGTTACTTTTGGACCGCGTCGCCCTATTCCGGCCCGTTGCCTGTGTGAGAATCCTGCGGTCGGGCAGTATCTTCCAATCCGCTAGTGCCGACATTAATTGCTCAGCCCCGCTCATTTCAAGCCGTCCACAACGTATAAGTCTGACAACGCTGTGCGGCAGACATATACGTAAGACTTTCCGTCCTTTGAGAGGCTGAAGTGAATGACAGATTCAACACCCGCGGGATCTGGCGGAGCAATCTGCTTATAAAGTTCACGCTTGCCAGTGGCAATCTCGACGCGGGAGACATTACTCGGTACTTGCATGCGTTGGTGAACGAGCAAGTACCTTCCATCAGAGCTCCACTTATCCACGTAGTCATCGCTGGTGACACCGTTGATGGCTTTTGTTGGGCCGCCATGAATCGGATACATGGTTTGCTCCCCCGATGTTGTCGAAGACGCAATGAGATAAAGGCCATCCGGAGAAATTGGCATTGCGAACGAGGCAGCGACGCCCTCGGGCGTTATCGGTACCGGGGCACCTCCGTCCAGAGGCTGTAAGTAAGTTCGTAACTGCGCTCCGGGTGCACGCCCGGTGAAAACAAGTGCTTTGCCATCCGGCAGGAAGCGCACATAATTGTGCTCGAAGCGGTCATTTGTAATCTTGCGGCTCTCACCGGCGCCAACAGGCCACAGCACGAGTTGGCCTGGCTCGCTCGCATCCCTAGCTACGACCCACCTGCCATCTGGGGAAAAGTCTCCAAATTCACCATCGCCCACCCGAATCGCCGGCGAGCCATCGAGTCCGCGTATGTAAACTCCATGCCCTACAGCTCCCCCAGAATCTTGGAACAGAACAGTCTTGCCATCTGGTGAAATCGCAAGAAGGGACGGCCAGTCGAACCAGGAGATGTCTCGTTCCTTTGTGGCTCCCGCCGGAAGTGCATACATCTGCTGTCGCGCGTTCTCGCTGGTTAATAGCACCCGGCCGTTATCAGCAATGTCCTGCAATGTAAGCGACACGGGCGCACGCAAAATCAACCGTTGCCTGCCATGCAGGTCAACGCCGTATATTGCCCTTTCTGCGCCAACAGGTGCGGCAGTAAACCAGAGTTCTTTACCATCGGGTCTCCATGCCAAGCCTAGGAGCGAAGTGAACATCTGCGATTCATACTTTTTGTTGCCGCTGCGGTCGACGATCACGACCCGGCCATCATCCCCGCCGGGGACATGTTCAGCGAAGGCGAGCAGTTGGTCGTCTGGCGAGATCCGCATGTGGCTGATCCATGCGCTCCCCCGATACACGACGGTTCCAACCGGATACTCGACAGAACTGATTCCCACGGACAGCGCATTGGCGAGTACAGGAGCGTGTAGCCTGACTACGGCCATGCTCGTGCCATCAGGCGAGAATTCCGCAAATTGCACCATGTCCAGCAACTCACGGGGAGCTCCCCCCGTTAGCGCCATGCGAGCGAGGGTGCCCACCTGAATGAAACTGTTGTTGACTGCATTCAGCAACAGAGCAACTTCACCAGTCCGGGATACGGCGAGAACCTGGGCATGAGGCACATTCAACGGGCGCGAATCGCTGCCGCCATAACGCGTCGTGAACGGCTCCACGGGCTTGCCGTCCCACGCCGCCCCGAAAAGGATCGTCTGCCCATCGGGGGCGAACCGTGCCATCCGCACCGAACCGCGACGAAATGTCAGACGGTGGAACTCAAGCTGTTTTGTGCCCAACCAGAGAGCACGCGCGGCGAGCGCGCCCAAGGCGAACAGGATCAAGGCCGCCATGCCAGCTACGGCCATCATGCGCCAACGGCGATACGTGGTAACGGGCTGCACCTTCGCCGATGCTGAAGTCGTGCTTACCGATTCGAGATTAAAGGCCACATCGCGCGCGGATTGATACCGTTCTGCCGGATTTTTCTCGAGGCAGTGCTGCACAATGCGATCAAGCGCGGGCGACACTGCGTGGTTAATTTCGGTCAGGTTCGGCGGCTCGCCTTGCACAATGGCAGCCAAGGTTTCGGCCGCCGATTCGCCCCTAAACGCCCGATTGCCAGAGAGCATCTCGTACAGAACCACGCCAAGGCTGAAGAGATCGGAGCGTGCGTCCGCAGGCTTGCCCCGCACCTGCTCCGGGGACATGTAACCCACCGTTCCCAGAATGGCACCCGGCTCGCTGCCGACTGATTGGGTGAGGGTCTGCTCGTTCTCGGCGCTTTCAGGTCGAGTCAGCTTAGCCAATCCGAAGTCGAGGATTTTCACGTGTCCGTCCTCGGTAATGAAGATGTTCTCCGGTTTCAGGTCGCGATGCACGATTCCTTTGTCGTGCGCTGCTGCAAGTCCGCGCGAAAGCTGGAGGGCATAATCAACAGCTTTTCGCACGGGCAGAGGTCCCGAGCGCAAGCGCTCGCGCAGTGTCTCGCCCTGGAGCAATTCGCTGACGATGAACGGTATGCTCTTCTCAGCGCCGATGTCGTAAACCGCGAGGATGTTCGGATGATTCAGGGCGGCTGCTGCGTGCGCCTCCTGCTCGAATCGCCGTAGGCGCTGCGGGTCGGAGCAAAAGGCTGCGGGCACGATCTTGATCGCGACTTCACGCTTCAGGCGGTGATCAAGCGCCCGATAAACCTCTCCCATGCCGCCGACGCCGAGCGCGCCGGAGACTTCGTAAGCTCCAAATTTTGCGCCCTCGGACAGCGCCATCGTACACTCCAGTCCGGCAATTGTACCCATAGTGAGAGTTGCCGGGCGGGGGGTTGGGATGCCATAAGTGATTGATCCTTGCAAAAGGATCACGGGTAAGCCGGACAAAGTTCGGGCCAGATCATGGCACGTGGCGCGGAGGCCACCGGCCATGAAACAGAATCGTCTCTCCAAGCTCAACCGCGGCGTTCAACAAAACAGCGGATTAGGTCGGCAGTCAACGATCAAATCGAAATCGAACGGAAGCTCTAATCTCTACTCGGACGGAGTATGGGCTTCGCACAGCATTCGATTGAGCCCACCTTCGCCAGCCAAAAGATGCAAGCAAAGGCGGGCAATGCCACCGGTTACTCCAGCGCTGCACACATGGCTGAAGTGTTGTCGAAGGCGAGGTTCGGTGTGACCGTGATGTTGCCGTTCTTGTCGATAGCAAGCCGTCCAGAAGCGTGCGCGACAACCGTGCCATCGGCGGTTTTGACGTTGAGGAGCACACCACGCACAGAGAGAGCCCCCGTGGTCAGGTCAAGAGTTTCGTTCTGCCGGTTGGTGCCAGAGAGGACCTTACCCGTAGGTCCGACAAACGATTGTTCGATGAAATCGTGAAGGATCAAGCGGACGGAGTTCCCCGCGTCATCATGAAACACGATTCCGTTTTCGTTGAAGGTTGCGGTGCCACTGATCGTAGTGCCATCGGGGCATGCCAGATCGTCAGAGACCACGGCCGTCTGACTGAATTTCGTGGGTGGGGTGGCGAAGGCAGAACTGGTTAGTGCGCCGAGCAGTGCGATTCCGGTTGTAATCCTACGAAGCTTCACGAGCCTATCTCCTCTGGGGGTGGTTGGGACGCGGTTGCACAAATCTCAAGTAGTGGGGACTACCTGAAGCTAAAGAACTCTACTGTAGTGATCCTGGACAGTTAAACTGCCCACCCAAGCCAGAAGAAGGCTCAAATGGGCGCCAGATAGAGCAAACTAGCCGGGGTCCGAGATAAGGTCATAGTAAAAATGCGACATTGAAAGGATTTTTCATAAACTGTGGAGCGACACGCGCAAGAAACTCCTACTGAGGCAGTACTGGCCTACAGCCAGCGGTATTCGCCGAGTCAAATGGGCCAAAAAACTAGGCCTTGGCGAATTGGTCTTACGCAGTCGAAGGTCCTGCGACTAATCGACGGACGAACAAGGCACAGCGCATCCGCAGGCGCCCGAGATCCATCGCTTGAAAGCAAAACGGGATCGGGCTCTTCACGCTTTGCTCCTGGCTTGTGGGCTGAGGCGGCAAGAGGCCGTCGACCTGCGACTGGATCATCTTCAGGAGCGCAAGGACCACTGCGCAATTGTCGATCTGTTGGGCGAGGGAGGGCATATCCGGACGTTTCCCAACGGAGGCGGGGGATATGCATGCAGAGGAGGCTGTTGGCTGGCGAGGAAGATCAAGGGCAAGCACAGCTTATTATGTGGCATTGAGACGCTTCTACATTCGAGAGTCGTTTTGGGGGTCCTCCAAGGAGGAGCAGAATTCCATTGAACAAAGTCGAAAAATCTTTTTAATGTCGCATTTTTACTATGACCTTATCTCGGACCGCGGCTACTTTCTATCCCTCACGAGGCGGAGGAGCGGTCCACAGCGTTGAGTGACGGTTCCCCTGTTTCCACACTTTCACACCTGCAACAGCAACAAAGGAGAACACACATGATGACAGATTTCGAGTGCCCCCAACGGACGCAGGCGCTTGGCATAGCCAACTTTGGAGCGTTGGACAAAAAGCTCATGTCAAGAGGGTCGCTGAAGACAACTCCTGCGGCCCTTGGAATGCTCGCCATCTGCCTCCTCCTCTTAGCATCGACCATTTCTGCCCAGACACGCTATGCCGTCAAAGACCTCGGGGCACTGCGAGCCGCTGGACACTCCAGCACTGGTTTGGCGATCAACAATTTCGGTCAGGTCGCGGGGATTTCAACCGTCGACGACATAGGCATCTTTCAGCATGGGTTCCTGTACAGCGACGGCAAAATGACCGAGATCGGTCCTTCCACTGGCGATGACAACTTCGATCACCCGTATACCACCATCTTCGCCAATGGTATAAACGACCTCGGTCAGGTGGTCGGGGCATCGTTTTTGTATGACCCGAACGGCACCTGCTGCAACCGCACTATTGCCTTTCTTTATCGCAATGGAAAGTTCACGGATCTCGGATCTCTCGGTGGCACGTTCGGCTCTGCGATGGCCGTCAATGATCTAGGACAGGTTACGGGGCAATACTCGATAGCTGGAGATAGCGCTTCTCATGCGTTCCTTTACAGCGGGGGCAAAATGAGGGACCTCGGCACATTGCCGGGCTTTGCCAACAGCATCGGCATGGGCATAAACATCTTGGGACAAGTGGTGGGCTACGCTTATACGGGTGATCCTTTTGATGGGATGCGCGCCTTCCTGTATAGCAATGGAAAAATGAAAGACCTCGGTGTCCTGCCTGGCTTTACCAACAGCAAAGCATATGCAATCAACAACCTTGGGCAGATCACTGGTGGTTCATTCAGCAACTTCGATCCCGACACGGGGCAGAGTGGACACGTTTTTCTCTACAGCTCTGGCAAAATGCGCGATCTTGGGGCTTTCATGGATGCTGAATCCTTCGGTACCTCCATCAATGATTTAGGTGAGATCGTGGGCGTCGGAGCCGGTTCATTTCTCTATACCCCACGCACCGGGATGATCGATCTCAACAGTCTGCTGCCGACCGACTCCGTATTTGCATACATAAACTCTGCGTACGCCATCAACGATGCCGGGCAGATTACGGGAAATGCGTGGACCCCTCAATTCGGGCTTCACGCGTTCATCTTGTCACCGAAGAAACACTGACACCTTATTCACCACGAGTGGCACATTCGATTTCTGCCCTGGCTGGAGCGAGTCCAGTTGACTAAGTGCGGTTCGGCGTCGTCCGGAGGGATGATCCTCACTGTTCTCGGAAGCCGCGCGGCGATTCCAATGGCCGGTTAGTTGACCGGGGTAGTTGGCTCAGGAAAGGGAGCGTCTCATGAAGCATATCTGTGTGCTGTTTACTCTAGTCGTCGTGGCCACCAGTTGCGCGTCCGCGCAAGCGGCCCCGAAAGAATCCCGATTCATCAATCTGCCTAAGACTGTCCAGGCGCCGTTCAGCGATGGTGTGCTGGTCGGGAACACGCTTTACATCGCCGGACGCCTCGGCCTCGATCTCAAGACCGGCAAGCCGCCCGAAGACATCGAGCAAGAAGCTCGCATCGTTCTCGACGGCGTGAAATCTGTTCTCACCGAGGCCCACATGACGATGGAAGACTTGGTCTTCGTCCAGATCTTCTGTTCGGACGTCTCGCTGTACGCCAGGTTTAACGACGTGTACAAGACTTATTTTGGCAAGGACTATCCCGCAAGGGCCTTCATCGGATCGGGGCCGTTGCTACGTGCCGCCCATTTCGAGATCAATGGGGTCGCGATCAAGAGATGAGGGGCGATGCCTCGACCGGGTATTCCAAGGAGAAGGACCGCACAATGACCTCTCGCAGTAACTTGCTCAAGGCAGTAACAATGGCAGCGACAATGGTGTTGACCACACTTGCGTTCGGGCAGGGCAAGTGCAGGGATGGCTACGGCACACAGTCCTGTCCATTGCCCCAAGAAGTGGCCACGGCTCCGACTGAACCAGTGTTCGCGCCGACCGGATGGAAGACTGTGGCGCTCGACCACATCACGTTCGAGATGCCGGACTATCGAAAAGAGGCGGCATTCTACGTCACGCTTATAGGTTGGAAGCTGCGGAGTGACGATGGCAAGCAAGCCGTTTTAGACATGGGCGACTCGGGTTCGGCGGTCTTCAAACAGACGCCAGGAATCAAGTCAGCGGTCGTGAAAAGTTTCTGCTTCGTCATTGAGCCTTGGAACGCTAAGACTGTGGAGGCGGAGCTCCGGAAACGCGGGCTAAACCCGGTTGCAGACAACAATGACAATGGGTTCGAGAGCTTTCACGTGAAAGACCCAGATGGATGGGACCTTCAGATCAGCAACGGCGATGGTCTGGTGAAGGGACGCATGGCTGCGGGCAATGCAAAGACGGTATTGTCGCGTCCGTTCGCCCCAACCGGATGGAAGACAGTCTGGTTGGATCATCTCTCGTTCTTTGTTACTGATTACAAGAAGAGTGCGTCCTTCTATTCGAATCTCCTGGGCTGGAAGGGGACCTACGACGAAGGGAGTCAGCAGGAACTGATGATCGGGGACATCGGCGACATCATCGTTCGCGGAGGTAATTCAAAGGACCCTGACTTCGGAAAAGCCGGTGCCACGAGTGCGCGCAACGAACTCGACCACATCTCATTTGGAATAGCGCCATGGAATACCGACGGCGTGCAGTCGGAGCTCAAGAAACGCGGTCTCGACGCGGAAGTAGACACCTCCACCACCGACGAGATCCACGCCGCAGCTTACAAGAGCTATCACACAACCACGCCCAACGGCTACGATCTCCAGATCAGCTTTGTCACGCACCACAACCGGTTAGCCTTAGCAAACGCGGTAAGACCGCGTTCTAATGGCCAGTAGCGCGTGCAGTGTATCGCGATTTGGCGTGACGATCAGTCTTGTCTAGGACGTTCGATATCCCGAGGGGGAGTTACATGGGCAAAAAGTCATTTTCGATTCCGGGCCTGTTTCTCAGCGTGGTAGTACCTACCGTTTTCCTCACGTCAACGGGAGTTCTCGCTCAACGCCCCCTCTCTTTGGAGAGCGGCCACTATCAAGTCGTTCATGGGTGGCCGGCGATGCCTGTGGGCCGGGATCTCGGCGCGGTCGCGGGTATTGCAGTGGATTCACACGACAACGTATTCGTATTTCATCGCAATGATCGCACCTGGCCCGACTCAGATGAATTGTCGACAACGCCGATCGCATTGCCTACCGTAACTCTTTTCGACGGTCGAACCGGCCAGGTGCTGGCCGAGTGGGGCGAGAATCGGTTTGCCATGCCGCATGGGCTCAGTGTCGACCGCGATGACAGCGTATGGCTTACGGACGTTGCGCTGCAACAGGTCTACAAGTTCTCGCATGACGGCAAACTCCTGTTGACCTTGGGAGAACGTGGAGTTGCAGGGAACGATGCTACGCATTTCAACCGTCCAACCCAAGTGGCGGCCGCAGCAGACGGCAGCTTCTTCGTGAGTGACGGATATCTGAACACCCGCGTAATGAAGTTCTCGCCAACTGGAGCGTTCCTCTTTCAGTGGGGACAGAAAGGAAGTGGCCCAGGTCAGTTCGATCTGCCGCACGGAATCACACTCGATCACAACGGGCGTGTCTACGTTTCAGATCGCAGCAACGCCCGAGTACAAATCTTCGATACCAACGGTCATTACATCAGCGAGTGGAAGGGTAGTGAGATCGGACGGCCCTATGATGTTGCGCTCGCCGCAAACGGGACGGCGTTTATCGCCGATGGCGGCGACCAACCTGAATCACCACCTGATCGCTCCGGGGTGGCCGTGCTTCGTCGAGATGGCACCCTTGTGGAGCAATTTGGCCGGTGGGGGATTTACGACGGCCAGTTTGAGATGGCGCACTGTATCGCGGTGGCCAAAGATGGATCAGTGTACGTCGGTGACATCAGCGGCAAACGAGTACAAAAGTTTGTGTGTGAAAGAAGATAGGTATCGAACGGGGCAAAGGCCTCAGAGATCTATGCGGAACGCGGCAGGTCGAAATCTCGGACGACTTCCTCGGGAGCGAGGGCCAGCGGACGCATATCTCCCAGCTTTTCCATCAACCGTCCCGGAGAATCGCCAGCCATAAATTGGAAATCGTGAATCATGTGCATCTGGTCGTGGTAGTGAAGTGCATGTGCGATTTCCAGCCAGCTTCGCTGCGGGCAGGCCACCTTCGCATCCAGTGCCGTTTCGAAGCGGGCCACCCGCGCAAAGCGCTTCGGCGTCATCCCCACCTCCGCGCAGAACCGCCGTTCGAAGTGCCGCAATCCCAGCCCGCACTGCCGAGCAACATCCGTCACAGAACAGGTACCATGCGTGGCAAACAGATGATTGGCGACCCGGGCAATGGTATGCTCCTTGGAAACGCGAGCCGCACGCTTTTTGAGGAATCGCTCGATGATGCGTACCCGGCTCACGAACGAGGGACTTTCTCCCATCTCATTCCACAGGTTGCGAAGCTGGACTCCCAGCACCGAAGGCGCGTCGAACGCCTGATTCACGAGTTTCCTGATCGGAACGCCGAACAGCTGCCACAGCCCCGCGGGCTTGAAGAATATGCCGAATGACTCCACGTGTCCGTACAAACCCACGTAGCCGCAGGTTTGCGTATGCGCGCCCAACACGGCAATCTCTGGTCCCAGAAACTCGCGTTCCTCACGTCGTACAACCAGTGGGTCGCCAAACTCAAACTCCAGCGTTTGCTCCAGCAGCGCGGGAGCCGTTTCGAAGATTGGCTTCGTACCCAGATCAGTCCTGCGTTGTGCATAACCCTTCACATACCTTTCCAGTTCGCGGCAAGGCCGAGCACATTCTAAGTTATGCATGAAGCTCCTCGTCGGTGTCTGTTTCTTCGATGGACGCTCTAGGATTCAGTACCGGTTACTGATTCGATCAGAAGAGTGCAACCGGGGTTGCACGCCCTCGCACATCTTCTAGCCCCTGAACCAACATTAAGCGTTTATCAGTTTGCATTCAGACCCATCGCAGAGCGAAAGAGCCAACCCTTCGCCTATATGCTCACGGCGCTACGGATCGGCTTCAGGTGATCGGCAAGGATGCCTCAGTTACCACACGCATTCGCCGACCCACCCCACACAGTCGTTGCGCGGAGGCAGTGCTGGGCATCGCGGATAGAATCGGGTAGTACAATCTGACTTTTGGCTATCGCAAAGTCGGCCGGGGCGAAGAATGACTCTGGAATAACGCGGGGAATTGCACCTGTGAGACCAATCATTTGGGGGCAACGTGGGGCAAATCCTCGGCGAATAAATAACGAAGTGAGTCTTATTATCAGTTGCTTAGACTTACACTTCGTGAGCCGGTAGCGAGATGTAGCAGCTTACCCACAGATCGCGATCAAGGCGTGTATCCCGCTGGATCGCGACTCTCGGCGCGAGGTGGCAAACGACAAGCACTCACATAATGAGAAATCTGCTTGTCAATCTGGCGAAAGCCCCCCACTGTGAGTCCAGCGACTTGGTCGGTTTCCAGTTTCCAAATTGGAAATTACGGGCTTACAATGTTCTCTATGCAGGGACAAGATATCGCGATTCTCCTCAAACTCGCCATTCAGGATGACTGTTCGCTTCCATCGAAGGAACTGGCGGCAAGCCTGTTCATTTCACCTTCGGAAATCTCCAAGGCGCTGAAGCGTTGCGTGAATTCAGGATTGCTGTACATTTCAGGTGCGGAAAAGCGGGTGAATCGGACTGGCCTGCTCGAATTTCTGGAGCATGGTCTGCGATATGTCTTCCCACCCACTATGGGCTCGCTGGTGCGCGGTGTACCCACGGCTGCCGCCGCCGAACCTTTGAAGTCACGCCTTCTGGAAGACGGGGAGCCCCCCGTGGTCTGGCGTTTCGCGGAAGGAACGGTTCGAGGCATCGCCATCGCGCCTCTATACAAGGCCGCCCCAAAAGCTGCGCTTCATGATTCCAGCTTTTATACGGTACTTGCACTCGCAGATGCCATTCGGGGCGGCAGGACGCGAGAGCGGAATCTCGCGATAGAGCTGCTCAAGAAGGAGCTCCATGTCTGACCCGAACTTGCCGCTACTCCAAGATGCAGTGCGCAAGCTTGCTCCTTTTCTCGACGAGATCGTGTTTGTGGGCGGCGTTACGCTCGGCCTGCTGATTACGGATGAAGCGGCCGCACCGATTCGCGGTACGACAGATGTTGATGTGATCGCAGAGATTCTCACCTATACCGATTACGTCGTCTTTTCGGAGCGCCTTCGAAAAGAACAGTTTGCAGAAGATATGCAACTCACCTGCCGCTGGCACCACGGCACCTTGACGTTGGACGTACTCGCGTTGAACAAAGAAGTCCTGGGGTTCACGAACATCTGGTACGAGGCCGCGCTACACCACTCTGCACCGTTTGTTCTCCCGAGCGGACCAACGATTCGCGTCATAACCGCCCCCTATTTCCTAGCGACCAAGATGGAAGCGTTTCGTAGTAGAGGAAAAATGGACTTTCAAGCGAGCCATGATCTGGAAGATTTCGTAGCCGTTATTGAAGGGCGCGCCGATATAGACAGCGAAATTGAGCAGTCAGAGACGGATGTCCGGCAGTATCTCGCCGAAGCCGCTGGAAACCTCCTGGCAGAATCCCGGTTTCTCGACGTTCTGCCCGGATTTGTTTTAGACGACGGACGCGTTCCAATGATTCTTAAACGACTTTCATCCATCGCAAAAGGTCTTCGATGAACCATGGTCTCAGATTTCGAAAATGAATGCAGCGAGCTTTCCCGGAAGCTTTCCTGCTTCGTTTGGGTATCCCATTGGGTTGCAAATGACACGAGTCTCGTTCATCCAATAATCACATCGCTGATGCGTGTGCCCATGAATCCACACACTGGGCTTTTTGCTGAAAAGCGGCTCGACGCCGCTCGCAACAAACCACGGCTGCGTGGCAGATGCTCTATAGACGTCCGGTGTGGACCGCTCAGAGGGCAGATGATGTGTGACGACGACGTCACCCACTCGCAGTTCGTGACTGAGCCAATCGCAAAACCTCTGGTGCCGAGCTCCGGCCTCTTCGATCACATGTGGAATCAAGCGCGAATCGTTGACCAGACTTGCGCTGAGGATCAGATCATGACTTTTCGGCAACCACATCGTGTCGCCTAGGAAGCGTCTTTCGGCAAAATGGAAAGGTGCACCCGTCCTCAAGACCGTCAGATTAGATATGTTCTGCTCGATCTCCAGCAAAGCCTCGTCAACGGCTGCCATCTCGTTGCACCCATAGTACTCATGGTTACCGGGGACAAACAGCACGTGGTTTTCGCGGTTGCACAGTTCTGAAAAGAAAGCTCGCGACCTCTGACTGATGACATCAAAATCGCCTGCGACGATGCAGATTGCAGCCCTCTCCCCATCCGCCGGGTGGATCGCCTGGAAATACTTCCGGTAACTCCCGCCGGCGGCATGGAATTCGAGATGCTGGTCGCTAACGATCTTGGCTTTCATCTGTTCCCTGCGAGGCCGTGGCTTGTCCCTCTCGGCCATCTTCAACAGGAGCGTTGCCGGGGACGACGAGGGCGCTTGATTCTCGCCCCGCCATTCTTGCCCTCATCACCGCCTGGAGTTCGTCAAAGTGCCAAGGTCGAAACGCATGAGTATCAACTCCGACGTCCACCGAAAGAGACCGGGCATCATCGGGTAGATTGCCATGCGAATGTCCATAGAGATGCCAGGCGCCTTGCGCGTGGCGTGGCCAGACCCTCATCGCATAGTGGCAAAGCACAATTTTCTGCTTCGCCACGTTGATCTCCGACAGTACGCCCCAGGTGGCGAAGAGATGCTGCTGCGTTCGCGCAATCTTGTCGTGATTGCCTTCGATAAAGTGGATCGCCTTACAGGCCAGACGCTTTCGATAGGCAATCACTTGCTCTGCTCTCCCCAGACAAAAGTCTCCAAGGAAATAGAGAACGTCGTTCGGCTTCACGCTGGCGTTCACGCCGTCTGCGATTGCATCGTCCATGGCCTGCACGCTCGCAAAAGGGCGATTGCAGTACCGAATGATATTGAAGTGCCCGAAATGGAAGTCGGACGTGAACCAGATATCACGCATACTCCCTCATTCTCGCTGATGTAAGCCCGTTTGCGCGACTCTACGCTGGTACAACATCCGCCAGATGCTCACCGCAGCCTGATACCTAAGCTGTGTTTCCAATCGTCAGCCCCAGCCTATTGAGCCGCCAGCTTTCGGATTTGAGATGCTCTTTCATCTTTGGCGTCCCTATCAGCTTGTGGATTAATGCGGCTGGACAGGAGCTGTGTTTGCGGAACAGCTGAAGGAGGTCGATCGTAACCCCCGGATCGTAGGCCAGCAAATCTTTACGGAGATTATTGATCTGGTATGAGTCGGGCGCCCAAACTGCGCGGTGAGCCAGCATTTCCTCTATGCAACCGAGCGCCTCCCATGCCCCATACCTGGAACCGTTCCTGTCGCCGAAGATCCTGGCTGTATCAAGGTGCCAAAGCGCAGTATCAAGCGCGGCCGAGCCACCGTTCGGCTTGTTGTTCGGAGCCGCCCCAATTTCCAAAAGAAATTTGAGAACTTCTCGCTTCTTGGACATGGCCGCGGAATGGAGCAGGTCGGGCATGTCATCTTTCAGAGGATCGGGCTTGAGCTTCTTGATCAGATCGAGATTCCCCGAGTCGCAGGCCTCAGCGAGCCCAGTTGTATAGCACTCGGGGTCCTTGGTGTATTCCACGCTCCAGCAAGGCCCTTTGGAGCGTACATCGCCGCCGGCCCAAATGAGCAGATTGACCCAGAGCAAGTCGGCCTTTGCACAGAAATGCCGCAACGCGCAGTCAACCTGCTCTTGAAGGGCCTCTGCAAGTTCCGGATGATCTCGCTTGCAATCCTTGAATGGACGCAGTGCAGTTCGAACCTTCGCCCCGAAAGCCTCGGCAAAGGGCGACTCTGTGACCAAGTCAGCGCCGCGGCTGACGAAGTACTCAATGATCTTTGGGTCCCAAATTAGGAGGACGTCAGCGAAAGGCACAGAGGCAGGCTCGGCCCCATTTGCGACCAGCAACTCAATGAGGTCCAACCTCTTCTGGGAGAGTGCTTCGATGAGCGCCGCATTCTTTGATCGCTGGCTGCTTTCGTGCTTCACGACAAGCTCAGCCAAGCTATGGAAACCCGTCTCTACAGCGGCTTGCAACAGGGTCTTGTTCCGCCCGCTGCGGCTAACGGGCAACTCCAGCGGACGGCCTGCAACAATCCATCGTTCTATGTCATAGAGTCTCCCTGCTCGGACGAGGCTCAATAGTAGTTTTGGCTCGGAGAGTTCGACTTGTATGGCAACCTTGGAGGCTTGTTTCATGGCTTCTTCGGCGTTAGATTTTACCGCGACGGTACAAGCAATGGCCTCGTGAATATTTGGGATGGTGCCACAGGGAGCTAGGAATGGAACGATATGATCGCGAACTGCTCTACCAGCAGGTATGGGAGAAGCCTATGTTAAAGATTGCCGATGAATATGGCGTGTCATCGGTCGCGCTCGGCAAGATTTGCAGAAAACTGGGGGTTCCGGTTCCCGGCCGCGGTCATTGGGCAAAGCTGGCACACGGTCACTCGGGTGCCAGGAAACTGCCCCTGACCAAGATGGAGAACGTCCCCGTGATTTACAGGAGCAGGCAATCCGAACAAGCGCGGAAAGCTGCAGCCGAGTTGAAAGGGGCGGCATACTCTGAGGTCGGCGAACTCCTCGCTTCCGGCGCGCTCAAGCCGTCGGCGATTGATCCCGCGGCCAAGATTCACCCACTCATTCGTCATACGGCCAGCCTGCTCCGGAGCCAGAGCAGGAAGGACGAGCACGGAATCTTGCTTCCGCGTGAACCCAGCGGACTGAATGTGAAGGTCACGTCCGGGATGTTGGATCGTGCCCTGCAAGTGATGGCCCAGGTGGTGGCCGTTCTTGAAGCGCAGGGCCTCTCTGTCGAGATTGGACAGAACGGGGCGACAGTCAGCCTGATCCATGGGCAGCAAATCTCGTTCGGTATCGAGGAGCGCGTTCATAAGGTAGTCACGAAAACACCCAGGGTTCCCAATCCAACCGATCGTTGGGACTATGACGAGAGCATTTCCTATGAGGCTTCGGGAAAGCTCGAACTCCTGATTTATACGAGTACTTGGGAATCAGGCTCCCTTCGATGCAAGTGGAGTGATGCCAAGAAGCAAAGGGTCGAGAACTTAGTTCCGGACTTTGTGGCTGGCCTTATGCGCATGGCTATCGCAATACAGCGAGCCGATGAAGAACGAAAGCGTCGCCAAGAGGAAGAGCAGGCGCGGGAGCAAGAACGCGCCACGCTTCGTAAAATGATCGAAGAGGAAGAGGCCAAAATGGCCGAACTGAATCAATGGATGGAGAATTGGGAGGAGGCGGAGAGAATTCGCCAATTTACAGCAGCGTACACGGCTTGGGCGGCGTCACGCCCGGCGGAGGAACAACCAAGGCGCCTCGCGTGGATCGAATGGGCGAAGACTCAGGCTGCGCGTCTCGATCCATTTGTTCGTGACAAGCCAAAGTCAGTGTTGGATAGAAAGAACGAACTCCGTGGCTGGTGACATCCGCCTCGCACGCGCTCACTGGAGGTCGCGCGAATTCGCTCCACCCGGACGTGCCACGCTAACCTTTCTTCTGCACGATAACTCACTCGATGTTAGTGTGCAATTCCTCGATACAGAGCAGGAAACATCGACGAGATTTGGGCTGGTCCCACACGGCCAGCCCTTCGGCCCGTAGCTAAAAAGTTTGTCGCATTTTTGTCGCAAATACCGCCCAGAGGGCCGTTTTTGCCGGTTGTGCCGGTACGTAAGTGCTGTACCGTCTATAACTTACGGTTCTGTTTATTTCATGGCATGGAAGAGGTCGTCGGTTCGATCCCGACCAGGTCCACCAATTTTATCTCCCTCCAAATCAAGAGATTAGCGGATCTTCAGCCTGATCTTTGTGACCACCTAAAAATCTCTTCCAACCCAAGTTCCAACCCAAGCCACTCATCTGGTCGGCGAAGTCATCTTGATTGCCACAAGAAACTTCTCTTATGCGCCGATCTGCGCCGAATTGACCCTGTGCGTGTAAATGCTTGTTGTCGATGGCTTGGTGTGGCGAAGCATGCTCTGAATCACAGGGAGATTGACTTCATTGGCGGCCAGAATGGTTCCCAGTGAATGCCTCAGGTTGTGCCAACCGAATCTTCCCGTGTACCCCTTCGGAATCACGCCTGCCTTGTTTCTTTGGCATGCTGAAGTGAGCGTCGATCTCGGAGAGGCGGAAACGCCAAGTCTTACGCATGCGTCCGATGGGGTGGCCCGGAATCTGTCCAGCTCGTACCATCTCCAGCACGCGGCGGGGTTCGATCTGTAGAAAACGCGCAATAACGAATTCGTCGACATACGGTTCAAACGAGCCGAACTCTCCAGGTTGAATGGGCTGATAGATGGCTTGCTTTGTTGCTGGAGTGCTGGCGGGAAAAACTGGCAGAATCTCAAACTGGTGAGGTGGGCGTTGAACGAGCCCTGTCGCCTGGGTATGCATAGGCAGCTTTCGTATACAACGAGGCTTGAATTTAGGAACTAGCCGCTCCCGGGCCGCGTAACGCGCCCGCACTGAAAAACCGTGCATGGCGGCCAGCGCGGAGACCAAACGAGGACTCGGTGCAGCCACGAACATTGCTCCAGGAGATTTCTGTCCACGAAATGGATGTTGATTGCACAAGAGATTTCCGCGCGCAGTTCTGCGTGATTCTTTGATGATTTTTCATTCTTTGTGTGGAATCGCCGATTTCTGATCCCGGCTGGGTATGGAGTCGCCTACTACTTTCTCCAGTTTCAATCCACGCGCCCATGTGGGGCGCGACTGTCCCCGGAGTAGCTCCTGCCTGATTTGCCAACGTTTCAATCCACGCGCCCATGTGGGGCGCGACGATCCCACATATACCCTTGCTGCGTGGAGTGCAGGTTTCAATCCACGCGCCCATGTGGGGCGCGACTGGGCGCTGCCGCCGAAGCAAAGAAAATTCTCTGTTTCAATCCACGCGCCCATGTGGGGCGCGACAAGGTTTCTTCGTCCATCCAGCCGACTTGCAAGTGTTTCAATCCACGCGCCCATGTGGGGCGCGACCTGCCGTGGTGATCTATAACCACGATGGAACAGTGGTTTCAATCCACGCGCCCATGTGGGGCGCGACATGTTCAGCGACTGGAGGATGCCGCCGCGCATCGCGTTTCAATCCACGCGCCCATGTGGGGCGCGACGCCATTGCACCCACTCGGGTTGATGCAGTGAAAATTGTTTCAATCCACGCGCCCATGTGGGGCGCGACTTGATCACCATTGGTACATGGGCCGGACAGAATCTGTTTCAATCCACGCGCCCATGTGGGGCGCGACTGATCCGCTCTGGTATCCATGCTGCATATATTGAGTTTCAATCCACGCGCCCATGTGGGGCGCGACGAAAGGTAATGTGTGATATAGGCTTCGAGTTCTGCGTTTCAATCCACGCGCCCATGTGGGGCGCGACCGGATTGATATTCCCCTGGTTATTCAACACGGTTGTTTCAATCCACGCGCCCATGTGGGGCGCGACGGTTGATCCAGTGTAATTAAGCGCAGAGGAATTGGTTTCAATCCACGCGCCCATGTGGGGCGCGACGGTTGATCCAGTGTAATTAAGCGCAGAGGAATTGGTTTCAATCCACGCGCCCATGTGGGGCGCGACACTTGCCGAGATGGGCGGATGGGTGATTGAGACCGTTTCAATCCACGCGCCCATGTGGGGCGCGACCTGCCGAACTTCGAGGAGATCACGCGCCGATTAGTTTCAATCCACGCGCCCATGTGGGGCGCGACCTTGCTTCGCAGATTTTCGGGCGCGGGTCCAATATGTTTCAATCCACGCGCCCATGTGGGGCGCGACCATCCTGTGGTAGTTTATCCAACCGCGTGCGGTAGTTTCAATCCACGCGCCCATGTGGGGCGCGACGCGACGAGGATGCGGATACAGGCGCGACCGAATGGTTTCAATCCACGCGCCCATGTGGGGCGCGACCTGACGTGCCTGACGCTCACGCTCGACCAAATGGAGTTTCAATCCACGCGCCCATGTGGGGCGCGACACTGGCCGCCCATCGTTGAAATCCAGTCACTTGTTGTTTCAATCCACGCGCCCATGTGGGGCGCGACCCTCACTTGCGAAGCGTAACTCCGTAACTAACGGGTTTCAATCCACGCGCCCATGTGGGGCGCGACTTCATAGTGTCACCGTCGAAGCGCTAACCGGGATGTTTCAATCCACGCGCCCATGTGGGGCGCGACACTAGCGGATGTTGCCGCTTCTCCAGTAAGGAAGTTTCAATCCACGCGCCCATGTGGGGCGCGACGGGTCATGAGATGCAAGTAAGCGAGCTGGGCCAGTTTCAATCCACGCGCCCATGTGGGGCGCGACAACAACAAAATGATTCCCCAGGGGGGACTATGATGTTTCAATCCACGCGCCCATGTGGGGCGCGACGGCTTCTCCAGTGTATTTCGAGGGAAGCTCGGCGTTTCAATCCACGCGCCCATGTGGGGCGCGACCGCGCCTGGTAAACTTCCGCTGCTCGTAGATGTTGTTTCAATCCACGCGCCCATGTGGGGCGCGACTTCGGTAATGCCGCGACCTGCCATGGCGCATTCGATGTTTCAATCCACGCGCCCATGTGGGGCGCGACACGTCTGTGCCAGTCCCGCTTGCTTCTCTTCGATCGTTTCAATCCACGCGCCCATGTGGGGCGCGACGCCGTGGCCGTCGCTGCGTTGCCGCCGATATTGAGTTTCAATCCACGCGCCCATGTGGGGCGCGACGATGGAATATCGAAAGATCGGATCAACAAGAGTGGTTTCAATCCACGCGCCCATGTGGGGCGCGACAATGGCGATGATGGAGCGATCACGCAGAGTGTCAGTTTCAATCCACGCGCCCATGTGGGGCGCGACCCGAAGGTATGGAAGCAGCGGCGACTCAAAGCGGTTTCAATCCACGCGCCCATGTGGGGCGCGACGAAGGATGTCTTCTCGTGGCGGAGGAGCGTCGCAAGGTTTCAATCCACGCGCCCATGTGGGGCGCGACGGGGATAGAGTTCAGGGAGCCACAAAACAGGCATGTTTCAATCCACGCGCCCATGTGGGGCGCGACCAAAGATAGCTGTCCGTGGTCTGCCTTCTTTGTAGTTTCAATCCACGCGCCCATGTGGGGCGCGACTCTGACACTCCGTACACTTCTTCGTCCGTCTATGGTTTCAATCCACGCGCCCATGTGGGGCGCGACGAGAGAGGGAGAAAAAAATGATTGTTACACTATCTGTTTCAATCCACGCGCCCATGTGGGGCGCGACGCCTACTCCTCATCATGAAGCGGAAGACCCTACACAGTTTCAATCCACGCGCCCATGTGGGGCGCGACATTCGGCCATCGTCTCACCGCGCATCAGAAACGGAGTTTCAATCCACGCGCCCATGTGGGGCGCGACGGCTTAACTTTAACAGCTTTGGTTTCTGTGTTCTAGCTTGGCAATTGCGCGAACCCAACTGGCAAACTCCTGAGGAGATAGTCCGAAGGAAGGCGTAGATTGACAAAGGTACTTGAATGAAGGGGATGGAGTCAGCGCGCACAGGTCGGGGGTAGGCTGTGTGCTTGAGATCCGCGTCAAAGGATAAGCGGTCCTTCGGGGTTGTAGCCGGGTTTGGCTCCGGAGTGCTCCACCCGGCTATGCCAGTTTGCTCCGAGGGAGTAAAAGCGAAGGCTGTCCGTTGCTGGGTCGATGGTCGCCAGGAGCTTTGCCCTAAGCTCAACCCACAGAGCGGGTTCGATCAAGCATTCAAAGACGGAAAACTGAACCCGTTGACCATGATTCTGGCACAGTTTTGCCACTTGGCGAAGCCGCCGTTTACCCGCATCAGTCTGGGTCTCAACATCATAGGTCACCAGCATCATCATTGACGTTATCTCCAGAAGTAGGATGGATAGGAATCCATGTCTCCGCGCAGATATCGTGCGAGAAGCAGTGCCTGCGCATACGGAATCAACCCAAAAGGAATACGTTCGTTCAGGAATGGATGGACAATCTCCTCGAGCTTCCGCGTCTGCCAAGCTACGAGGACTTCCTTGCGAGTGGTATCGTTCATCGTCACTCCACCTGAATCCGAGCGCGAAAAGCCCGCGGCAGTGACCTGGCGACGATTGATGAGGCTCAAAGCGAGCCGGTCAGCGAGCACTGGACGCAACTCTTCCATAAGGTCGAGAGCCAGACTCGCACGACCAGGGCGGTCGCGATGCAAGAAACCAACGGCCGGATCAAGCCCAACAGATTCCAGAGCCGAAGCGACATCATGCGCAAGTAAGACATAAAGGAACGATAGTAGCGCATTGACATTATCGAGCGGCGGACGACGGCTACGTTCTCCCAAATGAAAATCGTTTTTCTGCTGGAGAATCATCTCGTCGAAAACGGAGAAATAGGTCTTCGCGGCATCACCCTCCAATCCCCGCAAGATTTCAAGGGTTTCCGCCGACTCCAGTAAGCGGAGAGATTGGCCAAGTTGTACGCATGCGGCATCGAGAGTCGCGGAAGTACGTTCACGTGCGGAGCGCAACAGCGACGTGCGACAATTGGCGACCTTTGCCAGCAGGACGGACCGCGCAATTGCTGAGGATGCCTCGGCGTTGTCAGAACGGCGGTATTGCTCCCGGCGCAAGAGAACATTTCCGTGAATCTTGCCTTGGATGCGCGCAAGAAATCGACCATGTTCAGTCAGATAGCTCACGCCGACATTATGTTCGGCACAGAATCCCATCAGGGGCGGGCTCATGGAAACCAACCCGATGCATACGATGCCTTCGAGCGTTTGAATTGGCACGCGCAGACGCGTTTCCCGTTCGACCTGAACCAGAACGGTTTCGCCATCCTTGCTTAGATATGCATGGGGAATCGTCACATACAGCGTGTTCAGCAGCTTTCTCATGATGGCTGGTCCTTGCCGGGATCGACACACGTGGCGGTAGTCTCGCGAAGGTTTGCACGGACAGAACGATGAAGATAGCTGGATGCGTTGCCTGAATCGCTGGCGGAGGGCAGGCACACTGGTTTCATGGAACAGCTCTCGCACTTCTTCGCGTAAGTTGCCCGGGGTGTACATCCCGACCGAAATACGTCATGCATGCGAGCAGCAAGACGCTCAACCTCCTGGCGCAAAGCATCATCAAAGCTCACCTCGTCCCGGCGTTTGGCTTTGCCATCAAAGACGGCCCCCGCGGGGACTCGAGTCTGGAGCATCTCTTCCAGGCAGAGCGCTTGTGCACAGAGCTGAATGCGGTACGCCGTGCCACCATGCTTGTCCCTGGTTCTCTTGTATTCCACCGGGTGGGGACGCCAAAGCCCATTGCGTCGAGGCATGGCGATACCCTGCTCGGGCACGCCACATGGGACGAACTCGACTATGTCGGCCTGGCCAGAAAGCCCAAGACGGAAAGAGTGCAGCGGGAGGGTGCGGCGGATCAAAACGCCGGGGCGCGATTCAATCGCTGCGGAATGCGCTTTCTCGTGCAGGAGCTTGCCTTCGGCGGTGAAGAGGTTCTCCTCCCACTGTTGTTCAAGGTGAACCAGCGCCCAACGCCTCTCGCAGAAAGATAAATGCTGCAAGCCAGAGAGCGGGAGAAGTTCCTCTTCGGTGTACATGTTCAGCCTCAGCTACAACGAGCTATGCTAGACCATCGATAAGAGTGATGCCCTGCGGCAGTGAACTGGTCTCCGGGATTGTAACCGCGTAATCCCCAAAGGACCGAGGGCTTTCGACGCCGTCGTTCTTCTGCACTTTAATGCTCTCAAAAAGGCGCTGCGCCGGTGCGTTACCGAGCTTGCTCTCATGCTTAAAAATGTAGAGACCGCGAGTTGACATAGTTCCACGCGCCGCAGAGCGGTCGAGTTCAAATAGATTGACCAATGCCTTCCACAACATTGTCAGATCGTCCTCACTGAATCCTGTCTTCGATGCAAAGACCGGATTGATGTAACCGTGAGCGAGATAAAGCCCATAGGCAACCGTGTGCTTGCGGCCGAGCGTCCCAGTCCCGGACTTTACGTCCTTTTCGCCGGTAAACGCCTGACGAGAGATTGTGTGTTCGGTGGTGAGGACACGGTCGAGTGAACGCGCAAACGTGAGTTGAACTGGTCCGCGCACCTGGCCGCAATTAAATTCCGTCGTGCTCATGACGGCGCCAAAGGCACGTACGTCAAAGAAATTCTTGCACATCCACTGGCGGGCCTTCTCGATATCGGTTGATTTCGTATCCTTGCCCTTGGCTTCGATTTTGTCTTCTCCTGTGAGCGATTCAAAAGGTTTCCTCTGGCGGCTCTCCAGCGTGTTGCCGCTGAGCACGAAAATCTCATATCCCGTGCCATCGAGAGCACCCTTGTCGGACTTGGCGTACAGAATGTAGTCGCGGATCTTGCGCTTCAGGCAAACATCGGAGACCAGTCCTTGGAATGTCTCAGGATCGAAGCGTGGGCTGTTGTCGGCATCCGGGTCCCCATTTGGGTTACCGTCCTGGCAGTCGAACAAGAAGACGAAATCATAGCGATTCTCAACCGTGCTCACTGTTGGTTCTCCTTAGTAAGATCAATGTCTTGGTTGGCGGATTCGTTGGACTGCTTTCGTTCCCTAGCCTGCGAAATGGACCAAGCTTTCTGGTGGTAGTAGCCAAGCGCAAAGAGTCCCTGGCCTTCGAGACTCAGTTTGGCGGGATACGCGCCTGCCTCGGTGGGTTGCAGCTTGTTGTGGAGTTCCAGTAACCGCGCATCAATGGCATAGGCGGCCTTTCCCTTATCGCGACGCAGCTTGCGGAGATGTTTCTGCGCGAGGTTCTCAATCTTAGGAAACGCCACGGATGGATAGGTGGATGCCAGTGCGAAGTAGCGATCCAACACTGAGGAATTGACCTCGCCTTCACTGGATGCCCGTTGTAGACTTTCAAACTCCGCCATCAGCCGACCACAGACATAGGCCGGGATGGCACAGCTCGTGTCCAGTCCTTCACTCATTTCCTTCACTCCCTTCGGACGATGAATATCGTTGATGCAAAGGCGAACCAGCCCCATGGGAACGCGTAGCTTGGACAGAGACATGGGGTCGTTCTTCCCGTCCCCGGATTTTTCTCTTGAATCGCTGCCGCCGGGATGACGGAGTCGGTTAAGAACTGTGGAAAGCATCGAGTAACCGAGCGGTTGTGCTCGTCCTTCGATGGCTCTCTTCAGCAAAGCTAGCGTGTGATGGGCGGGTGGTTTGCCGTCGCGATGAAGCGCATATTCCAACTGCCAGAAGCGCACCGGTACAGGATCGTCCCATGGATACGCAACCCGCAACTGGTCGTGCCACTCCTGAAGGTTTTGCTTGATTTTTGGCAGCGAGTCCGCTACCCAGTAGCGCACGCGCAAACGCCCGCCATTGCCGGAGACTCCCGCAAGGTAGAACGCGTTAGTGTCTAGGGTATCCAGCTTCACTCCGGGATCAAGTGCGAGCATGGCCTTGACCGTATCCGGGTCCGGCGAAAAAAGTACTTCAAACGGGTTGAAGGGAGCCGGCTCGCGCAGCCAGAAGAAGAACCCAACCCCGGCAATGTCTTTACGTTTTCCTTTGTCTGAGCGCAGAAGGTCGTTTAACGCAAGGACATAGGCCAGGGCGCGATCTGGAGCTACCGGACTGTTCTGGTTCTGCTCCCATCCATAGGAACGAAACGCCTCCTTATCGAAAGACATCAGAGCTACACCGGCGGCTTGTCCTCCAA
>Ga0316231_1000873_pt1 | contig 37984 bp, 28 predicted proteins | sample TBH18027metaG_FD_206002 | JGI IMG/M metagenome (GOLD analysis project Ga0316231, IMG submission 206002) | Freshwater microbial communities from Trout Bog Lake, Wisconsin, USA - TBH18027 | ecosystem: Environmental > Aquatic > Freshwater > Lake > Hypolimnion/Profundal zone | place: USA: Wisconsin... | reverse complement strand
GCTGTAGGTGCCTCCGCCAGCCTGCTTCGTGGCACTCACTGCTCCAACTAAATCCACCCCTGGTCCCGCGGACACCGCCGCCAGCAGCGACTGTCCATGCCCATCGTCAATCACCATCTGATCGGAGTTCTGGATGAGGCATGACGCCTGCTGTTCGCCAGGCTTGTCAAAACATTTTTCATCGACCTTGATCTTCAAACTGCGGGCGAGCAATGTAGAGCGCTCATGGAGGACTTTCGGATCCCTTGCCGAACCATCGCGAATCGCATTCACGTACTTGTCCGCCCGCAAGCGACTCTGGCTGGCGAGATTTAGATCCTGCACGGCGCGCACAAAGGCACCCGGCTTTCCCTGCACAGCTCTGCGCAGAGTACTGAAGTCGCCCGTTGTCTGTGGAGCAAGGAAAAACAAAGCCTGCTGTGCGTTTTCAGGGACGGTGATAACAATGCCTTCTTTCCGCACTTGCCTTGTCCATGTTTCAGCTTTCGTAAACCAACGATCCGGTGGCGGATTTGTAGCTCCCTGAAGAAATGCAACTGCCAGCACATAACGCACAGTTTCCTTATCAGGGAAAGCAGGATGCATCCAAATACGATCTCCAGATTGCAAATCGGGCACTTCGGAAATTGGCAAGGTCTTCCCTGCCCGCGTTACGGTTATCTCGATTCGAGGTCCTGAAAGATCAAACGAACTATTGGCATCCGCAAAACAACCTGTCACAAGAAAAAGACTGAGTATTAGGTAACGCACTCGCGAAAACAATGCTGTACTCCTGTTTTAAACACCCAGCCATACCTGACTGCTTGCAGATGACTGTTATTTCTATTTCACCGCCAGCGGCTCTGTTCTTGCAAGCCCATACGCCAGAACCGCGCTCATCACAAAGACCGGAGATGACGACTTTATAGCTCGGGTCAGCGGCAAGCTTTGAGGTTACAGCGTCGGTTTTATTGTCGTAGTTGAAGTAGATGTCCTTGACATTCTGATGAAACGTTCCCTGATCCGATGGACCAGTCGGTAACTACGACCGCCGGCGGCAGTGCGATGACGGTGACCCGAGCGGCCGTCTGGGTTGTACAACAACCATAATAAAAGGACTGACGCTGAATTGAAATCAGAGTTTCCGCGTATTTTGTCTGAATTCTAAATACCTGAATCCTAAATATAAGTACCCCGGTCGATTCCTGAGCACAAGCAGCAGGCGTGGCCGTTGCCTTGCCACGCCTGCCGATCCCGCCCAAGCTACAGGTCAATCACGGTGCTTACGAATGCTGGAATGAAGCGATCCCCAAAGTTCTCGTAGAGTCTTGCCATCATGGAGAATCCCGTGCAGTGATTGGCCGCAACGAACTCCGGGCTAAACGATGCGAGTTGAGCTAGAGTTTTCCCTTGTTGCTCTTTCGACACTGGCCCCAGGTGGGTTCCACCAATCCAACCGGCTAATTGCGAGGTGCCTGTGACCTCGAACCCCCAGCGCACGGTATTGACCAATCCAGAATGCGTACACCCCCCGATTACGACGAGTCCACGTGTACCCGCATAGAAGAGAGAACCGTCATCCTCGACCGTGTCCTGACATTCGGACCCGTCCGCCGCACAAGTCACAAGTTCGGAATCGCCTATCTCGTAATCGGTTTTCCGGGGAATGTGTCCGCTCATCCAGAGCCCCGGCATGATTTCAGTCGGCTTATCAACAAGGCGCCACTCGGCCCCGAGCGCAGTTAGAAGATCTTTTTGGTAAGGAATGCCAATGAATCGGCGTTGCGAACCGGCTTTGGAGAACCGGGGATCAAAAATTCCGATATTTCCATAAACTGGAATCGCCTTTCGCGCGTGCTGCAACACGTGAAAAAGACCGCCCGTGTGGTCGTAATGGCCATGGCTCACTACCAGCATGTCCAACTCTGAAGGCTGGACACCAAGCAGGCTCAAATTAGAAATAACTGCAGACGTTTGCCCGGCATCGAAAAGGATTTTCTTCCCGGCATGCTCGATCAAAAGAGAAAGACCATGCTCCGCCAGAAATGGGTATCTCTTACCGGGCGGCACCGCATTATCGACAATTACCGTAACTTTCATGCACCAATCCTCCGGAACTCGATCGCTCCAACAAATAACGATACACGCCTAACACCAGCACGCGGGACAGATTTCATTGCTAATCCAGCGTACTAGATGTACTGTACATCTACATGTCCCTGACTAAGCAAATAATTAATTCGCTGATACCGCAAGGAATGCGATATCGCTATGCGTCCAGATGGCAAACCTGCAATCCACACAATGGCGAGGTCCAGGACACCTGTTCGTTAACCGAAATAACCGGCAAGGAGCTTTAAGTGACTCTTAAACGAATTCCCGTACTTGTATTGGCCTTACTCGTAGTGGCTGGTGTTGCGAATGCAGCCTCGCAGCCTGCCTCAACGATGCTGACACAGACAAACTGGCTGGCTGCGCATCTCAACGACCCGGAAATTGTCATTCTGCATGTCGGAGCGGGCAAGGCCTCGTATGATGCCGGCCATATTCCAGGGGCGCGTTACATGCCCTTGAGCGATGTTGCGGTAACCCGCAACGGCATCCCTAACCAATTACCCGCTATCGAAGCTTTGAAAACCAGCTTCGAACAAGCTGGAGTAAGCAGCAAGTCGCGAGTTGTACTCTACGGAGACATGAGCGGTCTGCTTGCCGCACGCGCATATATGGCGCTCGACTACCTTGGCAACGCGAATCGCGCTACCCTGCTCGATGGGGGACTGGAAAAATGGAAAGCGGAGCATCTCAATCTGAGCACAGCTGTGCCCACAGCTAAGGTTGGCAAACTAAACGTAAAAGCGCGTCCCGATCTTGTCGTAGGCTTGGCCGCGATGAAACAGATCGTAGCCGACAACAAGGCTACACTGATCGATGCCCGTCCGTCGGACGAGTTTTCTGGAGTAAAACCGGGTGATGGCGTACCGCGCGGTGGCCATATCCCTGGCGCAAAGAACGTCTTCTGGATGGACAACCTGGTCAGCAAGGACAATCCGATCCTGAAGCCAGCCTCCGAGATGCAAGCGAAGTATGCAGCGGCGAGCGTAAAACGTGGAGCAAAATTGGTAGTCTACTGCCGCACAGGTGTTCAGGCTTCGCATGACTACTTCACCCTAAAGCTCCTTGGGTTTAGTCCCGTCCTGTACGAGGGGTCGTTCTTCGAATGGAGCAATGCACCTGGCACCCCGATTGAGAAAGGTGCGTCCGGCACACAGAGGTAACAAGCTTAAGAACAGAGTTCGATTGCGAAAAGACATGCGTACCAACTGATTCGGTTGGTACGCTTTTTGCGATATTCCAGCAGACAAGCTACGCGGAAAACCCCCTATTACTTCTCTTCAGGATCTTTCGGCGGGGTGAGAAGGCGACGGTAGTAGGAATGCGTTTCGTAGAGGGCAGCAACGGGATTATGCCCCAGAACACGGTCCTTGACCACGAGTGTCGTCACGGGCGCCTCTGAGTTTTTGATAAACAACGAGTCGTGGCCGACGCACAGTCCGACCAACACGTTCAGGTCAGTTTTCTGCGCGTTGAGCGTCTTCGCCTGGAGAACGGGGTTACACATCGCTTCGTAAGAACCCTTCTCAATCTTCACGTCGTCGGCGATCCCAATTTCGGACTTATCCACTGAGCCGATCTTGCAGACAACCGTAAATGCCTCCAAGCCGTTTGCCCGCAGTACCTTTACGAAGGTTCGAGCTTCCTGAACCAGGCCGCGGCAGGTCGCGACCCCAACACGCTTGGCCCCGATGCGCTTCGCGAACAGAACAGTTTCCTCGACGCGGGTTGCCTTGCAGTAATACATCCCCTCAATTTCCGCGGCCGCGCGAGCCATGCGGGCGTCCAGGTTATCGCCCTGCAAATGCTCCACGATCTCTGCCACTACCTGTTGGTCAGCAGCTTCGGTCAGGCAAAAAGAGGGTGGAGTCTTATCTTTGCGATAGCAGCTAAGTGGGCCGCATTCTGAGCATGACTCGATAATTTCTGACATTTTCTTTTCGTGCGTCCTTACTGGCCGGGTGACACTTTCTCACTGTACCAGAGGAATCATCTCCCCGGCGCATCGGAATAGCTGTGACTCGCATCACACGTGGTAGCAAGTATGAGTTGCGAACTCTAAAAGTCGTCGACATCGTTTGCCGGAGTTACGTCTGTGAAGCAGGCCGACGGAACGGAACTGGCCAAGCAGATCAACATTTTTCCCGCAGAGTTGCGCGGAATCGGTGAAGCAGCAACATCCCTTAAACTCCTGCGCCAACCTACTGCGGAACAATCACCATGCGTTGTGACCGGTGATACATCGACTCCAATCACCAATCGGTATGCTACCTGAGCCCCTAGGTGTGACTAGCATGTAGACGCTTCTCGTGAGCGGATCACAGCCGGGATGCCAACCGGTGTACCCATGGCAAACAAACAGGCGAAGTCATCTGGGTTCCAGTGGTATTGTTTTCGTAAAGCAGAGGGAAATCAAATGGTGAAGAGAGTCTTGGTTGTTGGTGGTGTCGCGGGCGGAGCAACGTGTGCATCGCGAGTCCGCAGGCTTGCGGAAGACGCGGAGATCGTCGTTTTCGACCGCGGGCCTTACGTGTCATTTGCAAACTGCGGCTTGCCGTACTACGTAGGCAACGTCATTGAAGACGAGAAGAAGTTATTGCTAGCCTCGGCGGAACTCTTCAAGGCGCGCTTCAACATCGAAGTTCGCACCGACAATGAGGTCCTGTCGATTGACCGTGAGCGCCGCGAAATCGAGGTAAAACGCCTGCAGACCGGCGAGGTTTACCGTGAACGTTACGATGCGCTCGTGCTGTCGCCAGGCGCCACGCCGATTCAACCGGCCCTGCCAGGCGCTGATCTGCCTGGGATATTTGTTCTGCGGACGATTCCGGATAGCCGGCAGATCCGATCCTGGATCGACGACCACAAGGTCGAACGTGCGGTGATCGTCGGAGGCGGGCTCGTCGGATTGGAGATGGCCGAAAATCTCTCTCGTCGCGGAATCTCTGTGACAGTGGTCGAGATGCTCGATCAAGTATTGGCACCGCTTGATCCGGAGATGGCTGAACCGGTACAGGAACACCTCATCAAGAACGGCGTCACTCTTCATTTATCCGACCCCCTTGCAGGATTCGAGCAATCTTCTGCCGGCGGCTTGGTAGTAAAAACCAAGTCTGGGGCCCGGCTTCCTGCCGAGTTGGTAATACTATCCATTGGCGTTCGTCCAGAGATCAAGCTGGCGAAAGAGTCGGGGCTTGAGATCGGAAATCGCGGAGGGATTCGCGTCAATGAGCAGATGCGCACCAGCGACCCGAATATCTGGGCTGTGGGCGATGCGGTGGAGACGCAAAATATTGTGACCGGCGAATGGGGAGTCGTTCCCTTGGCCGGACCGGCGAATCGTCAAGGCCGCGTGGCCGCCGATTCCATTTGCGGACGCGACTCAAAGTTCCGTGGTGTACAAGGCACGGCTGTGTGCGGTCTATTCGGATTAACCATTGCCACCACCGGCGCGAATGAGAAGACACTTCGTCGCCTCGGGATCACAGGGTACCAGAAAATTTATCTGCATCCAGCACACCATGTCGCATACTACCCCGGAGCAAGTCCTATTCATATGAAGCTGCTGTTCTCTTCGGATGGCGGCCGCATTCTCGGGGCACAGGCGTTCGGAGAACAAGGCGTAGAGAAGAGGATCGACGTCATTGCCATGGCAATGCAGAATGGCGCGAGCGTCTTCGATCTCGAAGAGGCTGAACTTTGTTACGCTCCGCAATTTGGAGCCGCAAAGGACCCAGTCAACATGGCTGGGATGATCGCAAGCAATGTGCTACGAGGTGATTCTGCGATGGCTGACTGGGAGTCGCTGTCGTCCACGAAGGCGTTAGTGGTGGACGTGCGCGAGGCGGAAGAGTTTTCCGCCGGTCATATACCCGGCGCGATCAATCTTCCCTTGCCGCAGTTGCGGAGTCGATTGAACGAACTACCCCGTGATCGTGAGATATGGGTAAATTGCGTAGTTGGACAGCGTGCCTATTACGCATTGCGCTTACTCCGCCAACGTGGTTTCACGGTCAAGAATCTGTCTGGTGGATTCACTACTTATAAGCAAATCGAACGTCGTTTGGGCACCGCGATTGGAACGAGTGCAACATAAGACCAATCGTTGTGTGAACTTTTTTGAAGTCGGCTGCAGTCATCCGTCCCTGCTGATTTCGAAGCCAAAGTAAGAGAAACTTTGACTTCAATCCCGGCTTGGATTCGCCTCGATCCGGAGCTACACTGTGATCGATGTGCGGAAAAGCCGGCGGACGACAGGCGGCTTTCAAGAGGTCTGTAGATGGTCTCGCCTGAGAATTCTGGGCCAGCGGACGCAGCCAGACTTGTCCAGAACGTCGCATTTCTGCGTAAGCCGGACTTAAGAATCCGATCCGACGTTTGGATCTGGGCAATGTCTCTGAGCTCAGGTCTTGTGGTCTTTCTAGGCACGCTGGGGCTGCAGTGGATTATTTACGACCGGTTCCTCCATGAGGATGGGTTACGTTTGGTCGGTTCGATAATCTCTGGGGCTTTCGCCGCATTGCTGGTGCATGGCATGAGCCTGCGAACGAGGCGTTCGAGACTATCGGAATTGCATCGACTTGAGAGCATCGCGCTGATGAACCATCACATTCGCAATGCGCTGCAAGCGATCGTGTGCTGTTCGGGAACGTCTGAATCAGCCGAAGTTATTCGCAATTCTGTAAACCGGATCGAATGGGTTCTTTCCGATGTGTTGCCAGGAATTGAGGATGAACCAAAGGCCCACAGCGCGTCTGCCGAGAACCAGAGATAATGACTGCGGTTGGATTTCGGTTCATCCTTAAAGAAGAATCAATGGTGGCAATTGCAGAGGCCAGCGGGAGTCACGGGTACATTCCCACTCATATAGATCTTAATGGCATCCTCCGCGGAATATGCGCCAGGTATGATGACCGGTTTGATCCCATTTGCTGTCATCGACTGTGCGGCCCCGACCCCCATGCCCCCGCAGAGCATTACGGTGCAATCGCTCAAAAGGTTAAGGATACCCCTGCCCTGTGTTCCCTGCTGTTGCTGACCGTGATTACAAATCCCGTCATTATGAGGCGTGTCGGCGTTGGTCCGGAGTTCGCGGTTCTGCACGGCCGAACCGTCTATGTCAAACACCAAAAATCCCTTGCTCTTGCCAAAATGCTGCGATAGGGAAACTCCGTCGGTTGTTGCTACAGCGATTTTCATATTTCTCCGTTTCGCATTTCTGCTAGTTGTAATATACATCTAGATGACACTTGCGAAAACAAATTTATGTATGATTCTAAATTCCGGGAGACTCCGGCCATGACGAGAGGATTGTGCCCAAGACATGGGGTCGGGCACCCATGCACCTGTGCCATGGGCCACGTTCAACCATCTCGCGCGAGTGGAGCACGGGGCATCGTAAACATTGACGCGCCCTTCCGGCCGGGGTTGCGGGACCTCGGGCTTCGAGAGAATCTGGCTGAGTACTTTCAGCAGTGTGTACCTGTTCTGAACGTGCTGCATATAGACGTTACCTACATCTATGCGTAGACTGGTCTTGTATGTCGTTTTGAAGGAGCGCGCCGTGAAGCATGAACTTTGCCCCCGCCACCCCAATGGTTATCCGTGTACTTGCGCAATGGGAAATGTATACAGATTCCTGGAGCCCGTCGTGCTTTATATGCTTCGGGAAAACGGACAGACGCATGGCTACCAACTCGCGAACAGCCTGCAAGAACACGCCCTGACGGACGCGGCAATCGAAGGGGCCGCCATGTACCGCACCTTGCGAAGGCTTGAAGAACATGGTTTCGTGTCGTCGAAATGGGACATCCAGAGTAGAGGACCTGCCCGGCACATTTATTTGCTTACCAAGGATGGCGAGCAACATCTGGAGGAGTGGGCGCTGGTTCTCGACAACCTGTCGAAGTCGATGACAAAGTTTGTTAGGAAAACCCGGAAGCACGCGCCCCCTGCTGTCGTCCGGGGCAAGCAGGCGCGAAGCAGTTCTGCCAAGTAGCAGATCACAGAAACCACACTGACATCTCACTTTTTAGCGGCGGTCTGCAAAGGCCGCCGCCGCTCGTCGTCGCTGGGCAGGGTCTCGCGACACAGCGGGCCTTGAAGGTCCGTTGTTGGATTGGCGCGTTTTGATCTGGCTGCCGTAGGCGACGCGACAATCACACCACAGACAGCAGCCCTCCCCAGCTTGAGTCAGCTCCGTAAATTGACGACGGGACGCCTGATCTCTGGCAACACCTTCACCGTCTCATGAATCGATCATGCAAGCCCCCGATGCCTTGTGGTGCTAGTCGCGCTACCACCGCGAAGGCTTAGTACGTTCCTTCGGAAAGAGCATGTCGATCGAGTCGAAATAGTCTGCAGAAATCTGAAAGTGCAGCACTAGATCGAGATGTGATGACCACACAAATCAACCGCAAAGAAATCCAAAACTACTAAAGAGGAGGACGCCATGACCGACACCAGTGCTACACATCAAGGCGGCAAGCAAGCAGCTGGCAAGAATGCTATCCGTCCGTTTCATGCAGAGGTTCCGGATGCGGAACTCGCCGAACTGCGCAGGCGCATCAACGCGACAAAGTGGCCTGAACGAGAAACGGTTACAGACGCATCCCAAGGAGTACAGCTCGCGACGACCCAGGCGCTGGCGCGCTATTGGGCGACGGAGTATGACTGGCGAAAGGTGGAGGCCCGACTCAATGCCCTGCCGCAGTTCATCACCGAGATCGACGGGTTGGACATTCACTTCATTCACGTCCGTTCAAAACACGAAAATGCGTTGCCGCTGATCGTTACTCACGGATGGCCGGGCTCGATTATCGAGCAGATGAAGATCATCGATCCGTTGACCAATCCCACGGCGCATGGTGGCAGCGCATCCGACGCATTCCATCTGGTGATCCCCTCAATACCGGGCTACGGATACTCAGGCATACCTACCACGACCGGGTGGGATGTACTCCATATCGCACGCGCCTGGGTTGAACTAATGAAGCGCCTCGGGTATACGAGATTCGTGGCGCAGGGAGGCGACTGGGGCGCAGTCATCACCGAGCAAATGGGCGTGCAGGCACCTCCGGAGTTGCTCGGCATTCACACCAACATGCCTGGGATCTTTCCGGTCGACATTGACAAGGCGGCTTTGTCCGGAGCACCGGCGCCATCGAATCTCTCAGCCGACGAGAAGGTCGCTTACGAGCGTTTGCAGTTCGTGTATCAAAAAGGAATAGCCTACGGGTATCAGATGGGGCTGCGACCGCAGACACTTTACGGAATCGCGGACTCTCCCGTCGGCCTGGCGGCATATTTTCTTGATCACGACGCGCGCAGCTACGCGCTGATCTCACGCGTCTTTGCAGGAAAATCCGAAGGCCTCACACGCGACGATATCCTCGACAACATCACGATCACGTGGTTGACGAACACGGCGATTTCTGGCGCCCGTCTCTATTGGGAGAATTGGGGTAAACTCGGGTATTTCAATGTCAAAGGCGTCTCCATCCCCGTTGCTGTGAGCGTCTTTCCTGACGAACTCTATCCAGCCCCACAGAGCTGGGCAGAACGGGCGTATCCCAAACTGATCCATTACAACAAGCTAGACCGAGGTGGACATTTTGCTGCGTGGGAACAACCGCAACTCCTTTCAAAAGAGGTTCGCGCGGGATTCCGATCACTGCGCTCAGGCATGTCGAAGTCGGATATGCCCTTGTCCAAAGCTGGCTAACTGTTCGCGAATCAGCAGGAGAACCTTGATGCTAGAGGCTCTCCTGCTTTGACCAGGCATGAATGAGCGCCACTACCAGAAGCCGCTTCAGACACGGAGGGGAAGGAAGTTCGCCTGATTCACACCACATTCATCTCTGCCAAAAATGAGATCTGTACAATACGAGCAGATCCTAAAGAAGACGAATGCTCACATTTCCCAACGGGTTCCTTTGGGGCGTTTCAACTTCAGCCCACCAATTCGAAGGCGGCAACTTTCATAATCAGTGGCATGAATGGGAGCAACGTGGGGAAATCCGCTCCGGACATACATGTGCTGCTGCGTGTGACTGGTGGAACAACGCCGCGCATGACCTCGATTTATGCCGCGAATTGGGGCTGAATAGTATCCGCATTTCGCTCGATTGGGGAAGGCTGGAGCCCGCCCAAGGTAAATGGAACGACGAGGCTTTCGAGCAGTATCGGCTGATGCTGCGCCTTATCCGGTCTCGTGGGATGCGGCCGTTCATTACCCTTCATCACTTCACTCATCCTACTTGGTTCGAGAATGAGGGAGCGTTTTTGAATGCCAGCTTGATCCCACTGTTTGTAATGTACGCAGAAAGAGCCGCGGCAGAACTGGGAGATCTTTGCTGCGATTGGCTGACATTCAATGAGCCGAACGTGTATGCAATCTTTGGTTATATGTTTGGCGAGTTTCCGCCCGGCCGCCGCAATCAGGTACGCGATACTGCGATCGTACTGTCGAACATTCATCGAGCACATGCCTTGGCATACGATCAAATCCACGGGGTGCAGAGTGGGGCCCGGGTTGGGCTCACTACAAATTGGACAGAGTTTCAGGCCGCCACCGCGTCGCCCGCAGATCGATTCCTTGCCTATATTTATGACGGCATGTTCAATCGCTCATCGTTACAGTTCTTGAGGAGCGGAACGCCGGATTTTCCATTTGGAGCACTCTCCCCGAATGTTCCGGAAGTGATCGACAAGACAGATTTTATTGGCGTGAATGTTTACAACAGGCTGTACGTACGATCTCCGTTTGAGCCGGCCTACAGACGTACAGCTGGGATCTTTGTGCCGCCCGATGTGCCGCAAGGAGATCCTGGAGTGAATCTCCCATACGGGGAAGCATGTCCCGCGGCAGTAGTCGGCGCGGTCAGAGAATACGGACAGCTACGAGTGCCGGTCTACGTGATGGAAAACGGCGTGCCTGACGAGTCGGATCGAATTCGTCCGTGGGTCATTGTGAGCACTCTCAATCACTTGCACCAATTGATTTCCGAAGGCTTTGATGTGCGTGGTTATTTTCACTGGAGCATCGTGGATAACTTTGAGTGGAACGAAGGTTGGACACTTCGCTTTGGTTTATACGGACTCGATCAGGACACCCAGCAACGCAAGCCCCGTTTCAGCGCCTCTCTTTACAAGGATATAGTCGAGGCCAATGGGATTAGCGACGAGCAGCTCAGCAGGTTTTCTGAGCCGCCGTCGCCAGTGGCACCACCATCTGGAAGTAGCAGTTAGGCTTTCCAGTATTGGTGATCTCGCAAAAAATATTCTGGATTCCACGTGTTAAACGCCGTTTTGAAGAACATCTTCGCGATACGCAGATGCCCCATCTTTTGGAAACGGCGATTCGTTGTGAACACGCGTCCCGGAACAATGCCGAAGCGGAGTGGCGACACTTGCTTGCTCAGCAGGTAGTCCTCCGCATAGAGTGCGCGCTCATCGAATCCACCGAGCGCGTTGAATGTAGTCCGCTGAAACAACATGAACATCCCGGTTGCGAATGGCTTTGTCCAGGACGCAACGTACTGAAAGAAATCGTTGCCCAGGTATAGGGCGTGATCACGCAACCCACCTCCAGTGCACCAGATGTTGGTAGTGGCACAGTGCAGATTGCGCCGCTTCATGGTCTCAATGGTTCGACGGAGCAACGTGGGGTCTCGCAACTCAACGTCCGCGTCCACAAATAAAACGTACGGAGTCTCTGCAAGCCTTGCACCTGCATTGCGTCCAGTAGCGGGCAGACCGCCGGGGATGACCGTGATATCGAGCCGTCCTTCGAAAGCTGATGCAATCTCCGGTGTACCGTCCGTTGAGTTGGCGTCAGCAACGAACACTCTGGTATGACGCAATAGCGGATAATCCTGGCTGCACAGCGAAGTCAACAGGGTTGGCAGATTGCTGGCCTCGTTCTTCGCTGGGATGACGATCGTCAATTCGGCAAGCATATTCATGGATGCGAACTCCTTGCGCTCCGACTGCAATGTATGTCGCTGTTGGATTGATCCAGGCACCTGTGTTGTAGTACTCAACCCCGTCCTGCTCTAAGTGTGTTTCCACGTGCGTGTGGCCACAGAAAATTCTGTCGATTCCACCCTGCTTGGCGTACGAAATTGCACCTGAGGAGACTTTCGAACAGAGCCGCAGCCATCGGGTATTGATGCGGTCCAGGTATCGCGAAAACGTCTTTTCATTTCCTTCGAGCTTCTGGATTTCGTAGTAGATCAACTCGCCGATGCGGCTGATGAAAACGTTGCGTGCGAGCGAGCGATCGAATTGGTGGCCATGGATCGCAAGATGGCGCTTCCCTTCAAACTCCCACCCATATCGCTGATAGACAGGTATACCAACGAGGTGCGACATAACTTTCGACAGTCCTCGATCATGGTTTCCTTCCACCCAGACGACTTCGATCTTCCGCTTCGGGTTCGAAAGCTTGCGGATATAGGAGAGAAAGCGCCAGTGTTCGCCCGTAAGACGGCTGAAATTGAGATCCGAGAAGATGTCGCCGAGGAGAATCAGCCTCCGGAATGACAGCGACCGCAGCAACTCAAGTGCATCCTCAGCTCGACTTACATCAGAACCTAGATGGACGTCGGAGATCAATAAAGTGTCAAGCATCGTTGCCGACATACTGCGATTCTGCACCACAGTTGTTACAACTGCTTTAAGCCAATGTGAATACTTCGAAACTCTTTAGCGAAGAGCCTGCGACCGTCCAGGCATATCTTCGTTGACCTGCGATGCCGCTTGTTCGATCAGAGCCGCAACCTCTCTTGGTCTGGAGATGTAGACCGAGTGGCTCGCGCCTGAGACTTCAATCTTATGGCTCTTGGCCCGTGCTGCGTACCAGCGTTCAAGTTCGGGGTTGATAGTTCTGTCTTTGGTTGCTACCAGCATCCAGCTCGGCTTGATTCTCCATGCCGGTGTGGTGATGACAGCCTGGAAATTGGTAGCTGCGTTCAACACTTGCGACCGCGCCATGAAAGCGGCCTGTGCAGCGGGCAGGTCAGCGGCAAAGTACTCATGAAACTGGGCCGGGTCAATGTAGGTGAGACCGTCCGCTGTCTTCTTGATCGCGTTAGACTTGCTGAGGTCGCTTGGGAAGCGCTTTCCGTCATCAGCTTCATCCTCTCCGGCATCTGGCATGTGGGCCGCAATGTACACCAAACCGGCAACCGATGGCTCCGTTCCCGCTTCGGTGATTACAGCTCCCCCATAGCTGTGAGCGACAAGAATGCACGGCCCATCCTGTTGCGCAAGGACGCGCTTCGTAGCGGCCACGTCTTCCTGAAAGGAAGTTTCCGGTTCTTGCACAATGCTGACGTTAAACCCGTCCTTGACAAGGATGTCGTAGACACCTCTCCAGCCGGAACCATCTGCCCATGCCCCGTGAACCAGAACAATATTCCGAACGCGATGCCCACTGTCCTGCGCCAACAGCGCACAGCAGGCGTACAACAAACACACGATGCAAAGGGACGGAGACACTCGTCGAACTGCTCGCATGAATGAGTCACAATGTGGTCTGATTCGCATATAGTTCACCCCTTTCCCCCTCGTGCATCAGTGCTCGCCACGCAGCGACGTCCGAAGAGGTGATTTTTGTTGGATCGGCAATGCGCTCGAACCCCTCATCCGTAACGAAGTCGAGTTTCAGCGCGCGACTTTCAGCGGGAGGGTCGGTGTGTAGTGAATTACCGGCGAGACGCCTCCGGTAATTTGCTAGGTTACTCGTTATGAACAATCAGACGGCGTGCATATTGTTCCTGAGGGAGATTCCTCTGCAAAACGCAGGGTTGCCCTGCTATCGTGAGCTTTAGAAGTGTTCCCGCCACGGGCTGGTGCTTCGTAAACAGTGAGTTGGCCGCGCACTCTTCTTAGTATCGTCCGGGGACAAAGAACAGTCGTGGAATCCAGGGATTCCAAGCCCTCAGTCGTGTGGACTGGGGCCTTTGCTGCCTGGGGGGCTCACGACGGCGTGACAAGTTGCGCGCGGCGGGAGCGTGGCAATGTTACCCCAAACGATGGTAAGTTCTTTGACTGAAACTCCTATTTGAGAGCGCCAAAGGCAGCGAAGCAGCTATTTTTGTGGAGTACCTCCACCGAGCGAAAGCCAACCTCGCGCAGCAAGTCTATCTGGAAGAGAAGTGAGCGGGGAGTGTCCTCTTTTTCGATGTAGGCGAACACATCGTCGCGATACTGAGTATCCTTCACCTGCGCTAAGTACTCTCCATAACGCCGCCACATCATAGCCTGAATCGACGGCGTCGAATGCTCAATCAGGTCGGATATCCACATAGAGCCGCTCGGTTTCAAAGCGGCATAGCACCTGGCAAACACAGCCTTCCATTCGTCATCGGTGCGCAAATGATGAAAGACGGTAGCAGCGAAGATAATGTCAAACCGCGACTCTACCAATGACAAGTGGCGGATGTCGGCTTGAGTGGCGGCGATGTCCCCTTTCGTAAAGGGGCGAATTCTCTGGACCGCCCTCTGAAGCATCGGTTGACTCAAGTCAACCAAGGTCACGTTGAGGTTTGGCAACTCCTGAAGCACCTTAAGCGTGTAATTACCTGCTCCGCAACCGATATCAAGAATGTGGGTCGCATGCGGGTTGGCCGTAGCGGCAGCGTTCGTGATTAGCTCAAGAGCCAGTGGGGCGTCGATAGTTGACAGTTGTCCAGTTTCCAAATTGGAGAATCTTTCAACATCTTTATCGAAGCGTTCACGAATTTGGTCGACTGTGGACTTCATCGTTTCCTCGGCCGCAATGGTTTCAAGATTCGCACAAGGCGACCTCTGAATCAACCACGGAACTGGCGAGGGCGCACCAAGACGTCTGCTTAATAGCGAGAGCAGTCTGGCCACCAAGCTATCGTGTTTCGAATCCAGGATTTCACGGCCTGAATTGAATCGTGAAAAGACGATGGCCTACGGAAAGAATGGCCAATACCTCGGCGGCTCGGCTTGAATGATGAAGGGTGATCTACTGCGAGTCTTCTGCGACGCTCGGGCGCGTAATGAATAGAAGGTCGTCTGACCCGCAGGAAGCGGGCGCATGCTTGTGCTGAACATGTGTGCGAAGGTCGGCTCTGGAGCACGCCTCGTATTCGCAAGCGGGACACGTCAACCCTTCAATAATGTGGACGGAACGATATTGGGACGACCGTTCGGACTTGAAGGGGAAAGGTATCAGGACGGCCATATCCCAGAGTAGCATTGAACGTCCCAATTGCAATGCATTAGAAGGGCTGTGATGCGATTGGTGACGGTCTCCGGAACGATGCCTGATTAACGAATACCACTGCCACGGCTCCCCCGAACAGGTATTGTCCATGCAAGCTTCAACAAGGCGCACCCCGGTGCCATCCTCATCTACACGTTACGGAGTGCGCCTTCTCCTTTTGCCCGTCACACGCCTACTTCATTGGCTCCCAGTCATAGGGCAGTTCAATGTTTCTCATGGGAATGCCACCGTTGTCCACGGCGCTCCCTGTCTTTACGCCTTGCATCGTGGAGCACTCCTCCGTCAGTTCAGGGATTTGAGACAGTTCGCAGCCTACACCACTACCGTTGCAACGAGTGCACTCCACCTTTCTGTTGTTACTTTCTGGAAAGTCCGCCATGGTTTCCTCCATCCCACAACCTCAAGTGCTAGAAATGAATGGTGGCACTGGTCTGCTCAGGCATCAACCCTGGAGTGACGACAATCACCGTTCTGTGTGCTGCGTGGACTTCAAGGCAAACCTGCATGCCTTTGCCGCATCGGGACTTTACCCCGCATCTGCGGGCAGAGTCCCATCCAAGACTTCTGGATATTTCCAGTCGGGAATTTCCACCGTTTGTCCTGAACGTGAGTGGGTGCTGCCCAGCAGAAAGTGAATGGTTCCATTGATCACGAAGCTACGGCAGACTCCCGCAACATCGATACTTGGAGTGATCGTGGGAGACTCCATGCTTCCGTTCCATAACCAGCGCGGTTGACCTTCCCCAGAGACTCGAACCCCGTGCAAGCATCTACAGCCGGGGCAAAAAAAACCTACCTGCTCATCATTCAGACGATGCAACTTCTCAGCCATGAACTGCCTACCTCATCCTCGGTGCGGGTCCTGTGGCACATTCCGCCCAACGGATGACGCATTCTCCTTCAGGGTGGGAAGTGTTTAAATCAGAGACTAACCTTATTCGGCGAAACAATCGCATTGATTACTAAAGATCTTGAAATAGATTTCTTGAATCGCGTGTTGTCGTTCATTCGGTCGTGGAATTGGTGCACAGCAGATACAGAGACGGGTACTTTTACCGTTTCGGGAAGAAGGCGAGGTTCACTCCAGAGATGGCCAAGGTTGCTCGCAATCACCAACGCTACAAGTCTATAAATGAATGGTCATGGCTTTCGCAGCCATGTTCAGACTGTATGAGTAGAGATGTCCTATTCACATTACGTAACGAAGGGAAAAATGAAGACTGATACGAAGGAAAGTTTAACTCCGCATATCCTCCTGCCCCTGCCTTACGCAGACAACGCGCTAGCTCCCATAATCTCAGCGCAGACCATTGGCTTCCACTATGGCAAGCATCACAAGGGATATGTAGAAAACCTCAACAAACTGATAGCAGGGACCGAGTTTGAGGAGTTGCCGCTGGAAAAAATCGTCACCGAGACCGCCGGTAAAGCTGACAAGACCGCAATTTTTAATAATGCGGCCCAGATTTGGAACCACACGTTTTACTGGCGCAGTCTGACGCCAAAGGGCGCTGGTGATCCACCCGCAGAATTGAAGCAAAAGATCGAGGCTTCGTTCGGCACCTTGGAGGCATGCAAGAAGGAGCTGGCAACTGCCGGATTGACCCAGTTCGGTAGCGGCTGGGCGTGGCTAGTGCTGGATGGCGACAAACTCAAGGTGGTCAAGACAGCCAACGCGGATGTTCCGATGACCGCAGGCATGAGGCCATTGTTGACCATTGACGTTTGGGAGCATGCTTACTACCTGGATTACCAGAACCGACGCGCGGACTATATCAATGCGGTGCTGGACAAGCTGATTGATTGGAACTTTGCAGCAGAGAACCTGGGCTGATAACAGCATTGAACGCGGCTCCAAGGTCAGCCGGCATCCGGCTGGCCTTGTTTAGCTTCGTTCTCGGGATGCGTAAACGCCACCTTCGCGGAACTCCGCAGCGAATGCCGCAAGGTTGCGCCCAGCCTCTATTCAAATCCAGCGAAGATGACTGCCTTTAGGTTTCTGTATTCATCCGGAGATGATTGCAAAGCAATGCATGCACGAGAGTTGCCCAGCGTGTGTGAAAGAAACACACGGTGACTTGTTTTTGCTTAAGCTGCTTCCCAGTCGGCAGGGGACGCACTGACGACAGGCTCTACGTTGATGTGGCAGCGTGCCCGGCCTCCCACGAGCCTCGCCCCAATCAGACTCGTGATGTGTTGAATAGCAGCATTCAAGTCTTTGAGTTCCATCTGCTTCACGTCAATGGTGAATTCCAAATCAAACAGAGCGATGACCTCGTCTTTTTCCTGGTCAGCTTTGTGCAAGGGTAAAGTAATTCCAAGCATTCCGGCGATGCCGAGGAGTTTGCGGCTACCGCAGAGCGGGCATTCCTCAAATCGGTGATCGGTAACGGACTCGCAGTCAACACACAAGACTGCACTCTGCAGCGGCAATGCGCCCAACTCTGCTTGTTTTTTGGTTCCGAAATTCATCATTTCCACCCCAACGATGCGTCAGTATACAGCGAGTTGATTTCTCGTCTGTGTTTACCTTATTGGTTCAACTTTCTCGGTGACCCGGTTGAGATGTTGCAGCTATGATCTGACAGTTCCGGCAAGAGGGTGCTGATTCGCACGGACATTGAGAAAGGCGTGACATCACAGTTTGTCGTGCCGCGCGGAGTGTGGCACGGCTTAAGGCTAGTGGAAGGAGGAAAATTTGCGTTGCTTGAATCCGTGATCTTTCCGCTCACAATCCACTACCGCAACCAGGGTGGGAAGGCCCCGAAACGGTATCTTAGACTCGTTACTAACGTAATCCCCTCTTGATGAGAGTCCTAGGGAGAATTAAGGTAAACGACGATAATCATTACGGGAAGCATTTTCGCCTATTATGCCTAAGCCTCAGCGCGCCAATTCGATTGCAACTGGGCTGGGCCGAAGAGGGCGGCGCGGGTTCGCGGGATTCACTATCCTCGAGTTGCTCATTATCGTGGCAATCATGGCGACTATTGCCGCGCTGGCGGTTCCAAGCCTGAAATCTGCTGTGGCTTCTGCTCAGATCGCGCGGACAGTTGCCGACATACGCACGATTGGCAATGAGGCCCTATCTTTTACCCTACAGTATGGCGCTGCGCCGAACACGCTTGCCGATATCGGCTACGACCAACAGGTCGATCCGTGGGGTGCACCCTACCAGTACCTGAATTTTGCCAACGTGAACGGCAAGGGAAAGATGCGCAAGGACCGCTTCCTTGTGCCGATCAATACCTACTTCGATCTATACAGCATGGGCCCGGATGGACAAAGTACCTCTCCTCTAACCGCCAAGCAGAGCCAGGATGACATCATCTGGGCCAACGATGGTGCTTACATCGGCGTAGCTGCGAACTTCTAGAAAGACGCTATGTACCCAGAGATCTCGGCATTCAGAAGCAAGGTTGGCAAGAGGATCTTTCTTCTATTTGTTTCCTGCGCTCTCGTGCCTATTGTGGCCTTGGGATTGGTTTCTTTCTACCGCGTGTCGACACAGTTGAGAACGACGAGCAGGAACCAGATTTCAATTGCCAGCAAGTCCTACGGCATGGAACTGCTGTCCCGGTTAGATAATCTGGAGTCTGAACTGGAGTTGTTGGACTCGGCCAGCCCTGCACAACAAGACTCGGCAAGGATGGCACGACTGCGCGCGCATTGGACCGGGCTGTCAATGGTTCAGAACGGAATCCCCACACCGCTCTGGGGCAGTTTTCTTGAACCGTTCAATCTCACCTCGGAGCAGTCGCAGTTTCTACGTCAGGGCGGAACGGTGCTTACAGTTAACAGCGCAAAACCGGCGCATATCGTTCTGCTGCGTTATCGCAATATGCGTAATCCGGAGCAAGGCCTGCTGGCGGGAATTATAAAGCGCGATTATCTGTTCGGAACGGACACCTTGCAATCGGACCGGATTGTGGGGGTTACAGATGCCGACGGACAGATGCTCTTCTGTACATCGGATTCGGCTTCCTGCGTTTCCGCCCCCAAGACATCGGCAGTGACGGGCTGGTTTGAAACCAGCATTCTCGGAGAGCAGTATGAAAACGGCTTCCACGAGTTGTTCCTGCGCGCACAGTTCCGGTCGGCACCGTGGACAGTGGTGGTGAGCCAGAGTGCGGCTGAACTTCTTGCGCCGATGCAGGGTTTCCGCCGGACCTTTCCCTTCGTTCTGCTGCTTTCTCTGCTGGCCGTAATCTTGTTCAGTTCGATGCAGATCAGGCGCACACTGGTGCCGTTGGAACGTCTGCAGCAAGCTGCCAAGCGGATCAAGGATCACAAGTTCGACACCCGTGTAGGCGTCAACACTGCTGATGAATTCGGCGAATTGGCGAGTTCGTTCAACACCATGGCGGCGCACCTGGGAGAGCAGTTCAAGGCCCTGGAAAGCCTGAGTTGGGGAACGCTGAAAGCTCTGGCCCGTGCGATTGATACTAAATCGGCATGGACCGCAGGACACTCCGAACGCGTCACAAGACTGGCGCTACGAATCGGTCGCGAGTTGACGCTCTCTGATAGCGACCTGGTTGCACTTCAACGTGGAGGATTACTGCATGATATAGGTAAGATTGGAACTCCGCCCCATATCCTGGACAAGCCTGGACTCCTGTCGGCAGACGAACTTCAGGTTATGCGTGAGCATCCAGCCAGCGGAGTGCGCATCCTCGAACCGATTCCTGATTTCAAGGCGGCGCTGCCAATCGTGGGACAACATCATGAGTGCTTCGACGGTAGCGGGTATCCACTGGGTTTGAAGGGAAACGAGATCGATCTTAAAGCCAGGATTCTTTCGGTGGCAGACTGCTATGACGCACTGGTTTCCGACAGGCCTTACCGCAAGGGACTGCGAGAAGACGAGGTCATTCGTATGATCAGAGCAGGTGCGCGTACACGGTATGATCCCAGTGTGGTCGAGGCTTTCGCAAGAGTCATGGCCCCGGAGGAGGGGGCAACGACCTTAGTATCCTCTTCAAGTTCAAGCGATTGGGAGCGTGCGAGAGTATGAATCTTCAAAAATTTTTACCGATTATAATTTTGCTCCTCGTGTCCGCAGGTTGCCGCCGGTCGCAAGATGTACCTACTGAACTCTCTGGAACATGGCGAACCGAGGAAGCGCGATATAAGGACAAATTTCTGAAGTTCGAAGAGAGCTACGTTACGGTCAGCGTGGGAGAGGAACAAGTACCCAAGGTTGAACTCATCCTGCACATCGATTCCCACAAGGAGGGCGCCATCACTACCTACATTATCGAAGCTCGCGACCAGGACGGTAATCACGACAGGGTCACGGTAATGTACAGTACGAGAAATGGTGGAGAGTTGCGCCTACTGAATCCTCGTCAGGTCTTGTGGAAGAAAGCCTCCTGACGGTAAATACCGATTCATTCACTTCCTCGTGTGGTAATCAATCACCGTAGAGTTCGTCGATCTCACGTCCACTGAGGCTGAGGAGATCGGGCGCATCGCCAATATCATGAAAAGACTGCCTGACAGTTCTAACGCAGCAGAGCCAGCGCGGTGCAGTTGCGCAAAAGACTGGCACGACTTTCGCCCACCAGATCAATAAACGCTACGCCATACTCGAAACGGTTCCGATTGCGGACCACACCCGTCACTTCAATTGGGTGGCCGTACGGCAAGGCCAACTTCATGCGGATCTCTTCATCGGGATGCAGCACACCTGCCACAAACAACCGCGTGCCACCCTCGCTGAGGTCGTAGCAAGTGCCCATGAAGGAATGCTCAATTCCATTTCGGCTCAGTTTCAGGGAAGCCCGAATGGTTACTTGAAAACGTGGCCATCGCCGTTTGTCTTTGTCAACCTTCCCGTCGTAAGAGGACTGACCACCCTCTTCAGGCAAATCATTAGGAGAAGCGTTCACACCATTACCCTCACCAGTTAATTGCACAGATTACTCATTTTTTGAATCTACCGCAATCAGTCCGAGGTAGTCACCCAATCGATTTTCTGATGCGGATCGTGAGGAGTTCGAGGTGGAGCACGATACGACGTGTGCACCTGCGGCCCTTCTAGCTCCCGAACACTTTGCTCTGCGGCATAAGACGAAAGTCCGGGTTTGCCCTCAGGAGAGACCCAATCTCTTCGGCGCTTATGGGATAAGAAAAATAGTAACCTTGACCTAAATCGCATTGCATACGTTTGAGCGTATCAATTTGTCCGAGGGTTTCCAGACCTTCAGCCACAACCTTCATGTTTAGATTATGAGCAAGACTGACGATGGTGCGCACGATGTTCGAGTTGCCGCCTTTGTGACTCATCTTGGCAATGAAGTAACGATCAATTTTAAGAGTGTCGACCGCAAAATGATGAAGGTAGTTCAGCGATGAGTAGCCCGTGCCAAAATCGTCGATGCTGATACGAATACCGAGTTTCTGCAGTTCGCTAAGCATCAGCGCTGTGCGTTCGGGATCCTCCATGGTCACGCTCTCGGTGATCTCCAGCCTCAGACTGTGGCCCCCAATTCCGGCCTCGCGAAGAGCGCATTCTATAGTGCTGACCAAGTCGGGCTGCTGAAACTGCCGGGCGGAAAGGTTCACGCTGACGTTGAGGCCGAAGTCGGTCCCAAACTCGTCATGCCACCTCCGCATCTGCTGACACGCTTCGCGAAGTATCCACGCACCGAGAGGAATAATCAGGCCGGTTTCCTCGCACAACGTAATGAAGTCGGCGGGGTTCACCAAACCGCGCGTTGGGGACTGCCAGCGAAGTAGTGCCTCAAATCCCTCAATCTCGCCAGTCATAATGGAAGCGATCGGTTGATAACAGAGGAAGAACTCATTCCGCTTGAGTGCGTCCCGCAATTCTGATTCTTTCTGTAACCGCTCCACGGCATAAAGATGCATGCTCTTGTCGAACAGCACGCAGCATCCGCGTCCGCCTGATTTGGCGCGGTACATCGCGGTGTCAGCATCGCGCAACATGCTTTCACCAGAGGTGTACCCGCTCTGTGTAGTAGCAATTCCAATGCTCACGGACGTCGCGATTTCCTTGCCGCGCAACTGGAAGGGGACCGCCAGAGCGGCATTGATGCGTTGGGCAACGCGCAGCGCATCAGCGACATCGCGTATGTCATCCAGAAAGACCGCAAACTCGTCTCCGCCGAGGCGCGCAACCACATCATGACACCCGGGACGCGTCTCGCTGTGGTCTCTCAAACACGACTCGAGACGGCCGGCGACGTCAATCAGCAATTCGTCTCCCGCCTGGTGTCCCAGACTGTCATTGACAACCTTGAACCTGTCCATGTCGAGATACAGCAAAGCGCAAAGATAACGATCTTTGTGTTGTGACTGCTGAAGGGCCAGCGGGAGCCTGGTCTGCAACAAACGGCGGTTCGGTAACTTGGTAAGGGGATCTTGCAGAGCGGTAATTTCGGCCAGTTCCTTGGCGTCTTCCAACTCCTTGATTGTCAAACGCAACTGGGTTGTGCGTTCGTCCACCATTCGATCCAGTTCATCCATACGCAACTGTGCTTGCAAGCTGGACTTCCACTTGGTTGTTAGCGCATGGGCTAGTTGCGTGACTTCGATGGGATCAAAAGGCTTCTTCAGGATGACGAAGTTCTCTGATATGCCAAGACGAAGTGCGATCTCACGCCAGTTGTAATCGGAGTATGCCGTGCAAATCACTATCTGCAGAGCCGGGTCTTTCTCCCATAGATGCAGAATTGTCTCAATTCCATCCCAACCGGGCGGCATTCGGATGTCGACGAAAGCCAATGCATAGCGACTGCCTGAGGCTTGGGCTTGCTCGACGAGGCCCAGTCCCTCCTGCCCCTGGAAAGCAGAGTCGATTGCAAATTCGACTTCGCGCGTCGTGGACTTGCCGAATAGCAATGCTTCGTCTTCAGCCAGTTCAGAGTCAAGTTGTGGGGGCAGCAGTATCTTCCTGAGGTCATCATGAATGGCCTCATTATCATCTACTATCAACAAGCGGAAATCGGAATCCTTGTTCGTAGCCATCAGAGCTCCCTAGTTTCGTCTTTGCTCATCGCCTGAAGAGGAAGTTCCAACGTGAAAGTTGCGCCGTGTCCTAGGCCTTCACTCTCAACATTTAGAGAACCACCAAGCTGTCCGGCGGCCAAGGCGCCGGAATGCAATCCGAAGCCATGCCCATTTTTCTTAGTCGTGAAACCGTGCGAAAAGATTCGCGCCAGGTTCTCAGGAGCAATGCCAACGCCGTTATCAGTTACCTGGTAACGCACGCGTGCGTCGCCTGAAGTGTCCAAGCGGATCACAATCTGCCGGGGGGAGCAGTCCGAAGCTTTTACAGCATCCTTAGCATTACGGAGAAGGTTTAGAAGAATTTGAAGCACTTTATGACGGTCGGTAGTGATTAGGGGCACCGTCTCTACGATCTTTGTCAGGTCAATTCGATGGCGGTCCATTCCAGCGCGCATAATGCTCAGCGCGTCGTCTATCAGAGACTGAGCATCCAGCTTCTCGAGTACACCGGAAGCGCGAGCATAGGTCTGTTGCATCGCCACGATTTCCTTGACGTGTCCGACATGCTGCAACAGATCCTCGAGTTCTATCCCCATCTCATCGCGCTCTCGCACAAGGTGATCGGAGAGTTTAGCGAGGTATGGCAGAACCCGCTGGCCGCGGAGGTCGTTGGTGAGAAAATCGCCGATGGATGATTGATTTTCCTTCAATATTTGGGACAAGCCACGCAATTGCTCGACGCGTGAAGCCTGTAAGCGGTCTGAGAAGAGGCTGGCCGAGACGTTGATACTATTGAGCACGTTCCCGACATTGTGCAGCACTCCGGTTGCAACTTCAGCCATGCCAGAGAGGCGGGAGAGTTCAATCAGACGCCTCTGTGCTTCCTGCAACTCGGCGTGCGCGCGGTCTTTTGCCTCAATCTGTTCGCGCAATTCCCGTGTCCGTTCAATGACCCGCTCTTCAAGGTCCCTCTTTGCCTCCACCAATGCTTCCTGGGCGTGCTGTCGCATGATCGAAGCACCAAGCATGTCAGCAACAGCGCGGGCGGAATCCAACTCTGCTTCGAGCCAATCACGGTCCTGGCAACAGTCCTGCACCACGAGCGCTCCCCACAATGAATCACCGACAAGAATCGGAGCGGCGATTGTAGATTGAGATTGGGGAGCAGGCCCCGGAATAGGAGTTGATTCCAATTGCGCACGACGCTCGACCAACATTTGTCCGCGGGACAGGTGCTCTATACGTGCTTCCAGTCCAAGTTCCTGATGGTTCAGATTGCTCCAGATAGCGCCATACGGAGCGACACCCGCAGCCGCCCACTCGAAATGTACGGTGGGGAAGATTGAAGAATCCTGCGCAGCTATATTTTGGATCAGGAGAACGCGGCTGGCATTCGCGGCGTGACCAATCTTGGAGACGACGCCGTCGATTACCTTTGTCCATTCGTATGCACCCTGCAATGATTGAGCGGTATAGCGCACACTCTCGACGATTCGGTTCCGGTGCAACACGGCGTCGGCCATGCCATTGAATGCCTCCGCTAATTGCTCGATTTCATCGTTGCTTCTGATGTCGGCGCGCGCCGCCAGATCGCCTCGCGCTACGCGTTCCACAACCGAGCGAAGCCGAAGCACAGGCTGCACATATCGCTTGGCAAACAGCATCGAGGCAATGAGGCTGATAACGATGCAAATCACCGCCAACACCCCTGTTCGGAGGTAAACGGCTTTTACGCTTCGGTCGTACGACTCAAGCGACAGACCCACGTGGATCCATCCCCACTCCAGGCCGTTGTAGTCAAATGGAACACTGTAGTGAAATGCTCGTTCATTGAAGAGAGGCGACCATTCGATTTTGCTGGAGGTAGTCCTCGCGCCTTGGAACCAGTCGGGCGCAATTTTTTGGACGCTGCGCCATCCTTTGCGGTCGACGATCACGGAGTACCCGTCGTTCTTGGTGATGACCAGAAACTCTACCGCCGGGTCGCCTGCAACCACCTGCATGGCATGCTCGACAACGGATGAATAATCCTCAGAAATTGCTGCCCCAGCCACTTCCCCTTGTAGAGCAACCCCCACGCCCTGCGCTTTCGACTCTAACCCCTCTTGTAAAGTTTGTTTTTGTTCCGGAATGATGAATGCAACAAAAATACTTAGCGTGATAAGCGTGATCGTCCACGCGAGTTGCGTTGTCCGCGCCGTTATTCCTGTAGCAAACCTCATACATGTCCTTTATCCCGGAGAGGGCTGACCGGGAGTGCAGCGATCCGGTTCTTCTAATGCTCTCAACTCAGGAGTGCGTTTTGGGGCGTCCCGCGTCCAAACGCGCCCGGAGACGATCGTACTGATGCACCATTTCGAGGGTGCCTTTCATACACGAACTCTGTCGCGCCGTATATCCCTTGATTTGGTAAAGCTCCAGAACTTGTTGGCCAGCCGGAACCGTCCGGAGTTTCAGCATGGCATCTTTAAACTCTCGCACGCCCTCTGCATCAGAGCCGCGTCGAAAGCAAAAGACCATTGGAATCACCTTGGGAGATGTCGCCAGCACGCGAAGATCGCGGCCTAGCTGGGGGTTCAATTCCACTGCCATATTGAAGGAGCGCCGCGTGAGTGCCGCTGCCTGGGTTCGCCGGAAGAATACGGGTAGTACAACCTGGTTCAGATTATCGCGAGACACCTGACTCTCGAAAAAGCGGTCGAGCGGTGGGAGACCGCTGTTGGCCAGCAGAAGACTCAACCAGATGTTCAGCAATGTCGTGTCGTGATGATGGTGTGTCGTGATTTGACTTCCGCGGAGATCCTCTACCTTTTTGTAGGGGTTTGCGCTGTGGACTACCAAGAGGTACTCCAGTCCGTCCGCGGAATAGTCCTCAATGAACACTGCGTCGGGGTCGAGCAGATCCGCGATCTTAGCGTATTCCAAGGCGGTGATAGCAAAGCAATCGACCGATCCCTCGTGAATCATCTTGATCATCTGCGCCGAAGGTATGAAAATCTCTGGGATCATCTCGGTTCTCACCATCCCGAGACTGCGGCCGATTTCCTTTGTCCAAACCTTGTAGGCCGCGCGAGCATCGTTAATGTTAGCTCCGGCCAAGGTGTCGATACTGACGCCAACGCGGAATAAACGGCCTTGGGTCTGAGCAAAGGAGAGCGCCGGCGCAGCGGAGCAGACCGCAGCCCCCGCAATGAGTTGAGCAAATTGGCGCCGTGTTATTGCCATGTCACGTTCCTTGTGTAAGTCCTAAAAATCCTAGTGCTTCGGATTGATCTCACGCTGAATTCCGGTACCCACCACCAACTCGATCTGGGATTGCAGGGCTCGATGGTCGTACACAGCCTTGTAGTATTCAGCGGAGATGAGTGCCTCCTGCAACTGCGCGCGGATCACTTTTTCTGTCGTGAGCAACCCCGTAGAGTAGGCGCGCGTGGTCAGGTCACGATCCTCACGCGCTGCGGTCAGGCCGTCGAAAGACGCCTGGTACACCTTTTCCGCGGCGTTCAATCCCAGAAACAGATCTCTTATCTGGAGGCCAATTCCTTCTTTCAACAGGAGCTTCTCTTGTTTCAACTTGCCAATCCGCGCACGAGCTTCAGCAACCTTGGCGCTGGTAAGAAAGCCATCGAAGATTGGAATTTCGATGCCCGCACCAACGGTCCATCCAGTTCGATTCTGTGGCGTGGAGAGTCCGCCGTTGTAGCTGTTCCACATGCGATGCAGTTCGCCGGTCAACGCAATCTTGGGATAGTGCCCGCTCTCTGCCGTCAACCGCGCGCCCTCCAATGCGCGCATGCCCGCGTCAATCGTTTCCCAGTCAGGATTGAACTCGTAAGCCGTGGCTACGAGTTCCTCGAGCTTACCTGCGTAGGGGATGTAGGGAACTTCGGCGTCAGCAGGCACAACGGTTGAATTCCAGGAGAGCCCAATGGTGTAGGCAAGCGCGGCCTCGGCGGAAGCTTCATTCTTTTCGAGCGGCGCAACCATTGATCGCACCGTTTCCACCATCACCTTATTGTCTAGATAGTCGGCCTTGGTCACCGTTCCGGCGCCTTCTTTATAAAGGCTATCGGTAACGCGTAGCGTAGCCTCCATTCGTTCCAGGGTGTCCGTTCCAAGATGGTGAAGTTGGCGGGCCAGCACCGCGCCATAGTAGAGGCGCGTTACGCTGTCTGTAAGTTCCAGGTCGGTGCGATGCACATTAGCCTTCGCCACCCCTATTGCGCCGAGCGCCTGCTCGCGATACCCATGCCGCATTCCGCCATCTACCAGCAGCCACTTGAAATCACCTTCGGCCAAAGAGTTCGTCGGATTCATCAAACGGACAGTTTGTGCCGGAATTGGAAATTGCTGCACCGACGTCGTAACGGTCTGTCCTGGAAAAGCAACCGGCATTTGCACGTTGCCTGGAGGAAACCCCGGTCCGAACGCATTGGCTGGAATGGTGACCATTGCCTGCCCGCCAGGAATGGCAACGCTCTGCGCTGGAATGTACATCTGGCTTGCCGGGAACACGAAGTTGAGAGGCTCGTCCATCCGAGTCACTCCGCCCTTCCCATTCAACTGCGGCCAGTAACCCGCCATGGCTTGCCGATGCTGCGCTTCCGCCATTGCTACCGCAAATTGACTCGCGGGGCGGCTATGGTTCTTCTCCATGCCGAGTTGCAGACAGGCCTGCAGGGTCAGTGTCTGGTTCAGAGGCACGGCAGAAGTGCCGCTCGTGCTCTGCCCCGAGCAGTACATCGCGCATCCGTAAAGAACCGGCAAGATCGCAAGGCAGCGGAATCCCCTGCGGATGAAGCGAGAAGATATTGACATGTATCTATTGTTGGCATAAGTTCACCACCAAGGTCACAGGATTGAGCGTGTGCTGGATTACGATGGTAATCGTTAGAACTACACGAGCGGAAACAGGTCCTTGAAAACGCGGGGTAGGGTGTGACCTTTGAAGAATTTGCTCATCGAGCGGTTTCCCGCATTTTATTGGCGATGATAATCCGGCGATGCGATTCCTACCAGCATGTTGAGAGAGCGCGGATACAGGCCCCCGCTGGGAGCCTCATGCAGCTTCGAAGATTTGGCTGCGGGGTAAGATTTGAAACTGCTCGCCGGAAACCTTCCAAGGATCAGATCATCTAAATTGCATTCTGGATGAAGCACGGGCGGTTGTCAGGCACCCGCTCGTTGCGCTGAGTCCTATGGTGAAATCATGAGCGACCAAGTCCGTGTCAGTCACCCGATCTATAACCTTCTACCCACCGAAATCGAGGGCTTCGATTCCCTTGCAAAGCTCGCGTTAGATATGCACTGGTCGTGGAATCACTCCACAGATAAAGTGTGGCGGCAACTTGATCCTAAACTGTGGGAGATCACGCAAAACCCATGGGTCGTCCTCCAGACGGTATCGCGCGACCGTATCGAGCAAGTGTTGGCGGATCCAGTTTTTCGAAAGAATGTGGATAATTTGGTCGAAGCCAGCCGACGGGCGGCGGAAGCACCAGCGTGGTTTCAGCAGAACTATTCGCACGGCTCATTAAACTGCGTCGCGTATTTCAGCATGGAGTTTATGCTGAGCGAAGCTCTGCCTATTTACTCGGGCGGACTCGGTAACGTAGCTGGCGATCAACTCAAAGCAGCCAGTGATCTTGGCGTGCCGGTCGTTGGCGTCGGACTGCTGTACCAACAGGGATATTTTCGCCAATTAATTGATAAAGACGGAGCGCAACAAGCTCTCTTTCCGTATAACGATCCCGGGCAGTTACCCATTATGCCGCTGCGCCAATCGAACGGAGAGTGGCTGCGCTTGGAAATCGCTTTGCCTGGCTACTCGGTATGGCTCCGCGCCTGGCAGGTTCAGATCGGCAGAGTAAAGCTCTATCTTCTCGACAGCAACGACGCTGCGAACTTCCCCACTCATAGGGGAATCACTAGCGAGTTATATGGCGGTGGGCCGGAACTTCGTCTTAAGCAAGAACTGCTGCTCGGGATTGGTGGATGGCGGTTACTCCGTGCACTTGGGATCCAACCAGAGGTCTGTCACCTGAATGAGGGACATGCGGCGTTCGCGGTGCTGGAACGCGCCCGCACTTTTATGGATGAGACCGGCGAGCCATTTGAAGTTGCGCTGGCGGTCACGCGTGCGGGAAATCTCTTCACGACCCATACGGCGGTAGCCGCTGGTTTTGACCGGTTTGCTCCAACCCTGATAGAGCAGTATCTCGAGGGCTATGCCGAAAGGAGACTCCGCATATCGATACAGGACTTACTGTCCCTTGGCCGCCAGAATCCGAACGACTCGTCTGAGCCTTTCAACATGGCCTATTTGGCAATCCGCGGAAGTGGGGCAGTGAACGGAGTAAGCCGCTTACATGGGAAGGCAAGCCGACACCTCTTTCAGCCGCTGTTTTTGCGATGGCCGGAGAGTGAAGTCCCAATTGGATATGTGACCAATGGAGTGCACGTGCCTACCTGGGACTCCGCCGCCGCAGATGATCTTTGGACAGAATGCTGCGGAAAGGACCGCTGGATGGGAACAGCGGAAACTTCTGAACAGGATATTCGTCAGCTCTCGGATCGCAGTCTTTGGAAACTTCGTATCGACGCCCGCAATTCGCTCGTTGAATTTGCCCGCAAGCGATTGTCCCGTGAACTTGCCGCAGGAGGAGCAGCCCCCGAGGAGGTCGAAACCGCGAAACAACTACTTGATCCTAACGCCCTGACTTTGGGCTTTGCTCGGCGCTTTGCTACTTATAAGCGACCGAACCTCTTACTACACAACCCGGAGCGTCTGCTTCGACTGTTGAGCAATCCTGAACGCCCAGTACAACTCATCATTGCCGGTAAGGCGCATCCTGCAGACCTGGCGGGACAAGCCCTGATTCAGGAATGGATACGTTTCATCCGTCGTCCAGAGAGCCGCCCTTACGTGGTCTTCCTCAGTGACTACGACATGAATCTGACCGAGCACCTGGTGCAAGGTGTGGATGTTTGGATCAATACACCGCGTCGACCGTGGGAGGCATGCGGAACCAGCGGGATGAAGGTGCTTGTCAATGGCGGTATCAACCTTTCGGAGTTGGATGGCTGGTGGGAGGAAGCGTACACACCCGAAGTCGGATGGGCCTTGGGAGACGGCCAGGAACATGGCGACGATCCCGCCTGGGACGTTACCGAAGCGAATGCGCTATACGATCTGCTCGAAAACCAGGTAATCCCGGCGTTCTACAGTCGTGACGAGAACGGTATTCCCGTGAAATGGGTGGCTCTGATGCGGGAAAGTATGGCGCAGTTGACGCCACGTTATTCCGCGAGCCGAGCCGTTCGTGAATACACCGAACAACACTACCTCCCCGCTGCAAAAGCGTATTGTGAGCGCGCGGCGAACAAAGGCGACGCTGGGAGGCTACTGGTTGAACGGCAGAATGCAATGAACAGAAATTGGAGTTCATTGCGCTTTGGAAACTCGCGAGTCGAAACCAAAGCGGACCACCACACGTTTGAAGTCGAATTGTTCCTCGGTAACCTCGACACGAATGCGGTAAGGGTCGAACTCTATGCGGAAAGCCTCAACGACAGTGCTCCGGAGACGCTGGAGATGCGATGCGTTCGCCAACCTGACGCAGGAACATCAAGCCCATACGTTTACAGCGCGGTAGTGTCTGCGACCCGCCCACAATCGGACTATACGGCGCGTGTCATACCGCGTGGCAACGGCATTGCGATTCCGCTGGAAGACGATCGGATTCTATGGCAGCGATGATCTGATTACACCGGAGTGTCGGTAGCGAAAAGGTTTCATTGGAGATGTATCCGTCGGGGTTGAGAGTGTCACCCTGCCACGCGTGCAGCGCGTCGCTGAGCAGCCAGAATGAAAAGAGCTCCGCGGATAAATTCGCGGAGCCCTTTTTTGTGTCACCTGACTTGCAGTTACTGGACCTGCTGTATCAGTGTCACCTTTGGTGTGCCGTCGTGCGTTCCTACACAGGCGGACATGCCATATGGAGAACTGGACGGCCCGCACGTACCCTCGCCAGCGGTACAAACTGGATGGATGAGGTAGCACACGACCTGCGTTGCACCACCTGCATTTATGTCGAAAACGCCGTAGTTTGCATAGTCTGAGGGCGCAGTCGCCGGCGATGATACAGCCATGCCGGACATTGACCCTGCGTAATTTGTGCCGCCCTGTGCCCCTGTGTCCTGGGTGAGGTTTATGTTGCCGCCGCTGATAGTAAGCGCACCGGTCTGACTATTGCCGTCGGCACTCATCGCAAACAGGTCACGCATATAGTAGCTTCCGTCCAGTGCGCCGAGGGAGGGTATGGTGCCCTGAGACTCCAGGTTGCCCACCTGGATACCGCCCGCACTCAGTACCACCCCGCCGCCCGTGGACGAGGAGTCGTAGAGATAGAAGACTGGCGTTCCGTTTCCACCAAGCCCAACCCTGCCGATTGGATCTATCAGGGCCGACAGTTGACTTCCAATGAGTTTGGGGTCGTTATGGGTATAATTCCCGGCATCGTTCTCGTCGCTGGAGTTGATTGTGCAAGTGCTGGGATTACCGCTGCCGCAGCTCAACTGGCCAATGAAAGCGTCGGTACTACTGTTGCCGCCGGACGCTCCGCCCATGTACATGACAAACGCCGCCGGCATTGAGGTGTGGCTTGCCTGCTGCTTGTACAGAATTCCACTCACCAGGCTGTACTGATTGTGCGGATCAAAGGACATCCCAACCAGTTTGTTGGAACTGACCATGAAGAACTTGTAGTTGGTTGGATATCCCGTTGGCGGGTTGGCCGCACTGGGAATTGTCAACGTTCCGTTGAACCATCCGTTGCCAGTGGTTGCGGGGACGGACGTGTATGTATCGGCACCACTCAGAGAAAACGGAGTGATGTTGACCGTCCCGTTATCGTTGATGTCGGTTTCGCCGAAGGAAATGTTGCCGGACACGGTGGAACCACTTAGTGTTCCACTTTGTAAGGTGAATACCCCCGCAGAACCTAGCGGAGTGTGAGCGGTGTCTTCACCTTCGAAACCGAAGACCCAGTTGCCGGCCACGTTCGCTTGGAAGTTGGTCAGGGTGTTGAATTGCCCCAGGTTTTGCCGCAAGAGGCGCCCTGTGCCGTGCACCCCGGATGGCGTTGTGCCCGCATCGTCAATCTCGACGATGCCCGCCTCTGTATAAACAGGGCAGGAATTGTCGTTGGGGTCGCCTCCGGTCGGGCAGGTTCCGCTCGTCAGACTCACAGTCTCAATCTGGCCTACTGAGAACGCGAACACCTGCTGGGTGGCAGTTGAACACGTTGTTGCGCTTACACACCTGCTGAGGTAAAGAATTCCTCGGTTATCTGGACCGATGCTATACGTGCCTGTAAACCCATTCGTGTCGCTGCCGTTTCCATTTTTACCGTTGCCATCGTTAACGTTGAAGCGTCCGTTGCTAATATTCCCAAGACCGTCGGCTTGGAAGCTCCCAATGGCGGCAGTCTGGTAGAGCGCGCTATTTCCACCGTTGCTATTCGGGTTATCGACAAAGCCCCGGAATAGGAACGCGTAGTGGCCATAGAGGTACGCGTTGTTCACAGTCGAACTCGGCACTGCCGAGACAACGATGGTGAACGATTGGGTTGCCACACTACCCGGAATGGTGCTGTCGGTCACTTGCACTGTGAAGGGGTAGGAACCGGCAGAACCTGCACTTGGAGTCCCGACAATGCAGCTATTACACGTCGAAGACCAGCTGAGCCCCTGCGGAAGACCTCCACCAGGAGTACTGAAGACATAGTTTCCAAAATTGTTACTGCCGCCCGTAGCCTGGAACGAAGCCGTATACGGTAGCCCCACCCCTGCACCCGAGGGGAAGTCGTTCGCTGTGGTTGTGATGGCCAGCGGAATTGGGGTCGCAACGCTAATTGAATATCCCTGGCTCGCCGTTTTACCGGCACCATCTGTCACGTTGACGGTGAAGAGTACATTCCCTACTGAACCGGTCGGAGTTCCGGTGATGCTAAAAGTACTTCCCGTTCCAATTGAGCCGGTCAGACCGGCAGGCAGGTTTCCGTTGACACTCCAGGTGTAAGGTTGCGCCCCATTCTGGGCATTGATGTAGGCCTGATAGCCACTTACGTTCTGGTAGGCAGTGGGCAAAGTAATTGCAGGCAGACTTACGGCCACGTACGGGTTAATCGTAATTGAATACGCAACAGGCCCCACCTGCGCACCCACAGCGTCTTTTATTGTCACGTTAAATGGCACAGTTACTGGCGTCGAACCGGGGATGGTTGGAGTTCCGGTGATCGATAACGTATTGCCGGAAGTAGTCGCTGGGACAATAAAGCCGTTAGAGGAGAGACCCGTGATTGTCCAGGTGTATGGAGCCACACCGCCCCCCGCGTTGATGAAGCCGTTGTTGTAGGCGACTGTTGCGGTTGCGGTACCCAGAGACGACAGTGGGGCTGGAGGCAGGGTCAGTGGGAAGTTCACATTGAAACTGACCTGGGCCGTTTGGCTGGGACTCGTGACCGAGACCGCCGTGACCGAGACCGTGCACATGGTGCTGATTGTGGTTGGCGCGGTGTAGGTTACCGAAAGTACGTTAGTCGTTGGCTGCGACAAACTGCCGCCGCACAGGTTGGTCGAACTAAAGTTCACGCCTTGGCCGCTGGCGTCATTGTTAACCGTCGCCGTAATTTGCAATGTGTTGCCGCCGGCCGTGCCAGCGTCCACATTGATGGGCGGCGTGTTTGGCGAAAGAGTGATGTAGATCCCAGGATTGATGGTGAACGACAGTTGTTTGGTAACGATCTGCTGCGGCGACCCGGAATCCATGGCCTGCGCAGTGAACGTGTAAGGCCCAGATGCTGTCGGCGTTCCACTGAGGAGGCCTGCGCCGTTCACACCCATTCCTGTGGGCAAGCTGCCAGAGTAGCTCCAGGTGATTGTACCGACGCCGCCGGAAGACGTGAGTTGCTGCGAATAAGGCACACCGGTGTTGCCAGTAGGCAGTGGAGAGTTGGTACCAATCACCAGCGCCGGATTGAAGGTAAGCGAGAGTTGCTTTGTCGTGCTCTGCTGCGCCAAACCAATGCCCGAATCCACGACTTTCACCACAACGGGGTTGTTCGACGAGGGCGTGGCCACCGTTCCGCTGAGAGCATTGTTGGCATTCAGAGAGATTCCCGCAGGAGCACCACTGACGATGCTCCAAGTATAAGGAGGAGTGCCGCCACTGGCCGCCAGTACAGGCGACAAGTATGGCGTGCCGGCGACGCCGTTAGGCAGCGACGCTGTAGAGATTCCTATCGGTGCAGCATTGACCGTAAGCGTAGTGGAGTTGTTGCTGGCACTATTGAAGTTGGTATCACCGGGATAAGTATAAGTAATCGTGTACGTACCCACTGCGAACGAACTAGTCGTACAGGCAACCGAGAAGCTTCCATCCAGTGCGATCGATGCTGGGGTTACGCAAGCGCCATAGCCGCTGACGGAAGCGGTTACGATACCGCTTGGCGCGAGTGATCCTGACAGAATCTTCCCGCTCAGTGGCGTCGACGCCTGGCCGACAGGCATTGACGTATTCTGCACGCTGAAGACAGCCGTCGCCTTGTTCACCGTAAACGGGAGCGCCGAGGACGAGCTACCGCTGTAGTTCGTGTCGCCGTTGTACACCGCTGTGATTGAATGGCTAGCGGCTGGCAGTGTGGAGGTGGTGAAGGTCGCAGTTCCGCCGCTTAGCGCTCCGCTGCCCAACGTGACACCATCCTGGAATGTGACGGTACCTGTTGCCGTGCTCGGCACCACGACCGCAGTATAAGTAACTGGAGTTCCATAGGTGGAGGGAGATACGACAGAAGCGCTAACAGTTGTCGTGGTGCTCGCCTTGTTCACCGTCACATTAACCGTGCCGGTCGTAGTGTTGTAATTGGCGAGATCGCTCGGCGTGTAAGTCACACCAGCACTATAGGTTCCCGTGCTCGGCGGTATCGTGCCAGGCGCGGTGAAAGCGAAAGTACCAGCAGCAGGTGTTGCAGTGCCACCGCTCAGAGTCGAAAAACTCAACGCCTGCCCATAGACGATTGCGGTCGCCGAAGGTGAGTCGGTGATCACCGCCGTCGCCTTGTTCACCACAAACGAGAGCGCCAAGGAAGAGCCACCATTGTAGTTCGCGTCGCCACTGTACACCGCTGTGATTGAATGGCTGCCGGCCGCCAGTGTAGAGGTCGTATAGGTTGCAGTTCCGCCGCTTAGCGCTCCGCTGCCTAATGGGATGCCACCATCCTGGAATGTGACGGTACCGGTTTCCGTGCCTGCGCTCGGCGTTACGGTCGCGGTATATATAACCTGAGTCCCATACGTGGAGGGAGATACGACAGAAGCTGTAACTGTTGTCGTGGTGCTCGCCTTGTTCACCGTCACATTAACCGTGCCGGTCGCAGGGTTGTAATTGGCGATGTCGCTCGGCGTGTAGGTCAGACCAGCACTGTAGGTTCCCACGCTCGGCGGTATCGTACCTGGCGCGGTGAAAGTGAAAGTGCCGGCAGCAGGTGTTCCAGAGCCGCCGCTCAGAGTCGAAAAACTCAACGCCTGCCCATACGTGATCGCAGTCGCTAAAGGCGGTGTGGTGATCGCCGCAGTCGCCTTGTTCACCATAAAGGAGAGCGTCGAGGATACGTTGCCATTGTAGTTCGCGTCGCCGTTGTACACCGCCACAATTGAATGGTTACCAGCGACCAGTGTAGAGGTCGTATAGGTTGCAGTTCCGCCGCTTAGCGTTCCGATGCCTAACGTGGCGCCGCCATCCTTGAATGTGACGGTACCGGTCTCCGTGCCTCCGCTCGGCGTTACAGTCGCAGTATAGGTAACCTGAGTTCCATACGTGAAGGGAGTAGCGACCGACCCGTCAACGGTTACCGTGGAGATGGCCTTGTCCACCGTCACGTTTCCAGCAATGTAGGTGAACGTGTAGTTGGCAGCCACTGCACCCGAGCAACTCGTCGGATTTGAACTTCCCACGTTGCTCGCAGTTGTGTAGGCCGTGGTGCAGATTGGCTGGCTCGTCAGGACCGAACTGGTTTGCCCGTTCATGAAACCATTGAAATTCGGGATGATGGTTGGTACTGCGGCGCCATAGGTCACGCCAGGGCTCGAAGCTGTCACCGAAACCGAGGCCGGGGTAACATTCACGTGTCCTGCGGTATAACTCAACGTATAGTTGGTGGCTACGGCGCCTGAGCAACTCGTCGCGGGTGAACTCCCCACGTTGCTCGCAGTCGTGTAGGCCGTAGTGCAGACTGGCTGGCTCGTCAGCACCGAACTGGTCTCCCCGGTCACAAACCCGTTGAAACTCGGCGTGATCGTCGGGGTTGCAGCACCATAGCCCACGATTGGGCTAGAGGCGATAACCGTCAACCCCACCGGAGTGATGCTAGCCGTCGTGGTCGCCGTCGCAGAACCCAGCGTGTAGTTGCCCGCCGCACTACCGGTAAGCGTGATGGTGTTCGCTGTCACCGTCAGGTTCGTGCCCACGTTGGATTGGCTGAAGATGTTCGGACCATTCGCCGTGCAGCCCACATTCGCCGGGCTGCCGCTTAGCGTACAGCTAACCTGCGCAGAGATCGTCCCGTCGTACGGCTTGCTGCTGGCGGTTACGAGGGCGGTCGCCGAAGCCGGGGTCACGGTTACATGTCCCGCTATGTAGTTCAACGTATAGTTGGTGGCCACGGCACCCGAGCAACTCGTCGAGGGTAAGCTCCCTACGTTGCTCGCAGGCGTGTATGCCGTAGTACAGACTGGCTGGCTCGTCAGTACCGAGCTGGTTTCCCCATTCACAAAGCCGCTGAAACCTGGGATGACGGCCGGAATTGCTGCACCGTAGCCCACGGTTGGGCTAGAGGCTGTAACTGTCAACGCTACGGGGGTGATGCTCGCCGTGGTGGTCGCCGTGGTAGAGGCCAGCGTATAGTTACCCGCCGCACTGCCGTTCAGCGTGATGTTGTTCGCCGTTACCGTCAGACTTGCGCCCACGTTGCTTTGGCTGAAGTTGCTCGGACCATTCGCCGTGCAGCCCACATTCGCAGGACTGCCACTTAACGTACAGCTAACCTGCGCAAGGTTCGTCCCGTCGTACGGTTTGCTGCTGGCGGTTACGAGGGCGGTCGCCGCGGCCTGGTTCACCGTCACGTTTCCCGCGATGTAGGCGAATGTGTAGTTGGCTGCCACTGCACCCGAGCAACTCGTCGGATTTGAACTTCCCACATTGCTCGTAGCCGTGTAGGCCGTGGTGCAGATTGGCTGGCTCGTCAGTACCGAGCTGGTTTGCCCGTTCATAAAGCCGCTGAAATTCGGGTTGATGGTTGGCACCACAGCGCCATAAGTCACGACTGGGCTCGAAGCTGTCACCGAAACCGCCGCCGGGGTAACGTTCACGTGTCCCGCCGTATAGTTCAACGTATAGTTGGTGGCCGTGGCACCCGAGCAACTCGTTGCGGGCGAACTCCCCACGGTGCTCGCAGTCGTGTAGGCAGTAGTGCAGACTGGTGCGCTCGTCAATACCGAACTGTTTTCGCCGGTTACAAACCCGCTGAAACTTGGGGTAACCGAGGGAACGGCGCCACCGTACGTCACGTTTGGGTTCGAAGCTGTAATTGTTAATGC
>Ga0316231_1000872_pt1 | contig 37984 bp, 26 predicted proteins | sample TBH18027metaG_FD_206002 | JGI IMG/M metagenome (GOLD analysis project Ga0316231, IMG submission 206002) | Freshwater microbial communities from Trout Bog Lake, Wisconsin, USA - TBH18027 | ecosystem: Environmental > Aquatic > Freshwater > Lake > Hypolimnion/Profundal zone | place: USA: Wisconsin... | reverse complement strand
GCTCCAGGCCGCCTTCGCCAAAGGCTGGCTCGACCGCGATCGCGCCATCCTCGAGTCCCTCCTCGGCATCCGCCGCGCCGGCGCAGACTTCGCCGTCACCTACTTCGCCAAAGACGCAGCCAGGCTCCTCGCATAGACCGCCCAGCGCCGGACGCAACCCCACCGCGTCCGGCGCTCACTTGGGCAGATCGAAACTTCCAGAGCGAGCAGGGGCCTTCACAGGCTGCGGAAAGACTCATTGTTCGAAGCCCGCAAACGAGTTTTGTGTCCGGGCACGACCTCAGCCGTCCCGCAAACCGCTGAAAATAAGTCTGCTCCCCATACTCGCCACGCCTTTGTTCTTGTGGCAAAGGTGGGGTAGCTAAAATCCAACCTCAATTGCAGATCATTTCAATCAACCCGCGCATAATCAGAACATGTCAACCCCTGGTCCGATCAATCTGTCAGGTATATCCGCGGTTTATACCGCTCGTTGCAGTGTCGGAGATGCGCCCGGTCTGTTTCGTAGGAGATCCGCCCGGTTTATACCCCAAAATCGCACCCCCCCCTCCCCTGGTCGCAAAATACACATTTTTCAACCCTCGTAAATCAACAAACCATTCATTATAAACATCTTAAAGTACGTCCCCAGTGACGAACTAGTAACACCTCACCCTACTTTTTCGTCAAATATCGACCGCAAAACGCCCGTTTTCACGTCCGAATACCCTCGAAATTTGCAGATTTCGTACGGCGGGGAAGGTAGCCGGATGGAAAGCGGAAGCAGATGGACTTGGCCGGCCAACTCGCTGAAGCACAGGCCGCCCGTTACGCCTGAACTTCTTCGCTCACTTGTATGAGTGCCCTTCGATGGCCTCGGGGGATGGCCAAAGGTCCCTTTGCTTTCAGTCGACCGTATACTCTTCAAAGAACACACGCCTATGCTCAATCGCCTTGAAAGCTACTTTGAATTCGCGCGCCTCGGCACCAACTGGCGCACTGAGATTCTGGCCGGCATCACCACATTCCTGACTATGGGCTACATCGTCCTGGTCAATCCGGCCATTCTGTCGGCAGCGGGCATGCCTCTGGCCGCGGTCACCGCCGCCACCTGCCTCTCCGCCGCCTTTGCCTCTATCCTCATGGGCGTGGTTGCGCGCTATCCCATCGCCCTGGCTCCCGGCATGGGCCTCAACGCCTACTTCGCCTACGCCGTCTGCATCCGGCTTCACATTCCCTGGCAGACCGCACTCGGCGCAGTCTTCCTCTCGGGAGTCCTGTTTCTGGCCCTCACTGCCGCCGGCATCCGCCAGATGATCCTCCGCGCCATTCCGCACGAACTATACGCGGCGGTGGCGGGTGGCATCGGACTGTTCATTGCCCTCATTGGCTTCCGCAACGCGGGGCTGGTGGTGGGCGACCCGCAAACGCTGGTCAACCTGGGCAGCGTGCGCAATCCCACCACCGCGCTGGCGCTCTTCGGGCTGGTAGTGATGGCCGCGCTTGAGGTGCGAAAAGTCCGCGCCGCCATCCTCATCGGCATCCTTGCCACCACCGCGCTGGCCTGGCCATGCGGGTTGATCCATTGGACACCGGCGGCTGGCGGGTTTCACTCCCTTGCTGACACTGCCTTCAAGCTGGATATTCGTGGGGCGCTCAACAAGGGGCTCCTGGAGATAGTCTTTGTCTTCTTCTTTGTGGACCTTTTTGACAACCTGGGCACACTCGTTGCGGTAACAAAACGCGCCGGGCTGATCGAGGCCGATCATTCCATTCCACGCCTTAACCGCATCCTGTTTACTGACGCAACAGCTACGGTATTCGGGTCGCTCACCGGCACTTCGACGGTGACCAGCTACGTTGAATCCACGGCCGGAGTTGCAGCCGGAGGGCGCTCGGGCGTTACCGCCATCGTGACGGGTCTGCTTTTTTTCTGCGCCATCGGTGCAGCACCCTTCATCGGCATTGTGCCCGCAGCCGCGACAGCACCGGCGCTCATCCTGGTGGGCTCTCTGATGCTGGGCGCCATTACTGAAATTCGCTGGCGAGAGCCTCTGGTAGCCGTTCCCGCCTTCCTTACCCTGGTGCTGATCCCCTTTACCTATTCGATTGCCAACGGACTCGGCTTCGGCATCATCTCCTGGGCGGTCCTGCACATTGCCACTGGAAGATTCCGCCGCCAGGACTGGTTCCTCTATCTTCTGGCTGCGCTCTTTCTGGCGCGATTTGTCTATTTGGGAGCAAGTTAAGGGGCTAGTGACCGAGTTTTCCTGCAATTTCGCAGGGACGAGGAACTCGCATTGAAAACTCGCGAAGCACTGCGCGGAGGGCCAATCGGAGGCATGAAGTTGAAAGCGTGGCCAAGTTGAGTCCCCCTCTCGTTGCGAATGGCCAAAAAGTCGTAAACTCTTCCCATCATTACCCTGTACTATGAGTGGGAGGCTTGTGCCACACTCGAAGATGCTCGCCATGAAAACGACCTGGAACCGGTGGATGGAGAACGCAAGGCAGTTGACGCTGCCCAGGCTCGCAATGGCGGCTTCGGCTTCTATTGCGCTGGCGCTGGGAATCTCTGCTTGCCAGACCGTAGCCACTTACACGCAGCCCAGCTTGGTTCGCGTCATCGATGCCTCCTACATCGCTCCCGCTGTAAATGTTGTGGCAGAGGGCACGCTTCTGGCAGCCAACATCGGCCAGGGCACCATTACCCCCTACGGCACGCTGACGGCCAGTAACGCTGCCCTGATCAAGATAACGGCCGCAACTGGCGGCGCTGCCCTGGTAACCACCAACGGAACCTTGTTGGCCGGTCACCAGCACTCCATCTTTCTCACCGACAACGGCGCGGCGACCACCAGTTATACCGTTACGATTCTTGAAGACCAGCAGACGGCTGCCGCAGGCGGCCATTCGGCCTTTCGCTTTCTCAACCAGGCTCCAAAAATTGGCCCCGTGGACGTATATATGATTCCGTCCGGCTCCACCATGGCCAACACCATCCCGATTGTCACCGCACTCCCCGTGGGCTCGACAGCCGGTTACATCAGCTTCAACTCGCAGACCGTCACCATGGTGATCGTGCCCACCGGGCTGATTACGCCCAAATACGCCTCCACGGCAATGTCGCTGACCGGTGGCGAAGTGCGCACGGTTCTGATAGTGGATACCCAGTTGACATCCGATCCTCCTGTGGCTGTGTTCATGGCCAACGACGTCAACTAGGCCGCACCAAGATCATCACGGTCAGCCAGCCGTCTGCACGCGTATACTTCTGCGCAAGGCAAGCCATGGACCCATCGTCGATTCTGTTTCCGAGCACCCTGCAAAACGCCGCCGTCCTCACGGTAGTACTGGCGTTTGCTGGCTACCTGGTCACCTTTATGAGCACGCGCATGATGGCACGGCGCGCAGACATGTTGCGCCTGGTGAACAAGCGCCTCAACGAGTTCTATGGCCCACTCTACGTGGCCTCGCAGGCAGGGAATATAGCTTACCGATCACTGCTGCGCAAGCAAGGCAAAAAGCAGAGCGAGCCCATTCTCGACTCGGAGATGAAGGAGTGGGTGCTGTGGATGACCACGATCTTCATGCCCCTGAACGACATTCGCGAGAAGATAATTATCGAGAAAGCGCACCTGATTATTGAAGAGGAGATGCCGCACTGCCTACTGCAATTTGTTACCCACGTGGTTGGATACAAGGCGGTGCTCTCAAAGTGGGCAGAGGGTGACTACTCTGAGCGGCGCTCGACCATCGGTTGGCCGCCGGAGTTCGACGGCTACATCGAGCGCTCATACAAAGTGCTGAAGGCCGAGCAGATGAAGCTGATCCACAACTCCGCGTGGCGGGTTTATCACGGTGTCGTCAATCGCAGGAAGAAGTAGGACCAGCCCTCACGCCATCAGCACGGGATTGAGCGAGGTAACCTTGGCCACCGCCTTGGTGAGCCGCGCCTCCTGGGGACGACTCCCCTTGTGGTCCACGCCCGTATAGATATGCTCGACGGTCTCAACCAGGTAAGCTCCCGGAAGAAACGACTCCGACACACCCACCCCGCCACCGGGAAGCAGAATTACATCGCCAGCCCTAGGCAATGAATGCAAGGTCTCCAGCGGTACCAGGTTGATACAGTTCCCGTCGCCCGCGATGAATTCAAGGCAATCCAAGCTGTGCAGCGTGCCCTCGCGTTCGCGCCGTGCTTCCTGCCGCGCCTTGAATGCTTGATAGTAGGTGGCAATCGCGGTAGGTAGACCGATCACGAAACCGACGATGGTCACGAAGGGAGAAATCTGTTCGAGAAAGCCGATCATACGTTTGTCTACTCCAGAATGGATTTGCCGAGGAAAGTTCGACGCAGCGGACTGAGAGAAATCAAATTCCCTGTTTCCAAACTGTACATGGAAGTGTGGAGAAGGCAAACCTCTTCCGCAAACCAGCATGCACCACACAACCAGCGTGAATGCGATGAATTTGCTCTCCCAAGCATCAGTATCGAGACCAGTGCCACCCCGAACTTCAAGGACGATTGGGAACGAGAGCCGGCTTGACTGTAAGTTGTGGCCGGCGGGCAAGTGGTTGCGGGGGCAGCGCCGGCTTCACCTGTGGGGTGATCGAGGCTGGCTTCAGCGGCGGTTTGGCGGGAGGCGAAACTGGAGCAGAAGTGAGCGAGGGGGCTGGAGCGGCTGGCTTGGGCGCGTCGGCCGTTTTCACCGGCTTGGATGGCGCGGCCTTGGGCTTCGCAGGTGTAGCAGCGGATGTGGGTGCGGATACTTTCAGCACCTCGCTGCCCTTTTGGTCGCCGGGAAACTGCTCACCGGTCTTACCCGCGATGGCGGTGCGCATGGCAACCATCCAGATGGGGAGAGCGGCGCGGGCGCCGGTTTCCTTGTCGCCGAGAGATTCGTTGCTGTCAAAACCTACCCAGACTCCACATGTAACCGAGGGTGAGAAGCCCAGGAACCAAGCGTCGGTATATTCGCTGGTTGTGCCCGTCTTGCCGCCGATGGGGTGATTCAGCTCAGATGCTGCAGCGCCCGTTCCGGAGCGGGTGACGGCACGCAGCAGCGTCATCATAGTGCGCGCGGTTTGCTGGTCAATCACTTCAGTCACGACAGGCTTATCCTCCCAGAGCGTGATCCCGTCTGCATTAGAGACCTTGCGGATCATTCGTGGAGTCACACGAAGGCCGTCGTTTGGGAAGACGGAGTACGAAGCGACCTGCTCTTGAAGCGAGATTTCAACCGCACCGAGCGCCACTGGGAGATAAGCGGGAATGTTGGAGGTGACGCCAAAACGGTGGGCCATGTCAATCACCTTGCGGATGCCAACGCGCGACGCCAGCTTGACGGCGGGAATATTGCGCGACTCAGCGAAGGCTTGCAACAGGGTCATGCTGCCCTTGTAGTCATTCTCGTAGTTGTGTGGAGTGTAACCGCTATAGCTCACAGGCGAATCGACAATAATGTCGGAGGGCTTGGCTCCGTCCTCGATGGCAGCAGTATAGACGTAGGGCTTGAAGCTGGAGCCAGTTTGCCTTTGTGCCTGGGTGGCGCGATTAAAGACCGAGAGCGCGTAATCGCGTCCGCCAACCATGGCAAGTACGTCGCCGCTGGTATTGTCAATAGCCAGCAGCGCGCCCTGGGCGCCTGAGTCCTGCTCGAGCGTGGCACGGTGTGCAGTTCCATCAACAGCAGCGGCCAGATGCAGGTAGACGATGTCGCCGGGCCTGACCAGGCTGGTAGCCAGGTGTTGGCCGGTCCATTGCCAGTCTTCAGCTTTGAGCACAATCTCTTCTTTACCAACGAGAGCATGGACTTCGAGAGGCAGCACGCGCGTGACGAGGGCATGGACGTACCCGCCAGGGCCCGTTTTTACAGCCCAATCGGGGTGCTTATAGTCGTCAAGCTCCACGCCATTCACCAGAATGTTCTCAAGATGCCCCTTCCATCCGCGCCTGCGCTCGTAGGCAGCCAGACCGTCGGTGACAGCCTGATTGGCAGATTGCTGCAGGTCCAGGTCAAGCGTGGTATCCACGCGCAGGCCGGCCTCATGCACGTCGGCTGCGCCGAAGCGCTTGTCGAGTTCGCGGCGCACCTCCTCCTGAAACCATGGCGCCACGGAAAGCTCTGGCTGGGCAACGTGGAGTCCGAGAGGCGCGCTACGCGCCTGCTCAGCCTGGGCGTGAGAGATGATGCCGTCAGACTCCATTTCAGACAAGACCAGGTTGCGGCGGCGGAGTGACTTTTCAGGATTGAGCAGCGGGGAGTAGGCTGCCGGCCCCTTCGGCAGCCCGGCCAGCAGAGCGGCCTCAGTCAGCGTGAGATCTTTTGCATGTTTGGCAAAGTAGAACTGTGAGGCAGCTTCAAACCCGTACATGCCGCTGCCCAGGTAGATCTGATTGCCATATAGGGTAAATATCTGCTGCTTGGTAAAGGCGCGTTCAATCTGTATGGCGAGATAGGCCTCCTGCAGTTTGCGAACCCATATGCGGTCGGCAGAGAGGAACAGATTGCGAGCCAACTGCATGGTGAGCGTGGAGGCGCCTTGCGAGCGTCCGTGAGTACGCAGATCGTGCCACAGGGCTCCGCCGATGCGCAGCACGTTTATGCCCCAGTGGGACTCGAAACTCTTGTCCTCGATCGAGAGAACGGCCAGCCGGAGGATGGGCGCAAAACCGTCGTAGCCAACAACCTCGCGGCGCTCAAGGGCAAAGGAGCCAATCATGCGGCCCTTGCGATCATAGAGTGAGGTCGTGGTGGAAGGGCGGTAATGCTCCAGTTCGTCAATTTGGGGCAGGTCTACGGAGTAGACAAGGGTGAGTCCAGCCAGGGAACCAGTGATAATCGCCAGCGCTACCAATACAATAAGCGCGGAACGGCCTGCCAGCTTACGCCGACGATGCGGAGGAAGAGGCGCAGGCAGCCTGCGGCTTCTGGTCAGGCCGCGCGCGTCGTCCCCATCTATGGGCGGCTGATTAGGCGTTGCAGCCAAGCGATTCGGGCCTCGTAGTCATCTCTCAAAAGTACCGGGGAGAAATGCTCAAGCATAAGGCTAGCATTTCAGCGATGCGCAGGACTGTGCATGCCGACTCAAAGGTACCAGTGCGTACAAATGGACAGAAGGAAGGCGCGGCGGGATACCGCGCCATGGAATACCCCTTGCGTAAAAATCAGGCAGTCTTGACCTTCAGTAGATCGAGCGCCTTGTTGAGCATCTCGTCACCCTTGGGGGAAGGAGTTGCTTCGTCTTCTTCATCAAGGGGAATGCCCACCACTACGTTTGGGGTCACGGCCTCATCCTGAATCTTTTTGCCTGCTGGACTCTGAAACTTGGCCACAGTCAGCAGCAGGGCGGCTCCGTTTGGCAGCTCAATGGGTTTTTGAAAAGAGCCCTCGCCGAAGGTTCGCTCTCCAACAACGTCGCCGCGCTTGGCGTCCCTGATAGCCGCTGCGGTAAGCTCAGGCGCACCGTAGGTGCCACGATTCACGATCACGGACATGGGCGCATCGGTGAGGAATTTTGCCGGGTCGGCGGTGAAGGTTTGGGTGGGAAACTTCTGCCCCGAAAGAGTTGCCAGAGTTCCCTGTTTGATAAAGAAGTTTGCCAGCCGCACTGCCTCGGTGGCGTCGCCTGTAGCATCACGCAGATCAAGCAGAATTTTGCTGCCCTTGTCCGCTGCCTTGATTTTGACGGCAATTTCATCCACCCGGGCCGCAGTGAGCACACCAGGCTTGATGTACAGGATGGTGGAATTGTCATACTGCTGCGAGGCCAGCGCTGGCAGGGGGCTGATGGCGCGGGTGATAGTTAGCTTTTCCGGATCCGCCTTCAGCGGACGTACAACTGAGAGCCCAACCGTAGTTCCCGGCTTGCCTTCAAGCAACAGGCGGATGACGGCCAGCGACAGTTCGCGAGTAGACTGGCCGGCGATGGATTCAATTACGTCGCCGTCAGAGAGGTGGTTTGCCTTGTCTGCCGCAGGCGAACCGGGCAACACGTTGACCACCGTGGCGTACCCAAAGCGTTTGGAGACGGTGATTCCGATCTGGGCCGTGCCGGAGGCAGGGCGATCGCTGTAGATCTTGTACTCAGTGGGCGAAAGATAGCTAGAGTCGGAGTCGAGTGACTCCAGCAGGCCATGGAGAGCACCGTTGGTCACATCGCCGATGTTGGGCTCAGTAACGTAGTCGGTTTGGATCTTCTTGAGCACTTCGGCATATACGCGCATCTGGCGATAAGCGCCATCCTGCTCGCTGCCCGCATGGACGCCAAACAGACCAAACTCGCCCAAGCCAAACCCCATGCCGAGAGCGGCAAAGATGGCGACGGAGAGCACAAAAACAAAACGCTGGAAGAATCGAGACACACACACCACCGGGGCGGGCCCCAAGGGGAAATAGGCCGCTTACCCATTAGACGCAATGATAGCGCAAGGGGCGCGTAGCGGGGTTGCTTTTGGGCAAAGCCATGGGTTGGAAGGCTATGCCACGAGAACGCAGCGTGGGGCTCTGGGCAGGAGGCAGCAATTGACGAGTTTGGTTTTTTGTATGACAGGTGAGAATTCCGGCCTGGAAAAGCGGACAATTGAACAAAACGAGTGGATTTTTCAGCTTTCTGAGAATCACCGCTCTATCTAGCCTTCTACTCAATTGATAATATTGATTTTAAGCGGATCAAGCGGAGTACTGTCGACTCTTAAGATCGGCAACCAAGGAGCCAGGATTTTGACTCACCATTCCAGCTTTGACAGGCACCCGGCGGTCGCTATCTCGCAGACGGATCGTGAATGCGCTCTTGGGTGGCGCGAAGTCCTCCACGACCTGCAAGCGCACTGCGAGGCACGGCGGATCGCCATCGAGTGCTACCCCGGAGTACTGCTGGAGCCATTGCAGCGCGAGCTGGTGGTGCGCCTTGAGCCCCAGTTAGTGCTTGAGAGCGCGGATGCCATGCTGCCGCCTGCGGCAATTGAAGAAAAATTCGCCACCCAGTTGGGCAACGATGCGGTGTTTGGCCGCATGGTTCCGGTTACGCTGGAAGAGTTTTTCGATGCCGACAAGATCCGGGAGGCTCGCCGGACGGCGGAGAACACGGCGGGGCGCGTGGTGGCCATCGGCGCTGGCGCATCGCTGTTGCTGGAGGATTTTGACCTGCTGATCTATGTGGACGTTGCCCGATGGGAGATTCAGCAGCGGCAGCGACGCGGAGAGGCGCCCAGTCTTGGCTTGGCCAACGCTTCCGCGACTCCTGGGCAGCTTTACAAGCGGGCGTTCTTTCTTGACTGGCGGGCCGCCGACCAGCGCAGGCACGCTATCTACGACAAGGTGGATTTCTGGATCGACGGCAATCAACCTGGATTGCCAGCGATGCTGAGCGGTGAAAGGCTACGCGCCGCGCTTGTCTCGGTGAGCCAGCAGCCGTTCTGCCTGGTTCCCTTCTTTGACCCAGGTCCGTGGGGCGGCCAGTGGATGCGGCGCAATTTCGAACTGCCCGCGGGGCCATCCAATTACGCGTGGTGCTTCAACTGCGTACCTGAAGAGAACAGCCTCGCCCTGCGTTTCGGCGCGCGTGTGTTTGAGTTGCAGGCGCAGACCCTGGTTCACGAAGAGCCGGAGGCACTGCTGGGCGCGGAAATTGTTCGGCGGTTCGGCGCTGAATTTCCCATCCGCTTTGATTTTCTTGACACCATGGAAGGCGGTAATCTCTCACTGCAGGTGCATCCACTCGCCAGCTACATCCGCGAACAATTCGGGATGTCCTATACGCAGGATGAGAGCTACTACATGCTCGATGCAGCGCCGGGAGCAATCGTATTCCTTGGCCTGCGCGAAGGCATTGACCAAGAGGCCATGGCTGCCGATCTTCGGGCGGCGCAGGCTGGCGGGCCAGCCTTTGCGGCGGAGAATTATGTGAATGTGTGGCCGGCCTGCAAGCACGACCATTTCCTGATTCCGGCAGGCACCATCCACTGCTCCGGAAGCAACAGCATGGTGCTTGAGATCAGTGCAACGCCTTACATCTTTACTTTCAAGCTATGGGATTGGGCGCGCCTGGGCATGGATGGCAAGCCTCGACCGATTCACCTGGAACATGGCCTCAAAAACATCCAATGGAATCGCACTACCGAATGGGTGCGCGCCAATCTGGTTAGCCAGATTTCCCCAATTTCCCAGGGAGAAGGATGGCGCGAAGAAAGCACCGGTTTGCATCCGCTGGAGTTTATTGAGACCCGCCGCCACTGGTTTACCGGGCCCGTTGAGCACCACACGCAAGGCAATCTGAATGTGCTCACTCTGGTGGAAGGCGACGCTGCCATTGTGGAGAGCCCCACGAATTCATTTCCGCCTTTGACTGTCCACTATGCCGAGACGTTTGTTGTGCCCGCAGCCGCAGAAGCCTACACGATCCGCCCCGCAGCGCCGGGGAGCCAGCAGTTGGCAACAATCAAGGCGTGGGTGCGAAAGGGCGAGTAAGAGTCGGCAATGCCTGTCCGTTGCGGCATCAGCTCGCGCTGGAGAAACCCGCTGCGCAGGTTGATCGCCGCCACCCACATCCTCACTGAATCGCAATCGTGGTATGGAGTGGAAGATCACGCGATGACGTGCCGACGAATATCTCGTACTTGCCCGGCTTGTGAGACCAGCGATGCTGCGACGATTCGTAGACTGAAAACGACTGCCTGTCCAGCACAAGGCTAACCGTCTTCGACTCTCCCGGCTTTAATTGCACCTTGGCAAAGGCGCGCAGTTGGTGCGGCGGCTCCTGGTTGGCGGTAGGATGGCCGACATAAACCTGCACCACTTCAGCACCAGCGCGTTTGCCTGTATTTGTCACATCCACCTTGACCTGCGCGCCCGCGGCGACGACCAGATGGCTCAGGCGAAATGTGGTGTAGGACAGGCCGAAGCCAAAGGGAAACAGGGGATTTGTGTTGGTGCTGTCATACCAGCGATATCCAACATTCAGACCCTCGCTATATAGCGAGCGGCCATCCATGCCTGGCCACTGCTCCTTCTGCGCTGTCGGAATTGCCGCGGCGGTGACTGGGAACGTTAGCGGCAGCTTGGCAGACGGATTTACGTCACCGAAGAGAATGGCGGCGATTGCGTTGCCGTCTTCCTGCCCTGGATACCAGGCCTCAATCACTGCGGCAACAGCATCAACCCAAGGCATCAGCACCGGGCCGCCCGTATCGAGCACCACGATCGTCATCGGATTGGCTGCGGCTACAGCCGCAACCAGCGCATCCTGGTTGCCTGGCAACTGAAGGTCAGGACGATCGCTGCCCTCAGTCTCCGCCGTATGCACAAAGACGATGGCAATGTCAGCGCTTCGCGCCACGCCCGCGGCTGCAGCAATGTCTTTGCCGTCCGCAGAAGTAACCTTTGCGGCGTTGGCACGCTTGCGCACTCCATCGAGCGGGCTAACGATATAAGGCGCGTTGGCCGCGGAACTGCCTCCGCCCTCCACCTTTGGAGCTGTGCTTCCCGCTTCGCCAAGAATTGCAATCGATGCGCTTGCAGCCAGCGGAAGAATCTGCTTTTCATTCTTCAGCAGGACGGTACCCTGCTCGGCAACCATAAGGGAGAACGCGTCATGGGCCTTGCTGCGCGCGTTGGCCTCCCAGGAGCCGGACTGCGTCTTGTCAAATAACCCCTGCCTGAACATCGGGACAAGAATGTTGCGTACATGGCCATCCAGAACATCCGCGTTCAGTTGCCCTCCAGAGACAGCTTGCCTCAGCTTGTCGCCGAAAAACTTGTCGTCGGGCATCTGCTGGTCTAGCCCATTTTGAGCGGCGTCCACAGTGGAGTGGGTCGCGCCCCAGTCGCTCATCACCCACCCATCAAATTTCAACTGCGTCCTCAGCACATCCTTGAGCAGGTATTGGTTCTCGCAGGAGTAGTCGCCGTTGGTCTTGACGTAGGCGCACATCACCGTGCCTACATGGCCTTCCTGGATGGCAGCCGCAAAAGGCGGCAGATAGATCTCCTGCAGCGTACGCTCATCCACGCGCGAGTCTTCTTTGAAACGGTTGCTCTCCTGATTCATGGTCATGTACATGTTGGCGTCGGCAATTGGCCCCTGTCTCTGAATTCCCTTAATCTCGGCAACCGCCATACGACCGTTGAAGTAGGGATCTTCGCCATAGCTTTCAAAGGTGCGACCCCACTCTGGCACGCGCACCACGTCTATGGATGGCCCGAGCGCCACGTTGGTGCCCTTGAGCCATTGCTCCCGCCCCAGAGCCTCACCAAAGGCATGCATCACGTCCACGTCCCACCCCGACACGGCGGCAATCGGCGCTGGAAACAGCGTGATGTCATGCGCACCGTTGCCCACAGCCGCGCGGCCATCGGCGAGAGTCAGCGCGGGAATCCCAAGCCGGGGATTGCCGGGAACATAGCCCACATACCCCTTGACCGGCATCGGAGTCACTCCATGGACCATAGTGATCTTCTCGTCCAGCGTCATCTGCTTCAGCAGCAGATTGGCACGCTGCAGCGGAGTAAGAGCGCGATTCATCCAAGGCTTCTGAACACTGATCTTTGCCGGCATTCTTGCTGGCGCGTCTGCCTGTGATAGCTTTGCGGCCGGAGCCGTGCCAGAAGGAGATTGCGCTGCTGCCGACACCGCAAGCGACAGGCACAAACACGCTGCACTCAGGACAAGGAAGAGCCAATTTCTCGACCCGCGAAACTCATGCTGAATCATCATGGCTGCTCATCTCCCCTTGCAATGCCATCGAACTCGGTGCGCAAAAATATGGCCCTCACGGTTGGGGAAGGCCGCGGAGCGCGTGTTCTTGTTGTTCGATGTTCGCGAACCATTTATACGCAGGACAGAGCACAGCGTCAATCCATTAATCGCTGTCCGCCCTCACGGCTGAAGCGGTACTGTCTCACTGCCCTTGGTGATGCCAGCAGCGTTCACTGCTTCCACGGTGAAGAAGTACCGGACTCCGACGCTGAGGCTGCGGATTTCCTTCGTGGTTGCGTGATAAACTTGGTAGCTCGCAAACAGCCGGTCGGGCGCAACGCCATAGCGCACAATGTAGAATTCCGCGCCGGCAGCGGGCTTCCAGCTAACCTTTGCCACACGCCCGTCAGTTGAAGTTGACGTGCCGCGAACTACCGTGATGCCAGTAGCCTTCTGCGGCCGCGCGCCCGCAGCTAAGCCGAAGACGCGTAATCCGCTCAAGGAGAACTTTGCCCCGTTCGGCATCTGCACATTCGTAACGCGAACAAAGCGCGCTCGGGCGGCAGTTGGCAACTGCAGGTAGTCGTGCGGTGCGTTTCGTCCCGCCTTGCGATGATCGGAGAGAACACTCCAGTGCTTGCCGTCGATGGAACATTCAAGCAGGTAGAGGTAGGGTGCGATTGCGGCTCCGAGCGTAGTGCTGCCCTCATCCGCAAAATTGATCTGCACCGCCCGCACGGTCGCGGTGGAGCCTAGATCCACGTTGAGCCACTCGCGCGAGTCGCCTGTCTTGGCAGACCACCAGTCGCGCACATTCTCATCTACTGCTTTCTCCGGCGCGTGACCTTCCAGCGAAGACGAGGCCGTAGCCTGCTTTTCATTTGAGAGTAGCATCCAGCCAGCCAGGCCGCGATCTCCATCCAAACGGTACGGGTAGTCGCCCAGGTAAGTGTCTGCCACCATCTGCCCATCGGGCAGAAAGCGCACCGGAAAGATCCCCAGCCTGCGCTCAAACATGTGCCGAACGGAGATCGCCATGGTTGCAATGTGCCACCAGCGCCCCTGCAAGTCCTGGAAGGTGCTGCCGTGTCCCGCGCCGTTGATGAACCCGGAGGGCTTGAACGCCAGCGGGCTATACGGCGCGGAGTGGAACGGTCCCAGCGCCGAGTCGCCCACCAGTACGCCATCGGTATAGATGCTGTACTGCGTTCCAGGCGCGGCGTACTGCAGGTAATAGCGGCCCGCGTGCTTCGTCATCCACGCGCCTTCAATCCATGCGCTGAGCGTTGTCACTTCATTGTTCTCGCCCGGATTTTCAAAGCCACGATGTTCCGTGTCGCGGCTCGCTTCAATCAACTCGCTGCGCAGTACTTTGAAGCCGTGCTTCGGATCCAGTTCCGTGACCTTGAGCGGAGTCTTGTTGCTGCAGCCGCTATAGAGATAGAGCCGCCCATCGTCATCGAGAAACAGGTCAGGGTCGGCATACGCGTCAATCTCGGCGTCCTTTATCCACACCCCTGTGCCTGGATCGTCCGTGCTCCAGATAGCCTTAGAGTCAAAGGCCGTAAAGTAGAGCCGTCCGTTCATTACGACTGCAGTTGGCGCATAGTCTTCCAGCGGGAGACCGGTGGGTTTTACAAGCGTCCAGTGTTCAAGATCGCGCGAGCGCCAGTAGCCGCCCGATTTGGATGCGAACAGCCAGTACTCACCCTTGAACACCACCATGGTGGGATCCGCCGCCTCTCTGCGGCTGGGCGCATCAGGGCGAAACCGGTAATTCAGGTCCATGGGATTTGCATAGGTCTTTCCCTGCACCGACTGTGCATTGGTAGCCAGCGCACTGCCAAAGGCAACGGCCAGCAGCGCGGCTACTGTCCAAGAAACATGTTTGCTCATTCTCAAAGCCATCCTTGATTTTATGCACAGAGGTGCTTTCTGCAATCGTACGACAGTAGATTTCAACTAGCGAATGGGAGCGCCCGGACTAAGATCCGGCTCAAGAGGGGACAGGACGCGCAATCCAGGCAACTCTCCAATCTTCTTGCATCACCAGATGTATTCCGTTGGCCTAGTATCACTTCAAGGATATAGATGCTATCCCTATCGCCAAGGCAATCTCTGGCACAGTGCTAGGCGCTAATGCTGCGATTCATCACCATTGGCCATGATAGAGTTTCGCCATGGTAAAAGGCGTTCTCGAAGGTCCCTTGAGCCCCCCGCCGGGCCGGCCCAGTTGGGGCGGACGGCGAGATTTGCCCTTGATCTATCTTGGATGGGGCGGGCGGGACTTCCAACAGGCACCTCTGGCACTTCACTGCGACCGGGCAACCAACTACTACATTGTGCTGCGTGGCGAGATTATTGTGACCACGGCAGAGACCAGGCGAACGGTGCGTGGGCCGACGGCCTTACTGGTTGATCCGGGCTGTGTGTTCGGCCTGACGCAATCGAGCCGCGAAAAGGTGGACGTGCTGGTGTGGGTGTGGAAAGGGCGGCCGATTGCCGAGGAACTGCGACCAGATGCAGGCACGTATATTACGCTGAGCCTCCAGCGCCGCTCACTCGATTCGCTTTCCGAGTTGCATTTGCGCTGCCGCAATGAAGTGGCACGCGCCGACAGCTATATTGCACAAACTCTTGGCGCCCTGCGCAAGCTGATTGAAGTGGAGATTTTGAGGGCCAGCCGGATCGCACATGCAACAGACGATTTCCGCTGGAAGCTGGCCAACTCCTGGATAATGAACAACCTTTCGATACACGCACCGGTGCCGGCGCTTTGTGATTATCTCCGCATGTCTCCGAGCACGCTTCATCGCTTTTTCCGCCAACATACCGAAATGCCGCCGGGCGCTTACTTTCGAGAACTGAAGACGAAGGAAGCGCGGCGGCTGATTGAAGAGGAAGGCTTGCAAGTGAAGGCAGCCGCGTATCATCTTGGCTACCGCCATGCAAACGAACTGAGCCGCGCGCTTGCGGGCCACTCCGCATCCGGTGAAAATGCTCACAAGAAAGTCAGGTAACAGTTTGTGTCATCTAGGAAAGTAAAGGTAGCTCATTTTGCTTGACCATGATTTAGCTAGCTAACTACCTTCTGTAGGTGGCATAAAGGCCCCAGAGCTTTCGCACAGATTTCAAGTGAAGGAGTTGATCCAGATATGAACCGCCGCCGTTTCATCCTGAATTCGTTGGCCGTCTCTGCTGCTCCATCCGCCCTTCGCGGCTTCGCTTTGCCGCTCCAAGGCTCATCAAGGTCAAATCCCTACATTGGGCTTGACCTCAAGAAGGCGAAAGCCTTGGAGGAATGGAACCTCGCAAGTTCAACTGCAGAGATTGACAGGTTGCTAACAAGCGGACCATTCAAGCCCAACTGGGAATCGTTGCATGGACATCAGGATGCGGAATGGTTCCGCAACGCGAAATTTGGCATCTATACCCACTGGGGACCGGTTACTGTCGGCAGCTCCTTTTCTCCGGGCGACGCTGAGTGGTATGGCAACCAGATGTACAAGCCTAGCCACGCGGCTTTCGAGTACCATAAGAAGACCTTCGGCGATCAGAACAGCGTCGGGTATAAAGACATCATCCCCAAGTTCACGGGCGAACGCTTCGATGCGAACAAGTGGGCCGAAGTAGTGGCCCAGTCAGGCGCGAGGTTTGCCGGCCCGGTGGCCATGCATCACGACAACTTTGCGCTGTGGAACTCCTCGCTTACGCGCTGGAACTCGGTGGCCATGGGGCCGCGCCGTGACATCGTGGCGGAACTTGCTGCCGCTTACCGGAACAAGGGGCTGAAGTTCATCACCACATTCCATCACGGTTTTGCCTGGCAGTACTATGAACCGTCTTTCGCGTTTGACGGAGCCAACCCTGACAACGAAGATCTTTACACTGAGGTGCACGCGCCCAAGTCCAAGCCGAGCAAGCATTTCCAGGATCGCTGGCTGGCTGAAGTCTACGAAGTTCTCAATCGCTACCAACCGGAACTTATCTACTTCGACTTTGAATTCACCGCAGTAATCACGCCAGATTATCAGCAGAAGCTATTCGCCACCGCCTATGACTGGGCAGCGAAAAACGGGCGCACGATTTCTGTCACCCAGAAGGACCGCGCTGTCCATGAGCACACTGGCATCCTTGATTTTGAACGCGGGCGCGAGGATGCCATCACACCCTATCCCTGGCTCGATGACACTGCAATCGGCCCATGGTTCTATGTTGCTGCGGAGAAGCTTAAGACACCCGCCTACCTGATCGGCCTGCTCGCCGATATCGTCGCCAAGAACGGCTGCATGCTGCTTGACATTGCTCCCATGGTGGACGGCACGCTCCCGGAGGAGAGCGTGAGCATTCTGCAGAAGGTAGGTGCGTGGCTCGGCGTCAACGGCGAGGCAATCTATGGCACCCGCCCTTACTCCATTTACGGCGAAGGTCCTACACGTAATGTTGGGGGCGCTGGCTTCAGTGAAAACAAAGATAAGCCTTTCACTGGGCAGGACGTGCGCTACACAACCAAGGGCGATGCGCTTTATGCGATCTTGCTTGGCCGTCCGGAGCGCACTGTGACCCTGGCCTCTGTGAATCCGCAGAAGATCCCTTCAGGCACTATCCATGACATTCGGGTTGTTGGCTCTGGAGAGAAGGTCGGCTGGCGTGCCAGCGGCGACGCGATTACGCTGGAAATCCCCGCTTCAGCCATCGAACGCACCAACCTGTGCTGTGCACTGAAGATCACGTAGGCTGCTGGATGCTCTAAATACGCTTACTGATGGAAAGAAGAATCAGCGTCAAATCGAAGACGCTGCGTTGACCAATTTGTGGGTGTATACGGATCTTCGGCATTCTTAGATCTTATCGAGGGGGAAAAACGCGCATTGCACACGTATGAGGAGAGAAGGTATCCATAATGAATTCGCTTGTGCTTGAAGCTCCAGGGCTGATGAAGTGGGCCGATGTCCCTGAGCCGATACCTTCGGTGGGTGAAGTCCTGGTGCGCGTTCATCGATGCGGGGTGTGCGGGACAGACGCTCACGCGGTCGCGGGCAAGCAGCCATTTTTCAGCTATCCACGGCGGCTTGGACATGAACTCTGCGTCGAAGTGATTCAAGCCAACGGCAGTGAGTTGAAGCAAGGCGATTTGTGCGCGGTTGAGCCCTACTATTTCTGCGGAAATTGCGCGGCTTGCCGGGCGGGAAAGACCAATTGCTGCAGAGATCTAAAGGTGCTTGGCGTGCATATTGACGGTGGGTTCGCTCCACTCATCACGGTTCCTGCGGACAAGCTGCACAGTACGAAGTCTCTAGCCGCAGACCAGATTGCACTGGTGGAGCCGCTGGTGATTGGCGCGCATGGCGTTGAGCGCGCCGCGTTGCAACCTGGCGAGCCAACGGTGATTCTTGGTATGGGGCCCATTGGGTTGGCGGCGGCGATCTTTGCCAAAGCAGCAGGCACTAATCTTGTTTGCGTGGATATGCAGCCAGATCGACTGGCCTTTGCATGCGATAGGATGCAACTGGGCAAAGCCATATCAGCCGATGGTGACCTGGCAGGCAAGCTGCAGAAGCACTTTGGCCAACTGCCCTCCGCAGTGATTGACGCTACGGGGAATCCGGTGTCAATGCGGGGAGCATTTCAACTGGCTGAACATGGCGGGCGCGTGGTCTTCGTCGGACTATTCATCGGCGAATTGAGTTTTGACGATCCGGACTTTCATCGCCGTGAGCTTACGTTGATGGCAAGCCGTGCGGGGCTAACGGGCACATTCCGTAAAGTTATACGGGCAATGGAGACCAGCAAGGTGGACGTAATGCCCCTGATTACTCACCGGTTTGACTTCGCGCAGGCAGCGGAACGGCTACCGCAGCTTCATCGCGAACCAGGGCTGGTGAAAGCCATGATTGATTTCGACTGAGGCCCGACAATGAAGATCGCAAAACTTGAACCGATTATTTTGCACGCACCGGTGACTCGGGGCGGCATTGCAGACAGCACTCACACGCTTTCGCATTGGGGGGCTCCCGGAGTGGCTATCCACACCGACACGGGGCTGGTGGGCTATGGATTCTCAGGCACACATGCTCATCTACCGACAGACCGACTAATTGTAGATTGCATCATGAGCAGCTTTGGCCCGCTGCTGCTGGGTGAGGATCCGTGCGAAGTGCGGGCACTCTGGGAGAAGCTGCACAAGAAGTCAGAGATCTACTGGGTGGGGCGAGCGGGAATTACGCACCTGGCGCTGGGAGCGATTGATATTGCGCTGTGGGATATCAAGGCCAAGGCCGCAGGCATGCCACTGTGGAAGCTGCTCGGAGGCTCTGCAAAAAAGAAGGTGGAGGCGTATAACACCGATGGCGGCTGGCTGAACTGGCCACTGGAGATGGTTGTCACTGACTGCAAGAGGTTGGTGGAGGAGGAAGGCTATCGCGCGGTGAAGCTGAAGGTGGGCGGCGCGAATCCGCGCGAGGATTTGCGCCGCGTGGAGGCGACGCGCAAGGCACTGGGGCCGGAGGTTCGGATCATGACGGACGCCAACGGACGCTGGAGTTTGCCGCAGGCCATTCAGACTGCGGGACGGCTGGCGGATTTTGACATTGCATGGATCGAGGAGCCGATCTACTTTGATGATGTGGAGGGGCACCGGCGGCTGGCGGAGACAATCAAAACACCTATTGCGCTTGGTGAGCAATTGTACACCGCATCGCACTTCCGTGATTTTATACATGCCGGAGCGGTGCATTATGTGCAGCCCGACGTGGTGCGGCTGGCCGGGATCACGGAGTTCTGGCAGGTGGCCGATATGGCGCACTGCTACAGCCTGCCTGTGGTACCGCATGTGGGCGATATGTGCCAGGTGCATTCGCACCTGTGCTTTGCGCATACCGCATGCTCGCTACTTGAATACATTCCATGGCTGCGGGACTGGATGCAGGAACCAGCGAAGATTGAAGGCGGATACTATGTTGCGCCAGAGGCCCCCGGTGCGGGCATGACGCCGAATCGGCGTGCACTTGCTGAGATCAACAGAGCCTGAAGGTGGTGCGCATGAATTTTGAGAATCTATTTTGTCTCGAAGGCGAGACGGCTCTGATTACAGGGGGCGGCACCGGAATCGGGTTCGGCATTGCCCGCTGCATGGTGAAGGCAGGAGCACGCGTTGTGCTGGTGAGCAGGCGCGCAGAGCAACTTGCCGACGCATGCGCAGAATTGGGGGAACAAGCGCTGTATGTTGCTCACGACATTACCCGACTGGATGCGGCGGGTGAGCTGGTTGCAGCAGCTGAACTGCGAATGCAATCACCAATCAGCATTCTGGTGAATAACGCCGGTACACACTTGAAGAAATCTGCCGTTGACACAACGCCGGCGGAGTTTCAGAGCGTGCTTAACACGCATGTGCTGGCTGCGCACGCATTGACGCGGGCGGTGGCGCCGGGAATGGTTGAAAGGGGCCATGGCTCAATTTTGTTTACTTCATCGATGGCAGCGTACATGGGGGTGCCGCAGGTAGTAGCGTATTCTGCGGCCAAGAGCGCCTACTTTGGCATGGTCGCGACTCTTTCTGCAGAGCTGGCCGCGAAGGGCGTGCGGGTAAATGCAATCGCGCCAGGATGGATCTATAGCGAGATGACAAAGAGAGCGCTGGACAACGATCCTGAGCGCAAGGCGCGCGTGTTCTCGCGCATTCAAATGGGCCACATGGGGCAGCCTGACGATATTGGTTGGACGGCGGTTTTTCTTTCTTCCGCCGCTGCGGGGTATGTAACAGGCGTCACGTTGCCTGTGGATGGCGGAGCGGCTGTTGGTTTCTAGTTGAGCAAGTCAATGACCTAATTGAATTGCCGGTGATTGAGTTCAATTCACACTGGCGGGAGAATTCCAATGCTGCTGAAGGATAAGGTTGTGTTTTTAACGGGCGGCTCAACGGGCATTGGCTGGGAATGCGCCAAAGCCTATGCCGCCGAAGGCGCGCTTGTAACGGTTGTGGCGCGCGGCAAGGAAAGTACGGCACGGGCCGCAGCGGAGCTGGGAGAGGCGCACATGGGGTTTTCCTGTGATGTGTCGCGGGATTCCGATGTGAAGGCTGCGATTGAACGAACACTGGAGCGATACGGCAGGCTGGACGCGGTACACAACAATGCCGGCATCGGCTCGCCGGTCAGGCCCTTGCACGAAACCAGCGATGAGGAATGGGACGAGTTGTTCAACATCAACCTTAAGAGCGTTCTGCACACGACACGCCATGCGTTTGACGCGCTCAAGGCAAGCAAAGGCTGCATTCTGAACACCTCAAGCCTAGTGGGCGTTATAGGGCAAGAGAGTCACGCTGCCTATACCGCGACCAAGGGCGGGATGAATACGCTGACCAAGTCGATGGCGGTTGACTATGCAAAATATGGGATTCGCGTGAACGCTGTGTGTCCAGCAGGGACTTGGACACCAATGCTGCGCCAATGGTGTGCAGAGCAGCCCAATCCGGCGTCAGTAGAGCGCTACCTGGACGAGATTCATGCGCTGGGCTACTGCCCAGAAGGGGATGTAATTGCCGATGCGTGCGTGTATCTACTCTCAAGCAAGGCGCGCTTTGTAACGGGGCACATTATGCATGTAAGCGGCGGAGCCGAGCTGGGATATAACAGGCCGCTCTGAGCGAATGTTGCAAGTTTAATGCTGCGGATGAAATCGGGCTTGTAATTGCTCGCGCTTATCTGCGAATACCAAGGGATGGCGTTTTAGACGAGGATAGGTACCATGGCCCACGAATGCATCGATGCTCACCATCACCTCTGGCGTTATCAACACGAAGATTACCCATGGATGGGCGATGGGATGGAGGCGCTGCGTCAGGACTATCTGATGGCAGATCTTGAAGCAGTGACGCGAGAAGCTGGAGTTACTGGAACTGTTGCCGTGCAGGCAAGGCAGACAACACATGAGACGAAATGGCTCTCGGAACTGGCTGCGCGGTCCGATCTGATTCGTGGCGTAGTGGGTTGGGCGCCGCTCGCGAGTATGGACGCCGAGCCCGAACTGGAGCGCTTGGCGAACCTTCCCAAAGTGAAGGGGATGCGTCATGTTCTGCACGATGAGCCTGACCCGTTTTACATGCTGCGGGAGGACTTCAACCGCGGGGTCTCGTTGTTGAAGACGTATAGGTTGCGCTACGACCTGCTGATATTTGAGAGCCATCTACCGCAGACGATTGAGTTTGTCGACCGGCATCCCTGCCAAGTGTTTGTTGTGGATCACATTGCCAAGCCGTGCATTCACAAAGGAGTGCTGTCGCCGTGGAGAGAACGGCTGAAGGAGCTTGCACAGCGCGAGAACGTGTATTGCAAAGTGTCAGGCATGGTGACTGAGGCAAAGTGGGATTGCTGGACGGAAGAAGATTTGACGCCGTACTTTGATGCCGTGCTTGATGCATTCACTCCGCAGCGGACCATGTTCGGGTCTGACTGGCCGGTGCTGACGCTGGCTGCTTCTTATCGCACGTGGGCAGAGACTGTGCGGAAGGTTGTGAGCAGCCTGTCACAGGAAGAGCAGGAAAGAATTTTTGCCGGTACTGCGATGGAGGCTTACGGGCTTTGAGCGGGCGCTCCCCCTTGGTTAGAACAGTGCCAGCCAGCGTGACGTGCCCCTGGGGAGCGCTGACTGAAGCGCCAGCCTGAAGATGATGAGGATGGCTGGCGTTCGCCGCGCCTGTGCAGCAGCATTTGCTTCAAGCTTGCCTCAGCGGCCTGCCCCCGTTTCGGTGTCTAGTGCGGTGTATTGGTAGGACACCGTCCCACGTAAGATAGTGAGTTCCACAGTCTGGCTTGCCCGTTCTGGCGTTAATGAGAGCTCCGCTCGAAAAGGAACGGTGGCGCCACCTGCCTCGGGAGGCAACACAATTCCGGGACCAGAAAGGACCAGGCGAGTCTCTTTGCTTAGCGTCAGAATGACGGGTTGGTTGAGCCGGGCAGTAACCACGCCGCCGTCGCCGTCACTGATCTGAATCAATCCATCCGCGGGCAAAAGTTTGGGCCAGCCGGAGAGGGATTCGGCAACAGCCGTCACCTTGCCTGTACTGTGAATCATCACCGGAACGCCAACGGTGACCGGGTACTCACCTACTTCGATCTGGTAGTCGTTGGTTTCCGTTCCGTCAGGATGGAAGGTCGTCGAGCTGGTGCGATGGAGGGCACCGTCTTTGGAATAGGTGCGTGTACTCCAGGTGGGGAACTGACGTGGGAAAAGGTAGCCCAGGTCCTTGGGGATGGGCTCTGCATGCATATCAGCGGACAAGATGCTGATGAGGGCGCCGAGAGGATAGCCACGGGATGTGGCGCCGAAACCGAAGTGAGTGGAACGCTGGCTCTCGGCGTTCGCCCATCCGGCAGCACTACAGTTGTAGCCCCATTGCGCGATCACGGGGAGATGAAACTTCATTCCTACCTGGGCGGTGACGTCCGGGATCACCAGTTGGACTGGTGTATTGTAGTGACCGCGTTCGGAGAGCATAGGCAAGAGCCCTGATCCCTGCTGGTCCATGACCGCTTCAAAGACGGTCTGATAGCGGGTGAGCATCTGGACCAGCAGCGGGTCGCCGGTATCCATGGCACCAAGTACGAGCCAATCCATGTGCGTGCGCGTATAACCGGCGTCATAGTGGATGCCGCGGCCTCCATAGCGGTCGCCCTCGCCCAGGATTGGGAAGCTGGCTGAGTACTTGCCTTGCGCATCGGCGATTTCCTGCATGATGGGCCCGTACTTCTCCAGCACCTGCTTCTTTGCGATCGGGTCGGCGAGCACGTCCGCAATCATACGCATGGCGATGGCGTAACCAAGCACGCGATTTGCGCCGGTCACCAGCGTGTTGCCGGAAATAATGTCGTCGCGGTACGCGGAGGGCAGGGCCGCCGTTCGCGCCATGGCGCCGCGGTAGAACATCCGCAGATAGAACCAGCGTCGGCTATTGGTCTTTGCGCCAATCGTGATCTTTTGGTCGAGCAACGGACTGTGGATTTTCTCCAACTCCCGGTAGCCCTGGAGAAGGCCGTACAGAGTGAATCCGAAGGTATATTCCCCACTGGCAGCCGTCACGGCGCCGCGCCGCGTGTCGATGAAGGAGCCGTCCCAGCATTGCGTCCGGGCGGCCATATCGAGGGAGTCGATTGCCGATTGGATGCCGGTCGCGCCGCCGAAGCGAGCGACGATACCGGTGACCTCCTGCGTACGGTGCTGAAGGGTCAGATCGTACGTGCCGCTCGGAATCCACCTATCGGAAACCTGGTCGAGTTTGAGCGATTGCCGGCTGGAATCATAGGAGCCCTTGAGGTAATCCACAAGCCGCAAGTCAGAAAGGCTAATCCGCGCATTCAGGGCCTGCGCTGAGGGTGCGGCATGCTCCGGCGCTCGTCGGACCGCGCCAAACGTGATCTCAATCGCAGCGACAGACTTCAGCACCGATACGGCTTGTCCCGCATCGGCGTAGTCTAGATAACTCCAGTCGAAGTAGAGTTCCTGGGTAGCGTCACCCCATTTGCTAAGGACCGGCAACACAGGCTGGACTTCGGTCGCCATGCCGTCTGCGGTCAGGAACCGCACACCGACGCGTACCTCCGGGGATGTCTCAGGCGCGGTCGTGGTGAGTATCGCAAGGCCGCTGTGGCCGGTGTAGAAATCGACAGGGGCAGACAACTTAATGCACACAAGATCAGACGGAATCTGGCCACGGGTGTATGGGGCGGCATTGACAGCGAGCGAAAGCGCACCGTGCTTGCCATGTGCGACGGTGACGCCGCCCTCGGCCGAGACATTCCGGCCAAGCCGGATTTGGACAGTGGGACCGTCGGTCGTTTTCTGCTGCTCCATGGCATGCTGGGCCGCCAAGGTCACGTCTTTCACTTTGATCTGTTGGATTTCTTCCCAACTCGTTGCCCACGCTGGAAGGACAAAGATCACCACAGTAGCGATTGCAATTGCCACAGGCCATGCAAGTTTTCGCGTCATGGTGCGGCATCGTAGCAGGAAGCGACAGGCCATGTAAAGCCTCTCCGCTGCCTTTATGGAGTGTTTTTACGCGCGTCTACGACGTCGAGGCCGATCAGGCCGTATCCAAATCCGTCGAGCATGCGTTGTACGGCGATGTGTCCAACCTGCAGGCTGAACCTGGCACATTTCTCAAGCAGGTAGCGCGATGCACAGTTGAGGTTGGTCAAGCCGGTCGGACCAGATGCGAGCCGTTAAGGTACAATTGGCCCGTTTCCCAGTTCAAAAAGATAATTCCAGCCAATTGCTCATGGTCGGGAATGTAGTTCCCATCGTTGCGTTGAATTACAAGCTGCCATTTTTGAGCGTTCACAGCCAGGTTTTTGATGGCGTCCGGTGCAACTTCCTGAAAAGAGCATTTCGAACAACCAGAATCAGTCACACGGAGGAGAATGTATGGCGCTCAGCAACAACATCGTGACAAAAGTAGGAAAGGTGCTCATACTCACCTGTTGCTTAGTCGCTATTTCCAGGGTCTCCTCACTCTTAGCCCAAGATGATGCCGCAACAAAGAAGGCGTTCCAGAATCCGACCAAGAAGTACCGCCCTATGGTGTTTTGGTGGTGGCCTGGTGGCGATGTCACCGACCGGGAAATTGCGAGAGAAATTAGTATTCTCGATACTTCCGGCTTCGGTGGTGCAGGACTAGAACCACTTGTAACCCGTGATCTCCGCAATCTTCCGCCGGATGTGGCTCATCGTGTTAATAGCTTTGCTTCCCCTGAGTTCTTTGCACATGTTCGCACCGCACTTGACTCGGCAAAAGCGCACGGTATGTGGATTGACGAAACCTTCGGAATGGGCTGGCCCTTCGGCGGAGGATCAGTCATCACGCCGGAATTGTCGGCCATCGAGCTTCGCTTTTCAGACAAGGTTGTGGAAGGCCCGAGGGTATTTCAAGGGAAACTCGATATTCCAGTTTGGCAGCCGGGCTATCTCTATAACAGGATGAAGCATGATGGGGAGCCGGTGGATTCGCCGGAGGGATGGGAAAAACGGTTTGAAGCTCGCAGCAAGATTGTTGCTGTTGTGGCCATGCGCAGCATCCCGGCAGGCTCGAATACCGCTGTGCAATCTTCGCTCCATGCACCAGAGATGCTCGATCGGAACTCAATTGTCGTCCTAACGGACCGCATGGAAGCAGATGGCACTTTGGAGTGGAAGATCCCCGAGGGCAGATGGCACATTTTTGTTTTCCGGCAGATTCCCACACGGCAACCGTTAGCTCATGCTTCTGGCAACGAACCGCAACTCGTCTTGGACCACCTGAATAAAGAAGCGTTTGCGGCGCACGCACACCGAGTAGGCGATCCGATGGTGCGTATGGCTGGCGCGGATGCCGGGCACACGCTGCGCGCTGTCTTTTGCGACAGTCTGGAAGTGCAGGAGTACATTTTCTGGACAGACGATTTCCTTGATCAATTCAGGCAGCGCCGCGGATACGATCTAACTCCTTATCTCGCCATCCTGCGTCAGCCCGGCTATAACGACTACTTCTTTTCCAAACTTGGCGGCCGTCCGTTGTTCGATGTTTCTGACGCTGGAGATTCCATACGCGGCGATTATTGGAAAACTGTGTCCGAACTTATCTACGAGCGTTTTTATCATGCGTTCGACGAGTGGGCGAACGGAAACAAGCTGCTTTCGCGTATGCAGGCACACGGCGCTCCAGGCGATCTGTTGAAGTTTTATGGGGACTCAGACATTCCCGAGACCGAAACGCTTGGCGGCGGCAATACGGTGAACTTCATGAAGCTGGCTTCTTCAGCTGGGTACGATTACGGGCGAAAGATCGTTTCCAGCGAGAGCTTTGACTATGGCGGTAACCCTTACATCACAACGCCGGAGTCAATCAAAGCTAATAGTGACAAGCTTTTCATCTCCGGGATTAACCAGATCCTCTACCATGGTTTCCCATACAAATACGACAGAGACCCAAAAGGGATTGGGTGGTTCCCGTTTCAAGGACTGGTCAGTTCTCAGATCAATGAGGCAAATCCGATCTGGCCGTTCTTTAGGAAGTTAAACGGATATATCACCAGGCTTCAATACATTGCCCAAGAAGGAGCGAGCGACGAGCAGGTAGCCATTTTCCGAAGCAGCTTGAGCCAGGATGACATTGGTCCGGCAATCGCGACGGGCCCGGTGAAAGATCCGTTTCCAGCACTCGAAGACGCACTCTCGTCATCAGGGTTGAGCTTTGCATTTGTGAACGAGGATGCGCTGCTCGGATCTTCAGCAAAGGAAGCACAGTTGACCACAAAGTTTGGCGGGAAATATGCAGCTCTCGTCATTTCACGTGAGACCAACGTCTCGCCTGAACTGGTAAAGATGCTGAGACAGTTTGTTGACGCGCGGGTTCCGATTGTCTTTGTTGGTGGTTTGCCTGGCGCAAACGCAAGTTTCAAAACCATGGAGTTGGATCGCGCACAGGTTACTGCCGGGCTGCTCAAATTAGAAGGTAGTTTGAGCACTCACAAGGCGACCGATGCTTCAGAAGCGGCCTCGCGGCTGGCTGCGGTAATTGGGCCACAAGTAGACTTTGTGTCTGGTGACAAGCTGCCCTTTCTGAAGAAGACAATCGGGGCAACGAAGTTTTATCTTCTGACGAATCCAAACAATAGGCCCACGAAGACCACCCTGGAGTTCAATGAAGACTCTGCTCCTGAGCTATGGGATCCGTGGACCGGGACGGTGCAGCCAATTGCCTTCGTTCGAAATCGCGGTCGCGTGGGCCTCGTGGTCAGCCTTCCTCAGTTCGGTTCTGAACTTGTTGCATTTAGCAATGCCCCCGAGAAGTGGCCGAGTGCCTCGTTGGCCAACTCGTCGGAGTTGAAACGTCTGAATGTGGGAGAGACAGGGTGGAGCGTAGATGCGAAGGGCGAATCTAAACAAGGGATTGATGTGCACTTGCATCTGAATATGACCAAGCTCCGAGACTGGCTCGACGAGCCGCTGCTGCGCACTTTTTCAGGAAAGGCTACTTACGTCACTCACCTCTCGGTCGATGTGGACGATCTGAGGACTACCAGCAGGATTCTTCTTGATTTGGGCGAGGTGAAAGACGCGGCAGAGGTCACGGTGAACGGAGTGAGCGCGGGACAATTGATTGTCCATCCTTTTTCGGTTGACGTGCGACACCTCTTGCATGCTGGTGAAAACAGAATCCAGATCACTGTAGTGAATTCGCTATCGAATTATGCGAGCACTATTCAGTGGTCAAAGATTCCGACGCCTTACGAGTCGACAGGGATTTCCAAGCCTCTATCCTCTGGCCTTCTGGGTCCTGTTGTGTTGAAGTACGAGACAGAGACTTCGCATCCGAGATGACAAAGAACCGATAAGGGCATTTCTGCTTTGCACGGAGCACGTCTAATTGATCCGGCTCGGACAAAATACTGTGTAGCGGCATAGCAGCCATCCTTCTGACTAAAGTAACTCCCGATTCGTTGCGGCTGTTTCTGAATGCTGCGCAGAGCGCCGACGGCGGTCCTGGTCAGGGCGATCTTGTTGCGGGCCGGGCGGCGCTTCTCACACGGTGCTTGAGGTCGGCGTCGAGCAGTTCGTCCAGGTTCAACTCCGGCGAGTAGCTGGGCAAATAGAACATTTCGGTCTTCTTCTTTTGCAGCTAAGCAATTGGGACATACACTCTGTGCTCAGACGTAACTTCAGGCACCACTAAAAACGGACCTTTGGGGATTACTTTGAGATGGAGCCGCGTGGGTGCCGTGCCTAGCTTGCGATTCCCTGCCCGCGTGCTTTCCAAGCGGCACCTGTGTACAGGCGCAAAACTTCAGGAAGACCAAAGCGTTTCAACTGGCTCTTCGTTTTCATCACGAGCGGACCTGCTGCTGTTCGCTCGGCGACGAATCTCTATGACAATAGTGGAGTCACTATACCGCGATCAGCCTGCTGTCAGGATGCAGGAAACTCTGTTGATGAACATCTCACGTAACAGTGGGATATGAGCCAAGAAGTTCAGGCTGCGCACGCAGTCATAGCGGCAAAACTCAACACGCACCCCCGTTTGCTGGATTATCTGCTCAAACCGCTGTATCGTCATCTTGGCCAATCCGCATTCGGAGTAAGTTTTCGCGCCATCTGACCTGTACTGTGCGCGCGCCGCCATCACGATCCGTTCCGGGAAGAGAAGATGCACCCAGGGAAGGCGTGTAAAGAAGAACATGTGGGCACCGTACGGTGAAAGCCACGGAGGGGCGAACGTGATAAATATGCGCCCCCCAGGACGCAAATGTGCACGCAAATCGGCGCAGGTTCCTTCCGGATCCTGGAAGTGCTCGAATGAATTCTGTGAATAGATAACGTCGTACAAACCATCGATGGCCGACGTAAACAAGACTATTGAATTCCTATCCTCGGCTAGCGCTCTTGCTGAAGCCAGTAGGCCTGGTTCTATTTCCACGCCGGTGGAGCTCGCGGCCCCGTGCTCGGCTAGAGCGATCGTCTGATAACCATATCCACTGCCAAAATCCAGAACGTCCTTTCCGCGGATTGCGGACTCGAAATCTGGAAATACACGGGCAAGCGCAAGTGCGTCAGCATGGCTGTAATGCACATTCTTCATCGGGTAATCAGGCGTGCCGAGCGGGCGGCAGAACCACCGCAGTAACACAACTTCGAGGCGTTCGATCAAGATGAGATTCCTCGCCGACTCTTGTTTGACGGTGCACATGGTAGTTCTCCAAGCCGGTCGCAGGCGACGGGAAATGCTAGCCGTCATGTGATCCAGATGATAATTAGCGGTGGCATTTTTGACGAAGGCAAATGGCATCGCCAAGCTTGCCATACCGCACACTCCCGCACCAGCTGTTGTTGGAATTGAATTGAGCGACCAGACGCTGACCGATGCAACTCGTGCCTATGCGTAAGCTGATTAGGCACTCGGGAAATCGGGAGGCCAGACGGGAAATCTTTCGCGTGGTGATTCAATCTCAAATAGTGGCTGGTTTGTTCAGTTCGTGATGTGAGATTTCGGAACAGAATCGAGCCTGCGTTCATGAAAAGCACCGAGTACTTGGTCTTGATGCCCGCCGGACCGAAAACGGATTTAGCTTTTTTCAGGGACAACACCGAGAGCATTAATTACTACACTGCCGCAGACCCCCAAAGAGCCGCATATTGATTTTGGACGATTCGCGTTGTCATGCCTACGTTGACCTCGGAAGTCTTTCCCCAACATAGTAGTTATCGAAGCTCGTAATTATGACCGCGGACTGATCATGAAGCAGTGGCTTGCGGTGTCTCTGTGGTCGGTTTCAACTCAGCAGGGCCCATCTGCGCAGACGTGCACGTCATCGACATACCAGCCTTGCGTAGGCGATTTGCCCCATCCTTCATTTGGATTGCCACCGATATTGCTCTGAAGATCTGCGATAGTGAAGAACGAGCGCTGGTCTGCACCCGAAGGGAGAAAACCCTGATGTTCGAGGCTGTCGATGAGAGTGACTTGCCTCCCGGAGCCCTGATCGGAATAGAAGCGAAAGAAGCCGTCTCTCATACCAGGATGTCCGAGATTAACGTGCATCATCCAAAGTTGCCATTTGCCGCGTACACTGCGGTCCGCTGCCAGATAACTCGAATTTCTGACGAACTCCTTGACGTCGTTTCCCTGTATAAAATAGAGCTGAATCGTATCCATGCCCGCTGCAATATTTAGATGCGCAGATGATTGTCCATTTGCGCTGTGCAAGCGCCAGATGTGAGGCCCGCCCGGGTGGCAGGTTTCAACAGGCGTGCAGGCCGGAAGTTTGAACTCGACAGGAAAGTAGACATATCCGCTGATCCAGACATCAGATGACGGAGGAAAGGCTGGAGTCACCAGCTTTCCATATGTAATGCCGTTTACTCCAATTCCTGCAGAGCAGTTGCCGGTGTGAGCGAAGCCGCCAAAACGCTGATCACTGATGTAGTTGTCAGCGTGATCATCGAATCCGGATCGGGAGATCGCGCAGCTTTCAAAGGTAGCGGAGAAGAGCATACGACCTGGCGGTAAGCCTTTTGTGGAGCAGACTTCACGATCGCTTGCTTCGGTACAGGAGATCCTGTCTTTGACCTCGGGTTGCCGAATGAGGTTGCGCGTCCTTGTAGGCCTGCAGCCAGTGATCAGCAACGTGACAAGGGAGATGAGCAGAAGCCATCTCGCAGGGCACAGAAGCACTGGCCTGCGGGATCCGCAAATTCTGAGGAGGGGACTGCTGCATCCGGAAGAGATTGCTCTTGAGAGTGCGATGCGCGCATTACCTAGAGATTCCATCGGGTTGCCTAGTTTCACTTTTTCCCCAATCGCACTTTTGTGTCGGATGCGTTTCAATTGCGCCTGGCGAGATCATTGCCAGAATCCGTGCCAGTCGCGAAGAAGGCGGTTTCCGATTCTAACGCCGAGACTGGATTTCGGGTTGACGGGAAGTGTGAGGAGTGAAGGGTAGAGCTGTTCAATGAGTTGGGATTGGTGAATGCCGTGTTTTCGGAGAAGTGGATCGAAGCCAAGAACAAGGTCACGAAAGAGGCGTGAGTTTGCGATGGGAATTCGGATAGTGCCAGTGAGGTCAAGCGTCTGTTCGATCGAGGCCATCCAAGACGCGAGGCGTTGCTCGACGTAGAAGCGATCCCGCCAGTCCATGTCTGGCTCAGGAGCTACCTGAGTCCATTCATGCCACTCCGACATGCCACTTCGGCAATGCAGGTTGCTACAGTGCCGCGCTGCTGAGATTCGATCAGGGGGCGGAGCTGCCACTCCATCATTTTCCGGGAAGTATCGCCAAAAATAGCAACGCCCAATCTCGAACACAGTTCCCCTCAGGACGAGATCGCCGTCCGAGGCAAAGTCCCATTGGCGTCGTGCGAAGAATTCCCGATCCTGGTCGCAGCTATGGCCGGCGCCTTGAGAGTCATAGAGTTTCAGCAGGGATCTGTCCCTGTTCTGCGGGCGAATGAAGAGATGCTTGTATCCGGCAATGGCGGCGAGCGCAGGAGGAAGGTCCACGTCGCCGTGATCGATGAAGGGGTAAAGCTGGGTATAAGCGGTGACCTCGATCTGCGCGGCGCTGCAGGCGGCGAGCAGCACTCTTGAGTCTAGTCCTCCTGTTAGCGGGAGCCAGATTCTGCCAGTGGTTTGCGCGGCTACATTTCGACAAGCATGCACCAGCGTGTCTCGGAGAAGGCCAACCCTTTCGTCTTGCGAGAGGTGAATCTTGCGCGTAAGTTGACTGGACGAAACTGCACCAGTTCGTACGTTGATGGTCTGGCTGGGCAAGAGCCGCCGGATTGGGCGGAAGCGAGTCAGAGGGCCTGGAATCCAGTCGATTCCTCCGCGGCCCCGCATTGAGGGAACTGTGCGCTCCCTTTCTTCTAACACGTAGTGTGCGAGGAGTGCGGGGCTGCTGGACAGCCAGAACTGGCCTCTCTGATCCCTGAGATAGAAGATTGATAACATGCCTGAGGCATCAAGGTGCAAGGCATCTGCGATGAGAAGCGCCCAGCGGCCGCACCAGTTTCCATAGCTTTCGGAAATTTCCGCTGCTGTACTGCGCTCAATGTCGCTAGTGGCAGAGGTGCTGTCAAGATGTATAGCTTTGCCAAAGAGCACACAGTGGACGCGATCTTTTGAAGATGCGCACTGCCACAAGCTTTGCGGGTGGCATGAGAGCCAGAGGCCGTTGCTCAATTGGAAATAGTCGCACTCCGGGTGAAAGTGAATGGGTTGCTCACCGATTATGAATTGCCCGTGATGGAGGCGATCTGCCTTAACCCTTGAGTTCATCCAAGCCCTTCCGATCATCGACATGGAATGTCTTTTGTTACTCCCCTGCGAATTCACATTGGGTTGCACCAGATGCAACACTCGTGCTGGAGACCCGGTGCGGGCGCCAAGAGGGATGGCGTTGTGGACTGACTGCAGATTTGCTGATGGCAAGGTGTCATTTGGGGCAAGCACTATCAGCGTTGCGGAACCTAATCACCCCACAGAGGGAACGCATACACGCTAGGCGCGGAGCGCGCCGATAAAGATGACTGGACCACTACCCAATGAGCGATGCAGCCATTATGGTGTTATTGATGAACGGAAATGGCAAATCGCTCGCAAGGCTCCGCCAAATTCAATGAGCACAAATGGCGTCTCGTTCTGGAGGGGCGGGCACGGGAAAGGCTATCCAACTGCCTGATCGCCTCAAGTGTATCTTAAAGATCCATCTGGTCGGCATGCCGATGCATGCCGAAAGATGCCATGTGTTCGTGAAAGGAACTTCGGATTCGTCTGTCGGATGAATCTTGCGGAATTGTCGAACGTTGGGGCGCAGGAATCAGCGTGTGAACCGGCACAGCCCCGGTCATGATGTCTTCGTTCAGTTAAGTTCCTTGGCCGTCGACCGCTGGTCCTGAAGTGCCCACTTTGTTCAAGAACGCAGAAGGGACCCTTTGCAGTAAAGCGACGGCTTGTGGCCATCGTTCAGGAAGCAAAGAGTCCGGGCGCGAGCGGTGTTCTGGGGTGTTGGCGCAATCGACTTGGTGGGCTCTCAGTGAGGCGGGCAACGCAAGGACGACAGCAAGTCGCTCGGCTCTTCTGCCGCAGACGCTGGCTTCTTCGGCGCAAATGTTGCTTCCGGCTTCCCATCTGCCCCAGGAGCGATACAATTCTCAAGAATCGGTTTCGAATAAGGAGATTCCGGTTTGAAAGTTGCAAACACTGCGGGGAGGGATAACTTTCCAAATGGAGCGGCGAGAACTGTTGAAGATGGGCGCCTACGGCGCGATGACAAAGTTACTGCCAGCAGATTTCGCCCCCTTGCAGCGCGCGAATTCGCTGCCCGGAGCCGCTGGGGAAGCTGGGAATCCATCCACAATCGCTGCCGAACTGCTTGACGCGATGGAAGCGCACGGCGTGCACGAACATCCCAGGCTCGGCAAATACTATTCCGGATATGGATTCTACGATGGCTACGGCCCCGGCCTGTTCACGTGGGAGACCTACTTCGATAACATCCTCTTGCTCCATGTCGGCGATGCAAACCTGGGCAAGACCGCACTCAAAATCTATCTCGACAATCAGCAACCGAACGGATTCATTCCGCGGCATTGGGCGGGGTTGATCGCGCCCACGGGCGAGGGAAAGGTCTGGCACCTCTATGAGTCGGAAGAGCATGCACAGCCGTTTCTCTTTCAGATTGCCTTGTTCCTTGCGAGGGCGAATGGTGGCGACGTCGCGTGGATTGACGACGAGATGTACGGGCGGCTCAAGAAGTATCTCGAGCACTGGGATACGGCGTGGAAGCGCGATGACAGCGGCTTGTGCGTATGGGCCAGCGCGCCTCACGCGGGCGCAGACAACCAGTTCGATCGTGTGGGAGTGTGGCGATCGTATTTCTGTGCCGGCGCAGACCTCAACAGCTTTCTATATCTCGAATACCTCGCGGCCGAGAAAATTGCGAAAGCCAAGGGGAGAGCGGCAGATGCAAATGCATTTGCGGCCGCGGCGGCCCGCACACGGGAAGCCGTGCTGAAGTATTTGTGGGACGAGGCGGACGGATTCTTTTATGACCGCGATGTGCGCACGGGTAGGCGGATCAAGGTGAAATCGGTGGCGGGATTTTTCACACTCTGGGCCGGCATCGCAACCGAGCAGCAGGCGCGGCGTTTGGTGAACGAGCACCTCATGAACCCGAAAAGATTCTGGTGCGCGCATCCCATTCCGAGCTACGCGATCAGTGAGAGGAACTACACCCAGCATCATGTCCCGCCTCCCTTGATCGACTCTTATTACGCGCTGAACGACGGGCACAGCAACTGGCTGGGCGGCACCTGGGGACACTCCAACTATCTCATCAACCACGGGCTGCAAAGGTACGGCTTTGACCGCGAGGCAAAACTCCTGGCTCAAAAGAGTTATGAAGTATCAGCGCCCGACAAGCAGGTCCGTGAATGGTTCAATGCCGAGACAGGAGCGGGCGAGGGCGCTGCAGGAATCTATGCTGGCGCCGAGATCCTGATGCGCTTTTCCTGGGCCGAGATCGCTGCAGGGTTTCAACCCGCACTGATTGAAGACGTAACTAACCCGATCTCGAGCGACCGTGTGAGGACGGCAATGGGATTGAAGAGGACGTTTAAGATCGGGTTGTAAAGAGTGCCAGATGCAGAAATGCCCCTTGTTAATCAGCGTTGCAGGAGACTCTCGGCCGAGTGCGGCTACAACCCCAATACTTGACTGTTGGGTTCAGCGATCAGACACGGTTCTCGTGAAGGTAAAACCAGGTGGCTGGAGTCGCAAGCCGCCAAAACCGGCCAACGAGGTGACCACCAGCTTCTTGCCCCCGGCTACACCGCCAGAGACAGATGGCCAGCGCACTGCCAGCAGCAGCGAACCCTACCACGAGCTGATTGAACTGGAGCTATCGTGGGGCCGCAACGCGATGGGGATATTTCAGGATCTGGTTGATGTCCACGGGTTCACGGGCGTTTAGCATACGACGACGAAGAGTAGGAAGCCAAGGCGGTAGATATGTCCCGCGAAGTGCAAAGGGCTCTGATCGAGATGCGCGATGCGCGGCTTAGGCCATTGGTTCTGCAGGAAAAGTCGACATCCGAACGGAACGAGTGTTCGCTTCTCCGGAAGGAAGCATTCTTAATCCTGACAACATCTATCACAGGTACTTCGTCTCGGCGCTGAAAAAGTCATGCATCCGCAAATTTCGGCTGCATGACCTGAGGCATACCTTTGGATCGCTGCTAATTCAGAGCGGAGCATCCATCGTTCACGTAAAGGATCAAATGGGCCACAATTCGATCCAGTTGACGATGGACACTTATGTGCACCTGATTCCAGGAGCAGACGTATCCTACGTGGATCGCCTGGACCAAAAAACCACCGAAAAGCGGCCATTAGAGCAGCAACCATCCGCAACCCCCGCGCAACCGAGGGACAAGTCTGAAGCCATAATTCCTGCGTATGTTATTGATTTAATTGGTGGCGGGAGGCAGGATCGAACTGCCGACCTACGGGTTATGAATCCGTCGCTCTAACCATCTGAGCTACCCCGCCGGGAGGAACAACTGAAGGGCGCAGACCGCAAGGGCCCGCCGGGCAGGCGCAGGCAGTGTCCCGCGCACAACTCCCAACCATGATGATACGGGCGGGTGGATAAGAGGTCAAACGTGGATGGACGAAAAGTTGGGGCGGCGGGTGGAAGGGCGCAAAAATGTGGTGCGGATGAATCCGGGCTGCCCGCTCCTGTAAACTCGCCTCCATGAGTACGTTGCGTATCGCCGGGGTAATTCCGGCGCGGTTAAGTTCAACGCGGCTAAGCCGCAAGGTGCTGCGCACAATAGCCGGACGCCCCATGGTGGAGTGGGTTTGGCAGGCGGCAGCTGGCTGCGGGCTGATGTATCCAGTGGTGGTGGCGACCGATTCAGACGAAGTGGCCGCGGTTTGCCGGGAACGCCAGATTCCCGTGGTGATGACCTCGCCGGACTGCCCCAGCGGTTCAGACCGCGTCCGCGAGGTGGCTCGGCAGATAGAAGCCGATATTTATGTGAACATCCAGGGCGACGAGCCTACCCTGACGGCGGATTTCTTCCCGCCCCTGCTCAAGCTGTTTGAGCGGCCAGAGGTTGAGGTGACCACGCTTGCCGTACGCTGCCCGGCGGAGGAAGTGACCAACCCAAATGCCGTGAAAGTGGTTACCGCACTCGACGGCCGCGCGCTCTACTTCTCCCGCGCCACTGTCCCGTTTGACCGCGACAGTTCAGGGTTCGAGGGCTACCGCAAGCATCTCGGCATCTACGCCTACCGCAAGTCCGCCCTGGAACGCTTCGCCGCACTGCCTCCCTCGCCCCTGGAAAAGATTGAGCGATTGGAGCAGTTGCGGCTGTTAGAAAACGGTATTGCCCTTTACGTGGCCGACGCCCCCCGCGACACCATTGGCGTGGATACGGTTGAAGATTTGGAGCGGGCCGAGGCGGCGCTGAAAGGGACTGCGTAGCGCAGCCGGCAGGAAATCTGGAATTACCCGCAAGAACCGGATAGCGCCCGGCCGCGGAATGAGCGAGCATGGTTCCGTGAGCAACAAACTACTCATCGAGTTTGAATCGGCATGGCGGCAACTACTGGCACGCGATCCCGACGCCGAGTTCTTCTACGCGGTCTTGACCACTGGCATCTTCTGCCGCCCCGGTTGCTCCAGCCGCCTGCCCCGCTGTGAAAACGTCCGCTTCTTTGCGACGGCCGAGCAGGCCCAGGCCGCTGGTTTCCGGCCCTGCAAGCGTTGCAAGCCGAGCATTGCAAGGCTCAACCCATTGGATGAGGTTCGTTCTCATCTTGAGGCCCATGCGGACCGACCGGTTCCGCTTGCCGAGCTGGGCCGCATTGCCGGCCTGAGCCCCTTTACCGTGCAGCGACTCTTCAAGCGCGCGATGGGCGTAAGCCCGCTTGCCTACCAGCGTGCGCTCCGCGCCAGTAGCCTGCGCGCCGCGCTCAAGCAAGGAGATACCGTGACGAAAGCAATTTACGCAGCAGGCTTTGGCTCATCGAGCCGCGCCTATGAGGGTTCGGTGCTCGGGATGACGCCTGCCCGGTTTGCCAAAGGCGGCAAGGGCGAGCACATTGGCTACACCACCGCCCGCTCCCCTTTCGGCTGGCTCGTGGTTGGCTCCACGGAGCGCGGGCTGTGCTGGCTGGCATTGGGCGCAACATCGGCCGAGGCTGAGGCCAGCCTGCGCGAGGAGTTTCCTTTGGCCACACTGCACCGCGATGGCTCGCTCTCAAAAGTCGTAGACGCGGCCATTGGCACGGTGAGCAGCAGCGCTTGTGGCGACCTGGCGCTGGACCTGCGCGGCACCGCCTTCCAACTGCGCGTCTGGCAGGCGCTGCGAGAGATTCCGCGCGGAGAGACGCGGACGTATAGCCAGCTTGCGCGAGAGATGGGCGACCCGAAATCTACGCGCGCCGTGGCCCGCGCCTGCGCCACCAACCGCGTATCCATCTTGGTGCCGTGCCATCGCGTCGTTGGCGTGAGCGGCTCCCTTACCGGCTATCGCTGGGGCGTGGAGCGGAAGCGCCAACTGCTCGAAGCGGAGGGCGGAAGGGGCTGATTCCCTGCCCATTTCTGACCATTTTGAGCGCAAAACGGGCGAAAATAAGCCTTTTCCCTATCAAATAGCGCCGTTTTTGTAAGGTGAGGTGTTACTTTATGGTTAATAGGCGAATATTTTATTCTATTTACTATCAACGACATACGCATTTCTTAGTCTCTCAAAAATGACTATTTTGCAC